>LNAP01001451.1_pt1 | contig 25116 bp, 28 predicted proteins | sample 602601 | NCBI WGS metagenome assembly LNAP01 (sample SAMN02440304, study PRJNA202911) | soil metagenome | biome: Subtropical and temperate rainforests or woodlands; isolation source: soil samples (1 kg each in a 20% v/v slurry with milli Q water) were... ...
GTCTGCGTCGACTGATGCGTCGCCGTCCCATTTTCCCTTGAAGATGTTCGCGCCGCCGATGAAGCGGGCAACGAATTCGGACTGCGGCTTGCCGTAGATGTCCTTGGGCGTTCCCATCTGTTCGATGATGCCCTGGTTCATGACGACGATCTGGTCGGCGGTGGTCATGGCTTCGGACTGGTCATGCGTTACATAGACGGTCGTATATTGGTATTCGTCGTGCAGCCGGCGGATCTCGAAGCGCATTTCCTCGCGCAGATTGGCGTCGAGGTTGGAAAGCGGTTCGTCGAGCAGCAGGATCTCGGGTTCGATGACGAGCGCCCGCGCCAGGGCCACCCGCTGCTGCTGTCCGCCGGACAGTTCGCCGGGGTAGCGCTGCGAGAATTGGATCAGTCTGGTCACTTCCAGAATCTGCTCGGTGCGGCGCCGGATTTCCGGACCCTTCATTTTGCGCAGTTCGAGCCCGTAGGCCACGTTCTCGAATATGGTCATGTGCGGCCACAGCGCATAGCTCTGGAAGATCATCGACATATTGCGATGCTCGGGCGGGCGCGTGGCGCCGCAGGCGGAGACGCGCCGCCCGTTCACGTGGATTTCGCCGCCGTCCGGCTCGACGAATCCCGCAATCAGCCTCAGCGTCGTGGTTTTGCCGCAGCCGGAAGGTCCCAGCAGGCATACAAGCTTGCCCTTGTCGATGGAGAGCGATATATCGTTGACGACAGTCGATGAGCCATACCGTTTGGTCAGGCCCGACAGTACCAGGAAACTCATGGTTTTTCCTTAGTGCATGCATGCCGCCGTGGGCGGCATTGAAAATGGCGTGTTATTGACATTCAGATCTGGCGCAGCTGCATGGAACGGTGTCCCGGCAGCCTGTTGACCAGCGCAATTACCGTGACCGATACCCCCAGCAGCACGATCCCCAGCACGGAAATCGGCCCCAATCCGTTGCCGTTTTCATTGAGGTTGTAAATCATGACCGAAACAAGATTGGTATTGGCGGTGGTCAGAAGGATAGATGCCGACAGCTCCCGGATCGTGCTGACGAAAACGAAGCACCAGGTTGCGATGACGCTGGTCCGGATCAGGGGAGCGGTAATGCGCCTTAGGGTCTGCAGGCGGCCGGATCCAAGGATGCGGCTGGCTTCCTCCAGTTCGACATGCACGCCCTGGAAGGCGGCATGGACCTGCTGGTAGGCCGCAGGCATGGCGATAGTCAGGAAGGCCAGCAGCAGTATCCATCTGGTGCCGTACAGGCGCAGTTCGGGCTGGGAATAGGCCAGGAAGATGCCCACCCCCAGCACGATGCTGGGGACGGCTATCGGTATGGTGGCCAGCACGCCCAGGGCGGCGCTGCCGCGCACAGGGCTGCGCGACACCATATAGGCTGTCATCAGCGCGATGAACGTGCCCACGGTCGCCGTCAGGATTCCCAGGGAGAATGTGTTCCACATCGCCAACTGCGTGGGTGAGTATTCCAGGAACACGAACCGGAAATGCTCGAGGGTCAGGTTCTCGAACGTCAGAGGGTCCGATACCAAGCGCGTCAGCGCAGTCTTGAACAGCGCAAAATAGGGCAGGACGATCGCCAGGGACAGGATCAGCGCGGCATAGGCCATTGCCACCGGCTTCCACTTCCCCAGGGGGGTGATCCGTGCCTGACCGCTCTTGCCGCCCTGTATCGTGTAGCCCTTGCGGCCAAGGATCCAGCTCTTGCCCTGCAACAGCAGAATCGCTATGAGAAACAGCGGCATCGACGCGGCGGCGGCCAGCTCCGGCTTGGGCGGGTATTGAAAGAGGCTCCATATCTTCGTGGTGGCTACGTGGAATCCCGCTGGCAGGGCCAGAATGGCGGGTTCGCCGAACGCGGTGACGGTCTGCAGAAGGGCGATCAGGGCGCCCGCCAGCAGCGCCGGCAATACCAGCGGGATGGTGATGCGACGCAGCGTCGTGGTCATGCCGCCCCCCAATATGGAGGATGCATCTTCCAGGTCGGAGGGAATGCGGTCCAGGCCATTGGCAACCAGGATGAAGACGTACGGGAAGGTATAGCAGGTCATGACGAATGTCAGCCCCTGGATCGTGTAGATATTGACCAGGTGTTCATTGCGCTGTTGGCCGGCCAGGTGCCGGAACAATTCGTTGACCAGTCCGGTATTGGGCGCCGCCAGGATTTCCCAGGCGATCGCCCCCAGGAACGGGGGCGTCACGAACGATGCCATGACCAGCATGCGCAGGATCCTGCGGCCGGGCAAGTCCGTGCGGGCGGCGAGCCAGGCCAGGGGCGTCGCCACGATGCAGCACAGCAGCCCGACGCTGACGGCAATGCCTAGCGTGCGCAGAAAGGGCCGCAGCAGTGTTGTGTCCGTAACCAGCAGGCCGTAATTACCCAGCGTCAGGCCGCCGTCCTGGTCGATAAAGCTGTAGTAGACCAGCCAGGCCATCGGCAGCACGATCAGCAGGCCGAGCACCAAAGCCAGCAGAACGAGTCCCGTTTTTAAAAAATCCAGGTGCAACCAGGGACGGCCGCTCCGCAAATCCATGATGGCTGCCATTTAGTCGTTCCCGAGGTACGTTGCGTAGTGCTTCTTGGTGGCCTCGAAATCGCGTTCGATGTCGGCGGCAGACGATTGCAGCAGCTTGATTTCGGTCAACGGCTTCATCCCCTTTTCCTGTATGTCGGGGTGCAGCGAACGCATCCTGCCCATATCGACCAGAATCTGCTGCCCCTGCGCCGAAAACAGATAGTGGTAGAACAGCAGCGCGGCATTGGGGTGAGGCGCGTTCTTGAGTATTCCGGCGTTGGCCACGATGAACGGCGACCCTTCCGCAGGATAGATTTCCTGGATCGTGGCGCCGGACTCGCGCAGCAGGAGAACGTTGTATTCCGTGCCGTCGGCCGCGACTTCCCGCTCGCCCCGCGCTACTTTGGTGGACGTTTCCGTCGCCGACTGGATCTGCATCACATCCTGCTGGCCCAACCCTTCGAAGTAGCTCCAGCCCAGCGCCTTGCTCAGGTTGTAGGTGTCCACCATGATGGTTCCGCTGTAGGCCGGATTGGCCTTGATGATGCGGCCCTTCCATTTCGGGTCCAGCAGGTCCTTGTAGCGCTTGGGGGCGTCTTCGGGTTTGACCAGCTTGGTGTTGTACGACATCAGCGTCAACGTAGCCCGGTCGGCGGCGAAGTAGCCGTCAGGGTCTCGATCGGCGGCGGGCCAGGCGGCGACGTCTTCCGGGACGGCGGCCTTGAGCCAGCCCTTGCGCTTCATATAGGCGAAATGGAAGGCGTCCGGCGAGTCGATGACGTCCACGTTGTAGATGCGGCTGCCATATTCCTGGTTCAGGCGCTGGAAATTGCGTTCGGAGCCCGATACGTTCACTTCGGCGCGCACGCCCGGGTACTTGGCCTCGAAGCCCTGCGCCAGCGCCTGCGCCACTCGCATATCGATCGATGTGTAGAGAACGGCCTTGCCTTCCTTATGTGCCGCCTGGATGATCTGCGGCGTGATCTTGTAGGGTTCGGGCGCCTGGGCCGGCGCGGCGCCAGCCCAGGCCATCAGGCTTGCCGATAAGGCAGCGTGCAGGGGTAGGTTTTTCATGATGACTGTCTCCTCGTGAGCGGTGGCTTTCCCGCCGCATGTCCTGCCGCGGGAAGCACCACGATTTATCGGTTCCCGGCGTTTCCCGGGGAAACGCTGGGCATTGCCGCGGGGCGTCGCCCCGCCCTTCGGGCCGGCGCAGTGCGCGGCAGTCCGCGCTTCAGGCGGCTGCGTCCGGGCGGAGGCTGGAAAAATGCGCCGTCAGCGCATCCACGCCGCTGCCGGCCAGTGGCACGCCGCTGAGTTTCAGGCCGGCCTCTACCGCTGCGGTCATGGCGATCAGCGTCAAATCATTGGTATTGCCCAAATGGCCCATCCGGAACATGCGCCCCTTGAGCTTGCCCAGACCCATGCCGAGCGACAGATCGAACCGCTGGTAAACCAGTTTCCGCAGGGCATCGGCATCGACACCCGGCGGTGTGATGACGCCGGTCAAGACCGGCGAATAGCATTCGGGCTGGGCGCACTGGATGGGCAGGCCCCACGCGGCGACGGCCGCCCGTATGCCACCCGCCCACCGTTCATGCCTGGCGAAGACCTGTTCCAGGCCTTCGTCGCGCAGCATGTCCAACGCTTCCGATAGCCCGTAGAGCAGGTTGGTGCTGGGTGTGTACGGCCAATAGCCGGTCTGGTTGGCGGCCAGAATTTCATTCCAGGCCCAATACGCTTGCGGAAGCCTAGCGGATTTGGAAGCTTCGAGGGCCTTGGGCGAGATCGCGTTGAAGCTGATGCCGGGCGGCAGCATCAGGCCCTTCTGCGATCCGCTGACGGTGACGTCCACCCCCCATTCGTCATGCCTGTAGTCGGCGCATGCCAATCCGGAGATGCTGTCCACCATCAGCAGGGCCGGGTGGGCGGCGGCATCGATGGCGCGCCTTACCGCCGCGATATCCGAAGTGACGCCGGTCGAGGTTTCGTTGTGGACGACGCATACCGCCTTGATACGATGCGCCCGGTCGCGGCGCAGCCTGTCTTCAATGAGATCTGCCTGCACGCCTCGGCGCCAGCCCGGCGCATCGGGAAGCTGCTCATCCGCGCCGTCGTAGGCCAGCACTTCGGGTTCCAGGCCCAGGCGGGCGGCCATCTTGGCCCATAAGGAAGCAAAGTGGCCGGTTTCGAACATGAGGACCGGATCGCCCGGGCTCAGCGTATTGGCCAGGGCCGCTTCCCAGGCGCCAGTCCCGGAAGCCGGGTAAATGATAACGGGGTGCGCCGTCTTGAATATCTCGCGGATCTCCGCCAGGATATTCATGCCCAGCGCACCGAACTCGGGGCCCCGGTGGTCGATCGTCGGCAGGCTGATTGCCCGCAGGACACGGTCGGGTACGGGGCTGGGTCCGGGAATCTGCAGGAAATGATTGCCGGTGCGGTGGAAATCAAGCTTTAGCATAAGACTCTCTCATTAGTGGGCCGGACCTTGCCTCAGGCCGGATTCCAGCGGCGTTGGCGCGGCCGGCCGTGACCGGAGATTTCCTCGCCGGTGTCGAAGGGCAGTTCCTTCAGGACATCCCAGTTGATGTCGGTGCCCAGGCCGGGACCTTGCGGAACGTGCAGGTAGCCGTCCTCGAACTTGATAGGGTTGGTCAGCAAGGCGTCGCGCAGCGGATTTTTCGGGCTGGGGTCCCATTCCACGTGAGCCCTGACATGAGAGGGAATGGCGGCGGCGAAATGCACATTCGCGACCTGTCCCAGGCCGCTCAGCGTGTGCGGGGCGACCAGGATGTTGTGGGCGCTCGCAAGGTGAGCCACCTTGATGGCTTCGGAAATCCCGCCGCATTTCACTGCATCGGGCGTGATGAAATCGACGCCGCCCTGCTTGAAGAGATTGAGCACGTCGTAGCGGGAATACACATTGCCGCCCGAAGCGATGGGCACCAGGCCCGCGCGTGTCAACCGGCCGACTTCCACATGGTGGTTGGCAACGGTGAAGTCGAACGGGTCTTCCATCCAGAATGCCCCGACTTCACCCAGCCCCTTCGCCACCCGGAGCGCTTCGGGCCAGCTGTAGCTGGCGTTCATGTCGATCATGACATCGACCTTCGGGCCAAGCAGTTCCCGGGCCGCCCGCACGACCTCGATGTCGCGCTCCACGCCTGCGCCGCCGCGGACCTTGATGGCCCGGTACCCCTGGTCCGCATAGCTCTTGGCTTCCTGCAGCAATTCTTCCAGCGGCTTGTGCCCCAGCACCATGCAGCCGACGTACGCGACGACTTTTTCGACGCCGCCGCCGCCGAGCAGCCTGGCGACCGGCTGTCCGGACACTTTGCCCAGGATGTCCCAGAGTGCGATATCGATGCCCGACATGGCGGAAACCGCCGAGGCGCCCAGGTAGACCGACCCATAATAAAGCTTTTCCCACACGCCCTGGATATCCAGGGCGGATTCGCCCAGCGCCATCGGCGCCAGCTTTTCGTCAATGATGGCCTTCACCGCCAGCGGAGCATGTGAATGGTAGGAGGAACCGAGGCCGTACAGACCTTCATCCGTACGCACGACGACCAGTAGTTCATCGCGTCGCGTCCCGGTCCCGATCCCGGTTTTCCAGATGACGTCGAGGGGGGAGGAGACCAGATACGTCTCGATAGCACTGATTTTCATCAAACACTCCTTAGTGCGGCAGCATCGATCTGCCAAGTTCTACAACGCGGCCTGTCAATCGTGGCAATCGACATTGCCCTGCGTTCCAGTCCGCCGCGATCGGCTGTAGCGCTGATAAATACATAAGACAACGTTGTCTTTGGTAAAGATAACGTTGTCTATAGTGCTTTGTCAAGCAACTTCGGGATAAGATATTTCCGAGAATCGACTGCGTTGGCCCGCTCAGCCAGCCGCCGGCAAGCCACTTCGCCAAAAGCGGCGTAACGGTCTCGGCGTTGCTGAGCACGGCTTTCGTTTGGAATTCACTCTGGGGCGGCGCCTATGCCGAGCAGGGTGCGGCTTGGATTGCGCAGGGTCACGTTAGGATGGGTGCCCAGGAACACACGGTGTTGCGTGGCTTGCCAGCAGTAGCGAAAGAGCCTCGACTTTCGGCCTCGCGCCGAGACAGTCGGGAACGAACTTGAAACATCCATGCGCATCACAATCCAAGCATGGATAAGCTGGCAGCGAGTTCCGGCGCCATGTGCCGGCGGCTGGACGTGGCACTGCAAGTCAAAGTCGCGGGGCAGCGAATATAAATATATTGCGGGACAGCTGACACGGCGTCCTGAGGCTTTGCCGCCGGATCTTATGCTCTGTCATCGCAACAACTACGATATGCGATTCCGCAGCAGAATATCTGTCTTACCCTGATGTCAGGGCAAGAGGACTGCCTACTGCTAGGCGGTGGATATCCCCGGACTAGAGGAAGCGGCCTGCCCGACCGTCCGGAATCGAGTAGCGGTCCCTGCAAGGTGGCGTTGCTCGCCAATATCCGCAAAGGCATCCCGTGATATCGCCTAGTTTCTGAAGGAGGCATGATCATGGGCATGAATTCTGGAGCGGGAAACGAGACTTGCATCAGGCCTGCATCATGTTGATATTGAACAGGTTGTTGTTTTCTAAATGGGAATTCAGCCTTGATTTTGGCCTTGATCCAGGTGGTAGTGGCTGGCGATTGTGGATTGTAGCCACTAAGCATCAAAAATAGCCGATATTGATCATTTTGATGCTTGTCGGCTACAAAACTCTCTTTTGTGAGCTCTTTTCATCTTGAAGCAAGGTATTTTGGATACAACGCTTGCTGTGATGTGCCTTGTGAGATACATTTTGGCTGTAGAAGCTAAATCTTGATGCCTTGGGGACACATTGACAACACTAGCTGACGTTGCAGACTTGCTGCGTAGCGTGCGCAGGGAAGCCGGTCTGAGCCAGGAGGCCCTGGCCCAACGCGCTGGGGTCTCCCGCACGACCGTTGCCCGTATGGAGACGCTTGCCAAAGGCGATATGAGCGTTTCCGTATTGCTGCGATTGCTGGAAGCCGCAGGCTACGACCTCAAGCCCGTCAAACAGGGCCACGTCCGGACTGTCGAGGATATCCTGGCCGAGCAGCGGCGGGGCGACGGGCCATGAAACTCGACGTGCACGTGTGTGGAAGGACAGTCGCCAAGCTCTATCGGGAGCGCGACGAGTATGTCCTGAACTATCTGCCGGATACCGCTTCAACGGACTTCGTCAGCCTGACGATGCCGGTGCGCGCGGAACCCTGGCGCTGGCCGCGGGACCTCCATCCCTTCTTTCGCCAGAACCTGCCCGAAGGCTATGTGCTGAGTATCATCCGAGAAGAGTTCGGACCGCTGCTGGATGGCACGGATCTGTCTCTGCTCGCTGTTGTCGGCGGGATGGGGATTGGACGTGTCACCGTCACGCCTGAAGGCGGGGCGCCTGGCGCAGACATGGAGCCGCTGCAGATTGAGTCTTTGCTCAAAGCCGAGAACACCACAGCGCACTTCGCAGGCCTGGTGCGTCGATATGCCCGCGCATCCATTTCCGGCATGGTGCCCAAGTTCATTGCGCCGGAAGAGAATGCGGACGAGTCTGCGCATGTGCTGGGTAAGCCCACATTGCGCACCAGCCGCCACATCATCAAAGGCTCGGACGACAGCACGCCTTATCTCGGGTTCAATGAGTTCTACGCCATGCGAGTGCTGGAACGCTTGAACGTTGTGCCAGTGGCCAGGACGCGGATGTCGGAAGACGGGCGTGTCCTGGTCGTGGATCGGTTTGACGTGGATGCGCGGGGTGTCGTCATGCATGGGGTCGAAGATGCCTGCGGCTTGTTGGGGCTGCCGCCCCACGAGAAATATGCAACGACGACCGAGCGTGTGCTGAATGCCACACGGGTCTATGTGCCTGCTGCGGCTATGCGGGCGCAACTGGAGCAGTTCGGCTGGCACTTGCTGACCAACTATGTCGTGCGCAATGCCGATTGCCATGCCAAGAGCATCGCGCTGTATTACACCGGCCTGAAGGATGTAGCCTATACGCCGGTCTATGACGTCGTTACTACGCAGGCCTATCCTCGCTATGCCGCCAATCCGCCGGGGTTGCCGGTTGATGGGCGACAAACCTGGGCGGTGGGGAAAACCTTGGAACGGTTCTTCAAGGCTAGGTTAGGCATTGCGCCGAAGCAGTATGCGGAGATGGTGGAGCGCTTATGCGAATCGGCGGTTGAGGTCGGGCAGGAGGTGATCGAGGCTGCCAGGAATGAGCCTCGCTGGCATACCGTTGCCAAGCAGATGGTACATGCCTGGAACGATGGGATGGCGTCGTTGCGGAGTTCGAAGAGCTTGGTTGCCTTTAGAAGGCTGGATGAGGCGATTGCTCAGGCGGGATTTTCGGAGTCCAAAAGGGTGGAAAGTGGGCGAGAGGTGATTGGGCGGTCTGAGTTGTTGGGTAGGCCGCGTAAGCGGTAGGGGCGGCCTGAGATCTATGGACCTAGGGCCTGTTCACACATTTTCAGTCCATCAACGACAAAAAACGAAAGTGAAGCCGAGGAATAGCACATGCATCAAATACCCTCATCCTCTTCAAATTCTGAAAAATCTGAATCAAAGCACAGCGGTAGGTGGTGGCTCAACAGACTCGGGGGAGGAGGTATTGCGCTTGTTTTGTGGCTGGCCTTTACTCAAGCGATTCCTGCAGTGCAACCGGCAATGCAGCTATATCAAGAACTGTTGGGCTGGTTCCAACGCGACAGCAAGAGCTCCAATCCCACGTCTGTAGCTAATACTGAATCGCCAAGCATCAGTGTCGAGCCGCCTGCCAATAGTGATATTTCCAAAAAAGATGCCTCGGTGCGGCATGTCAGGTCATTGTCCATTAGCAATGGAACTACTCGCGAATATATTGTAGAGATGCTAGGCCCCCCGGTTGCAAGACAAGACTGCGGGACAGCGCAAGCCGCTTCTGAAATCTACAGCTTTCCTGATCGTTATTTACAACTTGTCTACGATGCGAAAAATATTTTGCGGTTCTATTCCATAACTTTGCGTAGCCACGAAGCTGATGTTGAAATTCCCGTCTTAAATCGTCGGCTTGGAGGTTTTGCGTTCTTGGGACTGGAGAAAGATCTGAGCGATGGCTTCGTTCTCGCTCACTATCTAGGGTCTAAATATTTTGAATATTCAGAAGGCTATTATCTGGCAAATCCGGGGAATTATCGGACACTCTATCTTGGCGTTCATGCTGCTGGTGCAGATTTAACACCAGGATGTGTCGATGTCGTGTTCCCTGATTCGGATGAAGACAGGATGCGGGTAAGGCGAAATTATCCCAACACCTTCGGTTTGGGAGGAGGGCTAGTTGGCCCATCATTGGATAATTTGGTCGAGGATTGTGGCCTTGGCGTTGAGTACTTTAGTACGCGCAACTTACCCGACAATCAGACGGTCGTGACATTTGCCAAAGATGCATTTGGATAAGACGAGTTTGATGTGTGCCTTAGCCTGTTTGCAGGCGAGCGCCATATCCGTGGTAAGTGGGGGTGCGTCATCTGCGCGACGCTCACACAGGCATTTGTACCGGCCCATATTGGACTTCCCCCGAAACGGTGGACAACTCAGTGCCTCACGGCGGCGGCGCTTTCAAACGCCTCAGAACCACCCGGCCTAAATGACTGTGGTGCCGTTGTCGATTGTAGAAGACCTCGATGTAGTCGAACATATCGGTCAATCACCGGGCGTACTTGGACGCCCCCGTTTGTCAAGCTTCCAGTTCGTCGTAGCAAGGTAGGAAGATTGCACCCGTACATTCGGACTTTGCTTGCAAGATTAAGCTTGCTGTCCCTGATGGGTTTTGCCGGTCGGCGCCCCAATCGCTTACACGCACTCACGGTGCCTCGTCCGGCGAGGGTATGCCAATGTCATCGATAGCTGTCCGTCGGGGGTGATCCTTGAGCTTCTCTCTAACTTCATCCAAGGCGCGCATCTGCTGACGCAGTCGCTCGATCTTGTCTTGAAGTCGGTGGGTCCTGGCCTCGATCTCTGCGGGCTGCGTTCGGTCCGCCGTGTCGAGCGCCACCAACGCCGAGATCGGCTCCGCTCTTATCGATCACCCCGACGTCGCCAAGGTGACGTTCACGGGTTCAGACGCCACCGGCACAAAGATTTATGCCCAGGCGGCAAAGGGCATGAAACGTGTGTCTCTGGAGCTGGGAGGCAAGTCGCCGAATATCGTTTTCGATGACTGCGATATGGCGGCTGCGGCATCGGGCGTGGTTTCGGGTATTTTTGCCGCGACCGGGCAGACCTGCATCGCTGGTTCTCGCCTGCAGGTCCAGTATTCGATCAAGGAAGAGTTCAGCCAGCGGCTGGTCGAGCTAAGCGCGTCAGCTACATGATGCCGTTTGGCGGCATGATGCATTCTGGCATTGGGCGGGAAAGCGGCATGGAATCCATCCAGCAGTTCCTGGAAACCAAGAGCACCTGGATCTTCTATGCTGCGGGCGGCGCTGCGGCCAATCCATTTATCTTGCGCTGACTGTACTTTTTCGGCGGCTTACCTCGATCGAGCCGAAAGGCGCCGTAATGAGTTTTATCAAAAGCCTGGCTTTGGAACTGGCACCGCGTACGCTCGCCAAGGCCGCCTTGGGCCCAGATGCCATGCTCGCATCGTGAGTTCGCCATATTTTCTTTCGAATGGCACCGTTGGTTCGCCGCGATGGTAGGCAGGGGCGGCTGGCCTGCTAGCTCAGCGCACCGATGACGCCCTTCTGTTGCAGTTCGCTGATTTGCTCTATATTGAAATCAAGCTCCCCAAGCAGTTGCCTGCCATTTTCGCCCAATTCGGGCGGGTTCAGTCGGACTCCCAGCCGGCGGCCGCCTAGAGTGAAGGGCAGCAACGGTGTTTTGGCTTCACTGCAATGCCGGTTATCGGGCAATTTGATATCCGCCAGACCGCCGGTTTCGAGGAGGTGCTGGTCCGTATACAAGTCCTCTGGTCTGCCGATGGGCGCATAAGGCAGGCTGCCTGCCTCGAAGCGGTGTTCGATCTCGGATATGGTGTACCTGGACAGACGCTTGCGCAGCTCTGGCATCAGCCAGCCGCGCGCAGCGACGCGGTCGTTGTTCCGTGTCAAGCGGACGTCGTTTGCCAAGTCGTCAAAGCTGAAGCTACGGCAGAAAGCTTCCCACTGCGTGTCCGATACGACGGCCAGAAATATTTGCGCATCGTTAGCGACGGTGAAAACATCGTAGATTGCCCAGGCGGATACGCGGCTGGGCATGGGCGCGGCGGGGGCACCGGTTGCGGCATGTTGCAGCATATGATTGCCGACAAGAAATACATTGTTTTCAAAAAGTGCGGACTGTACTTCCTGACCAAGGCCGGTACGCGCGCGTTCCCAGAGCGCGACGATGGCGCCCAATGCACCAAATACGCCACCCATGATGTCGTTGACGGCCGCTCCGGCACGTAATGGCCTCCCTTCGGGGCCCGTCATATACGCCAACCCCCCCATCATTTGTACTACCTCGTCCAGGGCGGTTCTATGCTCGTAAGGGCCGGGCAGAAATCCTTTATGTGATACGTAAATCAATCCAGGATTGAGTTTTTTCAGAGTTTCATAGCCGAAACCCATTTTTGCCATGGCGCCAGGTTTGAAGTTCTCGGTGACAATGTCGGCCGTTCCGATTAATTTAAGAACGAGTTCACGGCCTTCAGCGCTTTTAATGTTCACCGGCAAGCTTTTTTTGTTGCGATTGAACATGGGGAAAAAGCCCGCCCCTGAACCCTTCAGATGCCGCGTGTTATCGCCGCCTACTGGCTCGATCTTGATGACTTCGGCCCCAAGGTCCGCCAGAACCATGCCGCAGGCGGGGCCCATGACCATATGGGAAAATTCCACCACGCGTATCCCTTGGTAAGGCAAGGCTTGCACAGCGCGGCCAGCGATCGGATCGTTGTTCGTAGAGTGATTCATGTAGATACCTGCTGGATGTTGGTGTCGAGAGTTGATAAATCAGCGCTGGGTAAATCAGCGCCGGCCATCAGACGGCCGCCGCTGCTATTTTCTGGCGTAGCTTCGCCAGCGATCCCCCTTTCATTACCGTTCCGGGGAGCTCATGCCCGACTATTTCTTGCGCCATCAAGGCCGATTCCATCAGTGCTTCCAGGTCGACGCCAGTTTCGATCCCCATTTCGTGGCACATGAATACCAGATCTTCGGTGCATACATTGCCGGCGGCGCCACGGTGGGCAGCGAACGGGCATCCACCCAGCCCTCCTACTGTCGCATCGTAGATCCCTACGCCCATTTCCAGTCCGGCATAGGCATTGGCAATACCCATGCCGCGCGTATCGTGCAGATGCAGCGAAATAGGCAAGTCTGGATATTTGTCGCGCACGGCTCCGACTACGCGTTTGATGGAGACGGGCGTGGCCCAGGCCATGGTGTCGGCCAGGGAAATCACCTCCAGCTTGAGCCCATATTGCTCGCCGATATCCAGCATTTCCCGCAGCATTTCCAAAATGCGCGCAAGCGGGACATCGCCTTCAAAATTGCAGCCGAAAGCCGCAGCAAGCCCCGCGCGGATTACGGGTATCTGGTGTTCTTGATAGACGGCGACCATCCTGTGCTGTGCCTCGATATTCTCCTTGAAGCCGCGATTCTGATTGCGTTGCAAGAAATTTTCGGAGGCGCACAATAAAAGCGTACCCTTGATGTCCAGCTTGCCGGTGGCGATAGCGCGCTGCAGACCTTTTTCGTTCAACCACAAGCCTGTATACGCTACCCCTGGCGCTCGGGTGAAGCCGCGCACTACCTCATCGGCATCCGCCATGCCGGGAACATTCTTCGCCGGCACGAATGAAACAGTTTGGATCTGCTTCAGGCCGGTCTTCGACAGGCTGTCGATAAGTGCGATTTTTTGCCCGGTGGATATGGGGCCCTTCTCTATCTGGAAACCTTCGCGCGGCCCCTCTTCATTGATGCGTACTTTCTTAGGAAGATCCGACATTCAGACCTCCTGACGGTTGTAGCATGACTTTCATAAAATAATCCTTTTTGAGGCTGGTGAGCTGACCTGACCTGATTGTTAGCGCCTAATCCTGCATTGCGACGGCCGATTCTTTCAGGACGGCTCCCCAGCGCATGTACTCACCATTGAAATAATTTTGGAAGGCTGCAGGGCCAGACATTGTCGAGGGCATCATGGCTACGTCTGTGAGCTTTTTTTGAAAATCATCTGCCGCGACGATCTCTTTGATCGCCGCATCTATGCGAGTAATGACTTGACTGGAAGTATTCGCTGGAGCAAATACCCCTACCCAATTGACAACGTTGAAATTCGATAGCTCTTCCATTGCTGTAGGCAAATCGGGCAGGAACTTGGATCGTGTTTCGCTGGTAACCGCCAATGCATGCAATCGATTGTCTTTAATAAGGCTATACAACGGCGGAAGATCCATGACGATACCGTCAGTATGGCCGCCCAGCGTATCCGTGATGGCCGGGCCTGCTCCCTTGTAAGCAACATGGACAATATTTCCTTCGGACGCTTGTTTCAGCAACTCGATAGTCAAATGAGGTAGTCCGCCCACGCCGGACGATGCGAGCGTCACCTGATTCTTGCTTGCGTAGACCAATAGCTCTTTCAATGTTTTGATTTTAAGATTCGGGCCCAAGGCAATCGCTTCGGGAGCCAGTCCCACCATATTTATGGCAGCAAAATCGCTGACGGATTGGTAAGGTGGTTTCGACATGGTCTGCGGGCTCAAGACCATAGGACTCAAGCTGGAAAGCAGCAAGGTATGGCCGTCCGGCTTGGATTTGGCTACGTGATTGGCTCCAATGGTGCCATTTGCGCCAGCGCGGTTTTCCACGACTACAGTGGTACCTAGCTTTTCCCCCAAAGATGGCGCCAGAACACGTGCGATCATGTCCGCGGCGCCACCTGGAGGGTATCCGACAACGAGCGCTATAGGGCGATCTGGAAAACCATGGGCCCGTGCAGATGACACTGTGAAGGTGAAAATGGCGAGCAGGGCGCAGACCATTCCGCTTGCCATCGCGTGCCTTGGGTTGAAGGAAGATTTTTGCATGATGATGTCCAAGAAGAGTCGAGATATTCGTTATTTGGAAAATCAGTTTGCCGCATGGGGGCGGCATATGCTGAAAATGGCGTATCGCTGATGATCACGCATTGAAGTTGAGTTTCAAACCGGCTTCCCACCATGGCATGGCCACCAGTTTTCCCGAAGAGGCAAGCGTGATGAATGCGGTTTTCATATCCGGCCCACCGAAGCAAATATTAGTGACATGGGTATCAGGCATTTCAACCTTGCGTATAACGCGTCCGTCGGGGGAAATGACAGTCACAAGGCCAGTTATGAGCGTTCCAATGCAGACGTTCCCTTCTTCATCAATCGCCATGCTGTCTAGGCGCTGGTAGCCCGGAAGGCCACAAATCAAGCGGCCGCCGTGAGGCGATGGAGCGGGCTGTTTGTTTATCCGTCCTGGCTCGGCAATATCAAATGCCCAGAGCCGGGACGTTTCTGTCTCGGTGACGTATAGCACATCCCCTGCAGGGGATAGGCCGATTCCGTTTGCTGCGGCCACTTGGTAGGCCACTTCCACAATGCCTGATCCGTCTGGATGCGCATAGTAAATAGCGCCATGGTCTCGATATCGAGCATGTTTTTTGCCGAAGTCGCTGAAATACATACCCCCATATTGGTCAAAAACCAGGTCATTCGGAGCCGAAAGTCGGTGTTCTCCACAATGGGTATATAGAGTCTCTGCGGTTCCTGTTTCGATGCTTATGCGCTGTATGGAGCCTCCGGCATAGTCTTGAGCCGGTCCCATCGCGGCAAAGTGATCTGGCAAATATGAATTGCCGCCGTTATTGCATACATACAGCGCATCATCGGGACCAATGGCCAGGCCATTTGGGCCGCCTTTACACGTTGAGACTGTGGTGAGGGTGCCGTCCGCAGCCACGCGAGTCACGCGGCCTGCGCGAATTTCGGATACCAGAACGGAGCCGTCCTTCATCGCAACCGGCCCTTCCGGAAACTGGAGTCCTGTCGCCATTACTTTTATCTGCTTTTCCATGCTATTGCCTCTATGGATTTGTGGATTTCCGTACAATATTCTTCGTCGTTTGATCTGAGCGGAAGGACGTAAGCTTCCAAGGTTTTGGGGGCTTACACTTTTATGCCGGCCGCCTTGATGATTTCGCTCCACTTATTGATCTCGTTGACAATGAAGCCCTGAAATTCAGCTGGTGTGCTGCCGACGGCATCGGCGCCGCTGCTCTTCATGATGTCCTTTACCTGCTTGACCTCAAGAGATGACCGTATTTCTCGATTAAGGCGGTCGACAATGGCTGGGTCTGTGCCAACTGGCGCAAGGAATCCCGTCCAGGCGCTCACATCAAACGGCATTTCTATCAATTCCTGGACTGTAGGCAGCTCGGGCAACAAGGATGAGCGTTCTGCCGTGGTCACTGCGATTGCACGCAGCTTGCCCGCGCGCATCAATGGCGCCGCTCCCACAATGTTGGCGAACATGAGGTCGATGTGTCCTCCCATCAGGTCTATCAGTGCTGGCCCGGTCCCTTTGTAAGGAATGTGCAGCATCGCAATCCCGTGCATATGGCACAACATTTCTGTGGACAGGTGATCGCTGGTGCCGTTGCCTGAAGATCCGAAAGTAAGTTGTTTTATCTTGGCCAGGGCAATAAGGTCGTCCAGCGCCTTGATGGGAGAGTCGGGTTTGACAACCAACACAAACGGCGATTTGGCGGCAAGGCATACTGGGGCGAAATCATTTACGGTATCAAACGGAAGCTTGTCCATCAGCGATGGGTTGCTCACATGCGGAGGACTGGTGACAAGCAAGGTATAGCCATCGGGGAGGGATTTGGCGACATAGTCGGCCCCTATCACGGTGGATGCGCCAGGCTTATTTTCGACGATCACGGATTGCCCCAAGGCTTGGGCAAGTGGTGCTGACAGAGCGCGTGTCAGGGTATCGGCTCCTCCTCCGGGAGGGAACGCTACGACAATGACTACAGGTTTGATAGGATAGTTAGCGGCTGAGGCGCTGCGAACGCCAAGCACCATTGCGCCGCCCGCAGCCACTGTATGCATGAAAATTCTACGATTCAAGGGATGTCTCCTTTGTGTTTTTATAGAAGCGGATGTCGGATGTATATGTCGACGGGAGCAAGCGGCTAGGGCTGCCCCTCTGCCGGATTTGTGATTTAAGCCTATCGTTGCTATAAACGTCTATTCGATCATATTCATCAATTGATTACCGCGAGTTATACATTCGACATGGACCTTCGTGATCTGCGCTATTTCGCAACCATCGCTGAACTCAAGCATTTGGGGCGCGCTGCCGAGGCCCTGCATCGCAGCCAGCCAGCTCTGACGAAGTGCATTCAGCGCTTGGAAGAAGCGCTTGGGTCGACGCTTTTCGAAAGAAAGGGGCGGGGTATCGATCTCACGGCGGTAGGCAAGCAGTTTCTGCTTACGGCGAGGAAAATCCTTGACACCAATGATCGCTCCATGGAGGACATGAGCGCTTTTATCGAAGGGTCGGCGGGCAAGGTGAGAGTCGGCTGCGGGCCGATCACCGCGGATTATGTATTGCCTATTCTGTGCAAGCTGGTGCTGGAACACACACCTAACGTGTCGCTAGAGGTGCTGATCGGAACGACTTACTTTCTGAAAGAGCAGCTACGCCAGGATCAGCTCGACCTGATCGTCGGCGGCGTGTCGGATGACGATGAGTTTGTCAACCAGGCATTCATTGATGACGTAGTGACGGTGGCTGCGCGCAAGGACCATCCGATATTCGAATCGTCTGGTGTGGGCTTGCGTGATTTATTGAATTATCAATGGATTCTGCCTACACCCCAGATCGCAAGCCGTAAGTGGCTGGATAACGTTTTCGCATCGCGCAAGCTTCCCAAGCCGGCCGTGCGCATCGAAACCAATGCGCTGCCGTCGGTGCACAACCTGATAGGGGGTACCGATTTGTTATGTTTTTTATCCAGATTGACGGTGGATCATCCCAAGTCGCGCGGGTTGTTGAAAGAAGTCGCGCTCAAGGAAACAACGCTGATGCGCAAACTGGGGATTATCTACCTGCCCGGAACATTGACGCCCGCGGCCACCAGGCTCATCGAACTTTTAAGTATGCATTATTCCAACGCAGCAGAATAGCAGGAACAGACCGTGGTTCCGCGCGGGCATTGATCTTCCCATGTCTTCCCTTTATCCCGGCGCTTGCAGGCCATTGCGCGAGGCGCCCGCCATCTTGAGCTCCACCCGCTCGAGCATGATATGGGCCGAGTACCACAAATGCTTTTGCATTGCCGCGTAAGCAGCATCCTGGTCGCCTGCCAGGATGGCCTCGGCAATCGCCTGGTGCTGTGTTATCGAATTCTTGATGAGCTGGCCCGTGCCTATGACTTGCCGAAGCAGTGTCATGAATACGGCCAGCTGATAGGGGCGACCACCAGCCCGAGGCCGTCGGTGTCGGGGATGCTGTAGGTTTTGTCGGCGGCCTTGGCTTGCCGCACAGTCAGATCAGAGAGTGCCATTTCGAGCTCCTAAGTTGCGGCTTAGGCTCAATGCTCGTCACGGCTCCCGTCCAACCCCATCAACAATCCGGAACCGGCACCCCCCCACATTCTTTGGCCTCAATTTTGGCCTCAAAAACGCTGGCTGTAGACCTTCATCCAGAATGACTGGATGGACTAGATTGTGGACTAACTTTTTCGCAACGCCAACGCCGGCTGTCCACCTGCATCCAGTGGTTTCCGCTGGCATCCATGTATCCCGCCAAGCCGCATCAGTCGTCCTCGCTGAGGCAGATGTCTTGCATGCTGCCCGATGATTCGTCGTTGGCCCAAGCATAGACGATGATCTTTGCCTTCGAGTCGTACCGGAAAAACAGCCGGAACCGCCTTCCAATTATTGCCCGCCGTCAGTGGCGGTGGGCCTACCTTGGCTGCGTTTGCTCAACCTAACTGGTTAAGATTAGATTTTGTCGTTAAATTCCACCATGAGGCGAATTCCAGAGCAAAATCTATCAATGTCAGTGGAGAATGATTAGATTTTGACGTATATTTCACACATGAGTGAACATTCGCGACATCAGATAATCAAGCGCCTGCAGGCGGAGCTTCCTCGGGGAGCGCCGTTCGATCTCGCCATGCTGAAAACCTTCGGCGTGTCGTCCAAACTGGCCGCCCGCTACGCCGAGAGCGGCTGGCTGGTGCGCCTGGGGCACGGCGTCTATGCCTATCCCAACGACAACTTTGACGCCAGCGGTGCGCTGCAACTCCTGCAAAAACGGGTTGCTGGGCTGCACGTTGGCGGCAAAAGTGCTCTTGCGCTGCAAGGGGTTCGGCACAACCTGGCTCCCAAGGAAACCTTGGTGCTCTGGGGCGATGCCCGCTTTGCGTTGCCTGCCTGGTTCACCACGCGCTTTCCATCGCGCTACGTCAACGCCAGGCTGTTCGAATGGCCAGACGATGTACTCGCCAGCAAGACCCTGCACACACCACCCGGACAGCCCGCTGGGCTGCGGGTGGCAGTGTCCGAGCGCGCCGTTCTGGAACTGCTCTACGACACCGGCACGCGGGAAAGCCTCGAAGAATCCCGCAACCTATTCGATGGCCTGCGCTCACCGCGCAAGGACATGCTCGGACGGCTGTTGGCCTGCTGCACCAGCGTCAAGACCGTGCGCCTGTTCCTGACCTGGGCGCGGGAAACCGGCGTCATCGACGTGGATGAACTGCTGGAGCAATACCCGGTACGCTCCGGCAGCGCCAAGCGCTGGATGAGTCGGCTGGACGATGGAACCCTTTTAAGCCTGAACCCTCATGGATAAACACTACGCCGATACCGTCCGCCTGTTGCTGAACATCGCGCCCGACGTGTTCGACAACGACATCTTCGCCATGAAGGGTGGCACGGCCATCAATCTGTTCCTGCGGGACATGCCCCGCCTGTCGGTGGATATAGATGTGGTGTACCGCCCCTGGCAGACACCACGCGGCCAGGCATTACAGGCAATCAACCAGGAACTGGCCGCCATCGCGCAGCGCGTCGAACGCCTTGGCGTACAGACACGGTTGATCCGCAGCAAAGACCTTGGCGACACCAAGCTGATAGCCGAGAACGAGGCCAGCCAGGTCAAGGTCGAGGTCAATGTCGTGTTCCGTGGCACAGTGCTGCCCATCGAGCGCAGGCCGTTGAGTGCCGGCACTGGCGATCTGTTCGGGGTCGAATTTGCGGTGCCGGTTCTCGCCCCGGACGAACTCTATGCAGGCAAGCTGGTTGCCGCTCTGGATCGCCAGCATCCGCGGGACCTGTTCGACGTCTAGCAGTTGTTCCAGACCGGAGGTCCGACCGATGCCATGGTCGAGTGCTTCGTAGTCTATCTGGCAGGGCATAACCGGCCCACCCATGAAGTGCTGTTCGGCAACGATAAGGACATCGCGGCCGAATATGGGCGTGCTTTCGTTGGCATGACTGAAGTGGACTGCCCACTTGAGGTTCTGCTCGAAACCCGCACCCAACTACGCCAGGAACTGCCCCAGCGGTTGAGCGCCGCCCACCGGCAGTTCCTGAGCGGACTGGCCCGCGCCCAACCCGACTGGTCGCTGCTGCAATGCCCGCATGCCGACCAGCTGCCTGCGTTGCGCTGGAAGCTCGCCAACCTGGCAACCGTAAGCGCGCGGGGAACACAGGTTGACACGCATGCCGCGAGCGTGTCTTGTCATTGATCAGGTCGAGGGTTGCCAATGATGCGGCAGCAATTCATCGATCTGGCTGGCCGGCTGCGTGGGCAAGCGCGTGAGTATGTCCTTCAGATAAGCATACGGGTCGTGGCCGTTGAGCTTAGCCGACTGGATCAATGTCATGATGGTTGCGGCCCGTTTGCCCGCGCGCAAGGAGCCGGCGAACAGCCAGTTATTGCGACCAATGGCGATCGGCCGGATCTGGTTCTCGATCCAATTATTGTCGATCGGCAGTTGCCCATCCTCCAGGTAACGCGTCAGCGCCACCCAGCGTTTCAAGCTGTAATCGATCGCCTTTACTGTAGCCGACCCGTCAGGCACCCGCTGGCGTTGGGCCAGCAACCAGGCGTGCAGTGCATCAGCGATGGGCTTGGCGTAATCCTGGCGGAACTGCAAACGCTGTTCACCGTTAAAGGCCTTGATATGGCGCTCAATGTCGTAGAGCATACCGACGTACTTTAGTGCCGCCAGGGCAAGCTGGCTTTTAGCCGCGGCATGCAGGTCGAAGAACTTGCGCCGGGCGTGAGCCATGCAACCGACTTCGGTCACGCTTTTCGTAAAGCTGTCTTTATAGCCTGCGTAATCGTCGCATACCAGATTGCCCTGCCATTTACCCAGGAAGGTACGGGCATGCTCGCCGGCACGGCCTTCGGTGAAGTCGTAGACAACCGCCTTTAAATCCTCGAAGGCGCCCGGCGCATAGGCCCACAGGTAAGCGCGATGCGTCTTCTTACTGCCGGGCTTAAGCATTTGCACGGGTGTTTCATCCGCATGCACCACGCGGTGCGCAAGCCAATGCGCGCAGCCAGATGGCGCAGTGTTCGGCATGCGTTACTGGCCAGCGCACCGATGCCGTGATTCCGTTACGCTGCAGGTCAATGTGTATATCGGCAGGCCCCTCTTGCGGTGAGACCGTCGGCGGCGAAGCCAGCCGCAACGGTACAAATTCGGCCGCCACATCGCAGCGGACCTCAGTTACCGGCTCCGGCTCGTGATGTCCGAAACGCTCGAATTCCTGAATCCATTTGCGTAGCAGATTGGGATGCAGATCATGCGTTCGAGCAACAGCCGCCACGGAAACGCCGCGCTGTTGGCAACTGGCAATAAGCTCTGCTTTAAATTGGGCACTATGCTGGCGCCGATGGCGGCGCCCCTCCGCCGGTGCTGATTCGTAAGGATGCATTACTCCACCTATTAGGATGAACTACTCCACCAGGACCTTGGTGGAGTCGCTATCCTCTATGAACCGCCGTTTGATCTCAAGATGGTTTTACCGGACGCTTACAGTCAAAGTCGTGGGGCACCGAATACAACTCTATGCGGGACACTTGACCTAATGCCTTGAGCCTTTGCTGCCTGGGGTGCTACCACTTTTACGTTAAACAGACTTCAGCGGTAGAAACAACCGGTGATGAACGCCCGAGTCCAGCAGCGAGAAGCCAAACTGCTCATAGAAGCTACGTGCCTGCTCGTCTATGGCATCGACGATCATGGCATAAATGGCGATCTGGTCGCTGACTGCCAACGTGCGCTGAATGGCATTGACCAACAGCATTCTGCCCACGCCATGGCCACGGGCTTGCTGATCGACAGCAAGCCTACCCAGCAATGCCGCCGGGATCGGATGTCGAGGCAACTTGCGGGCGATTCTGTCAGGCAACTGGTCGAGTTCAATCGACAGCGTGGACAATGTGTAATAGCCCACGATGATGTGCGGATTCGCTGGTGTCGTCGCAACAAATACGCGGCTGATGCGGCGCTTCACATCCTGGCTGGCCTGCTTGTGGAGATAATTATCCAGCGCAGGCACACCGCAGTGAAAGCCGGATCTCTCGTGGCTGCCGTCCAGCGCAGAGATGAACAGGGACGAATAGTCGGTCATCTGCTGGTCACGCGCTGCTCATGCTCCTTGAGGGCGGCGGCCAGCCTCTTGTTGAGTCGGACAGGCTTGACCAGGGCATTGAAGAACGCCTCGGAATCCTGGCTGTTCAGGCGCATGACTTCGTGCGCGGCTATGGTATTTTCAGCATGCGCCAGGGCACTGGTCAGGATAAAACTGCTGACCGTTTTTCCCTCGAAACGCGCGGCACGCTCCAGTACCTGCTTAGCACTGTGCTCCAACCGCAAATTAATGCGTTCCTGTTTGGTATCGGTCGCTGCACTCATGGCAAATACCTCCACATCTGTAATTAGATAGACCATAATTGTACGTCAAAACGGTGCCTTATTTTAAGCTAAAGTCTCAAGGCTGAGAACTGCTCTGGGTGATGGTGGCTACGCGCAGATACGGGCGATGGCTTGATACACCCTGGACAGCGATGCGTTACCCGTGACGGCAATTCCTGGCTTGTTGGTTGCCATCTCATTTCATCAAATTGCCATCACCCCATAAAATACTTGGAGGTCTTCTTTCTCTGACTGAATGGTGCCGCATGGATGACGATCGGCTTGCCGAGTTTATGCAGTTCTCAAGAAAGTATCGACATAAGTTTAGGCGGATTGCGAAAGCAACTCGAAACGAGTGTGAACACGACGACGTACAAAACGAAGCCTGGATATTAGTCGAACGTTGGGAGCAGGCTGGAACATCGATAGACTTCGACAACCAAAAAGACATAGATAAACTCTTCTCGTTTCTTTACAACAAGCTGGTAAAGCATGTAGAGAAGAAGATACGCAACGCTGTGCGGCTAGACCACTATTCGTACGGTGACAACTCCGAAAGTGAAGTCCACCCGTTGATGAATAAATTAGGGACTTCAGAAACCTCTCAGCCGCTGCAAATATTACTGGTATTGGAGTCTGCCGCCGATCAACCACGGGAACCCGAGTCACATGAATCAAGAGCCGGTGCATACCTATATCTTCTGCAGCATCACCGCAACAAGATGCAATATGTCGCGGATCAACTGCTGATCTCACTTTCTTATTGCTACTACCGTTTCAACGAAGCACTGGAAATGGCGCGCAGCCAGGGTGATCTGCCCGACACCATAGGCAAATTGAGCCCTGCCTTTTCTCCAGGTCCTTGGCGATCCTTTCGTCTACCCCGAAGAGGACAGCCCCCTTGCTTGACCCCGTCTGGGGTCCAAATGGAACTCCCACTACCACTGCTCGTTGATTCGCGATAGCAGAGCACGACCTACTTAATACCGCGACATGCTTTATTTGCGCTCATGGCCCGCTGAGCTAAGGCTGCGAAAGAAATGAAAAGAAGCGAGTCCGTTTCAGTCTTAAGCAACCACTCAGCCAAACCGCAAGAACGAAACCACCAAACGCAAAAAGGCCCAAACCGAAGTTTGGGCCTTTTTAGAATTTGGAGCGGGAGACGAGACGTTGACTAGGACAGCAAGTCGTTGATTCCCATGCTCTTTCTTCGCCGAGGTGGCCAGCGAAGACCTAAATTGTAGCCTGATTTCTCGCCCTCGGCAACAAACATCATCCAGAGACTTCCACTGACTTCCAAGGACTCCCAATCAGCACGTCAGAGCAGCGCTTGGCACAAGCGTCGCTCGCGGCCGACTCGAACTCGTCCCCCACGCAGTCGTTCTTCGCTCCTGCATCCCCCACTGCGACGCCGACCAAGCCACGCTTCTGGTCTCGGCACACTTCGGAGCGGCCTCGGCGGTGTGTAAACCGAGCAACCTCCGATCTACACAAGCTACTCAGGAAGAACGCACCCCCTAGCTGCGGCCCATCGGCGAGCGATTCTTTATCGATATATCAGGATGCCGGGACAAGCATGACAGGCGCAGTTCGCGGCGTCCGGCTGGACGTTGGATGACGATTGCCATCCCCTTCGCGCCTCTTGAGACCGCAGGCATATCAGGCCATACCTAGACGGTTTTGCATAAGCCGCAACTTCTTACGACCCTGATAGCGTGAGCGTCGCTGTCGAGTCTGCTTCTCGATGCTCGACCTTCTAGCGATTGATGGATTTTTGCACATCGAGCACACGACGGCTACCAGTAGCGCGACTGGTGAGAAGTACTCATCAAGCCTCATGACGAAGCGAGCCTTGGGCCCCGCTTCCGGCACAGACAACAGGCCGACCATGAGGTCGGCACCAAAGGAGTCGGCCATGTAGTTCTTCTCCTGGAAGGAGATCAAGCATGCACGAGAACAAGAATGATGCACCAACATTAAAGGTGTTCTACCGCCCGATCGAAGCGTCCATCCGCTGGGCCGGGCTGCTGCGGTACGAGCAGGTGATCCTGGCCTCGATTTCGTCGCCGCGGAACCTACCCAATTCGCTGAACTGCCCACGCTGGGACGAACTGCGGCTGTACACCGAACGCATCTACGACGGCATCCTCAATGGGGAACTGCCCTTCGGGCAGAACGGCATCACGATGCGCGACATCGAACTGATCGATTCCCCTGATCTCACCGTTCGCCACGTCGATCTGAAGCGCTGGATGCGTCAGCACTATCCCGAACAGCGGCCCGGCTTTCTCTTCTCCCGCAGCGAGCGAATCGCTCATCCCTTCATCTCTCTGGAAACGGGGCAAGCCATGCTCGTCGAGCGGTGCGCGCTGAAATCCGCTCTGGAGCAGTCCAAGCACCAACTCCGCGAGTTGCAGGAAAAGCATGACGCGCTGCTCAAGCAGTCCACCGTCATCCCGGCCTGCGCGCAGTGCCCGATCAGCGACCGCGCCGAGGCCACCTACCTGAACATTATCGGGGGCATGCTGGAGCTGATGCTCGGCCAGTCCCCCTCGGGCACGCCGTACTCCAGCTTCAAGACCCAGGAGGCGGTGGTGAGCGCCTTGGTCGCC
>LNAP01002212.1_pt1 | contig 25102 bp, 26 predicted proteins | sample 602601 | NCBI WGS metagenome assembly LNAP01 (sample SAMN02440304, study PRJNA202911) | soil metagenome | biome: Subtropical and temperate rainforests or woodlands; isolation source: soil samples (1 kg each in a 20% v/v slurry with milli Q water) were... ...
TTCGCCCAGGGTCGCGTCGACCGGCTTGTCCAGTACCTTGCGCAGCTCGGCGGCGGCCTCGTCGAGACGACCGCTGTCCACCGCCACCCGCGCCAGCAGCAGGCTGGCGTACTGGGCATAGTGGCTGCCGGCGAAGTCCTTGTTCAGCTTGCCGGCCAGCTCGCTGACCTTGCCGGCATCCGGCTGGCCGGCGGTGTTGAGGGCGACGTCCACCAGCTGCTGGTACACGCTCGAGGCGGCGTAGGTCTGGTTGGTCTCGTGCTTCTGCCAGGCCTGCCAGCCGAATACGCCGACCAGCGCCAGCACGCTGCCGGTGAGCAGGGGCTTGCCGTTGCGCTGCCACCAGTCCTTGATTACCGCCAGTTCTTCTTCTTCGGTACGCGAGGTCACCTGGTCACTCCCTTAATTGGTCAGGTTCAGGCTTGCGCCAGGCAAGCGGCGAGATGCGCGGCCAGCGCATCCCAGGCAATGGTTTGCTGCTGGCCTTCGCCACGCAGGGGCTTGAGCGCGACCACTTGTTGCGCCAGTTCGTCCTCGCCGAGGATCAGAGCGAACAGCGCGCCGCTCTTGTCGGCCTTCTTCAGCTGGCTCTTGAAGCTGCCGGCACCGGCGTTGACCGCCAGGCGCAGGCCCGGCACGGCATCGCGCAGCTGCTCGGAGAGCGTCAGCGCGGCCAGTTCGGCGGCTTCGCCGAAGGCGGCGACATAGACGTCGACCTGGCGGGCCAGCTCGGCCGGCACCTTGTCCAGGGTCTCGATCAGCAGCACCAGGCGCTCGATGCCCATGGCGAAACCGACCGCCGGGGTCGGCTTGCCGCCCAGCTGCTCGACCAGGCCGTCGTAGCGACCGCCGGCGCACACGGTGCCCTGCGAGCCGAGCTGGTCGGTGGTCCACTCGAACACGGTCTTGCCGTAGTAGTCGAGGCCGCGCACCAGCTTGGGGTTGAGCACGTAGGGAATGCCGGCGGCGTCCAGGCGGGCCTTGAGGCCGGCGAAGTGGGCGCGCGAGTCGTCATCCAGGTAGTCGGCCAGCTTGGGCGCATCCACCAGCAGGGCCTGGGTGTCGGGATTCTTGCTGTCGAGGATGCGCAGCGGGTTGCTGCCCAGGCGACGCTGGCTGTCCTCGTCGAGCTGCTCGAAACGGGCGGAGAGGTACTCGACCAGCGCCTCGCGGTAGCGCGCACGGTCGGCGCTGCTGCCCAGGCTGTTGAGCTCGAGCTGCACCGCATCGCGGATGCCGAGCACGCCCCACAGGCGCCAGGTCAGCACGATCAGCTCGGCGTCGACGTCCGGGCCGTCGAAGTTGAACAGCTCCACGCCGATCTGGTGGAACTGGCGGTAGCGGCCCTTCTGCGGGCGCTCGTGGCGGAACATCGGGCCGATGTACCACAGCTTCTGCGGCTGGCCGCCGCCGATCAGGCCGTGCTCCTGCACCGCGCGCACGCAGGAGGCGGTGCCTTCCGGGCGCAGGGTCAGCGAGTCGCCGTTGCGGTCGTCGAAGGTGTACATCTCCTTCTCGACGATGTCAGTGACCTCACCAATGGAGCGCTTGAACAGGTCGGTGAACTCGACGATCGGCATGCGGATCTGCCGGTAGCCGTAACCGTCCAGCAGGCCGGCCACGCTGTTCTCGAGGTAGCGCCAGAGCGGGGTCTGTTCCGGCAGGATGTCGTTCATGCCACGGATGGCCTGGATGTTCTTGCTCACGCGAATTCCTTAACTGCGGACGATCAGGCTGGCGTCGGCCGCAGCCTTCTCTGCCGCCTTGCGGCGGATCAGCTTTTCCAGCTCGTCCACCAGATGGTCATTGTCCAGCTTGTGTACCGGCTTGCCGTCGATGTAGATCAGATTCGGCGTGCCGCCGGTGAGGCCGACGTGGGCCTCCTTGGCTTCGCCCGGGCCGTTGACCACGCAGCCGATCACGGCCACGTCGAGCGGCACCAGCAGATCGTCGAGCCGGGTTTCCAGCTCGTTCATGGTCTTGACCACGTCGAAGTTCTGCCGCGAGCAGCTCGGGCAGGCGATGAAGTTGATGCCACGCGAGCGCAGGCGCAGCGACTTGAGGATGTCGAAGCCGACCTTGATCTCCTCGACCGGATCGGCGGCCAGCGACACGCGGATGGTGTCGCCGATGCCCTCGGCGAGCAGCATGCCCAGGCCCACCGCCGACTTCACGGTGCCGGAACGCAGGCCGCCGGCCTCGGTGATGCCCAGGTGCAGCGGCTGCTCGATCTGCGCGGCCAGCAGGCGGTAGGCGGCGACGGCCATGAACACGTCGCTGGCCTTGACGCTGACCTTGAAGTTCTGGAAGTCCAGGCGGTCGAGATGCTCGACGTGGCGCAGGGCGGATTCGACCAGCGCCTCGGGGGTCGGCTCGCCGTACTTCTTCTGCAGGTCCTTTTCCAGCGAACCGGCGTTGACGCCGATGCGGATCGGAATGCCCTTGTCGCGGGCGGCATCCACCACCGCGCGCACGCGGTCCTCGCGGCCGATGTTGCCCGGGTTGATGCGCAGGCAGTCGACGCCCAGTTCGGCGACGCGCAGGGCGATCCGGTAGTCGAAGTGGATGTCGGCGACCAGCGGCACCTGCACCTGCTGCTTGATGCGGCCGAAGGCTTCGGCGGCGTCCATGTCCGGCACCGAGACGCGCACGATGTCGGCGCCGGCGTCTTCCAGGCGACGGATCTGCGCCACGGTGGCGGCGACGTCGCAGGTGTCGGTGTTGGTCATGCTCTGCACCGAGATCGGTGCATCACCGCCGACCGCCACCTTGCCGACGAAGATCTGCCGCGACTGGCGGCGCTTGATCGGAGATTCGCAATGCATCTTACTGCCCCAACTTGACGCGGGCGGTACCGCCCGAGGTGACGTCGCGCAGATTGACCGGCGCACCGTTGTAGGTCACCTGGGCGCCGCGGGCAAAGCCCAAGCGCAGGTCCAACGGAGCCTTGCCGGTCACCTGCAGGGTTTCGCCCTTGTGCTTGACCACGCTGACCAGCACCCGGCCATTGGCGTCGGTAACCTGGACCCAGCAGTCAGCGCTGAAGTTGACCTGCACCAGGCCTTCGCCGGCGGCGACCGTGACCGGCGCAGTCGGTGCGGCGGGCGCGGCAGGCGGAGTCTCGACGGCAGCCGGCACAGCGGCAGTGGCAGCCGGAACAGCCGGCGCAGCGCTAGTGGCCACCGGAACAGCCGGAGCCGGGAGCGTGGTGGCCAGCGGGGCTACCGGCGACAGCTCGGGCACGGCCGGGGCGTTGACCGGCGCGGAGTTCGGCGCTTCGCCGGTGGTTGCCGGAGTCAGCTCGAGCGGCGCCGGCTCGCTCTCTTCGAGGGCCTTGGCCACGGCCTGGTCTTCCGGCTCGTCCAGCGGATGGATCTCGGTGGTGCCGTCGGCACTTTCCACTTCGATGTGCTGCAGCCCCAGGGCACCGAGGTCGGCGAGGCGCTCGGGGCGCTCCTGCCACCAGAAGTAGCCGAGCAGCAGCAACAGCAGCAGCAGCACCGCGCTGGCCAGGCGCAGCACGGTGCGCGACAGGCGCAGCGGCTCGGGCACGTGACCGAGACTATGCACGGTACTGCCGGTGGCATCGGTACCGGTGTAGCGATCGAACTGTTCGACCAGTGCCGCCTGCTCCAGGCCCAGCAGCTTGGCATAGGCGCGGATGTAGCCGCGGGCAAAGGTATGCCCAGGCAGACGGTCGAATTCGCCGGCTTCCAGTTGCGTCAGGGCCTGCGCGGTCAGGTTGAGCTGGGTAGCCACCTCGGCCACCTGCCAGCCCTTGTTTTCCCGAGCCAGACGCAGGACTTCACCCGGGTTGCCCCGCTGCGGCGCTGCGCCTGCTTCGGTATGCGACGACATGGTCATTTTTGCTCCGCAAGGTATTGCTGATATTCAGGCGTGCCCGGATACAGGCGCTTGAGCTGCATGCCGTAGTTGGAGGCCTTGTCGCGGTCCTTGCCAGACGGATGCCGAGCAGCAGGCTGCGGGCGCTTTGCCCACCTCTGCCGACGGTCAGGAAGCGCTCGTAGTAGCCACGCGCCGGCACATACTGGCGGTCCTCCCAGGACAGCTGGGCCATTTCCAGCAGCACCCGCGGCTGGTTGCGGTTGAGGCGCAGCGACTTGTCGAAATGCTCCAGCGCCTGCGGACGCTGCTGCAGCTTGAGGGCAGTCAGACCGAGGTTCTCGTAGACCCGCGAACGCTCCGGATACAGGTTGTCTTCGGCGGCTTGCTGGAAGCGCGCGTAGGCTTCCGGATAGCGCTGCTCCTCGAACAGGAAACCGCCGTAGTTGTTGAGGATGCGCGCGTCGCTGCGCGCCGACAGCGCCTTGCGGTAGTGCTCGTCGGCCAGCTTCGGTTCCTTCTCGGTCTGGAACACCAGGGCCAGCGCCGCATGGGCGTCGGCATTCGAGCCGTCCAGTTCCAGAGCCTTCTTCAGCGGCACCTTGGCCTGCTCGGTGCTGCCCTTCTGCAGATAACCGATGCCCAGCTGGATGTAGGCATCGCGCGCGGCGTCACGCCCTTCGCCGGTCTTCAGCGGATCCTGAGAGCCGGTTGACACACAGCCACCGAGCAGACCGCCCAGCAGCAGGACCATCGTGGTTCGCAACAACATGCACAGACTCCCTCGTCAGTTTCCAGGTACGGGCTGCTCGCCTTCGCCTTCGCTTTCCAGCTGGCGCACGGCAATGTAGCGCTCGCTGCGGCGGGTGCGGTCCATCACCTGGCCGACCAGCTGGCCACAGGCGGCATCGATGTCCTCGCCGCGCGTGGTGCGCACGGTGACATTGTGCCCGGCATGGTGCAGCAGATCCTGGAAGCGGCGAATGGCGTTGTTGCTTGGCCGTTCGTAACCGGAGTGGGGGAACGGATTAAACGGAATCAGATTGATCTTGCAAGGAAAATCCTTGAGGAGTGCGATCATCTGCGCAGCGTGCTCAGGCTGATCGTTGACATCCTTGAGCAGGGTGTACTCGACGGTGAGCACACGCTTCTCGCCGAGACCGGAGATGTAACGCTTGCAGGCGTCCAGCACCACGGCCAGCGGATACTTCTTGTTGATCGGCACCAGCTGGTTGCGCAGCTCGTCGTTGGGCGCGTGCAGCGACAGCGCCAGGGACACGTCGATCACCTTGGCCAGCTCGTCGATCATCGGCGCCACGCCGGAGGTGGACAGGGTCACCTTGCGCTTGGAGATGCCATAGCCGAGGTCGTCCATCATGATGCTCATGGCGGCGACCACGTTGTCGAAATTCAGCAGCGGCTCGCCCATGCCCATCATCACCACGTTGGTGACGGCGCGGTCGATCTTGGCCGGGACGGTGCCGAAGGATTTGTTGGCGATCCACACCTGGCCGATGATCTCGGCGGCGGTCAGGTCGCTGTTGAAGCCCTGCTTGCCGGTGGAGCAGAAGCTGCAGTCCAGCGCACAGCCGGCCTGCGAGGACACGCACAGGGTGCCGCGGCCGCCCTGCGGGATGTACACGGTCTCGACGCAGCTGCCGGAATTCACGCGCACCACCCACTTGCGGGTGCCGTCGGCGGAAATGTCCTGGCTGACGATCTCGGGGCCGCGAATCTCGGCGCAGGCCTTGAGCTTCTCGCGCAAGGCCTTGCCGATATTGCTCATGACGTCGAAGTCTTCGGCGCCAAAGTGGTGAATCCATTTCATCACCTGGCCGGCACGGAAGCGCTTCTCGCCAATAGCCTCGAAGAACTGTTCCAGTTGCCGCTGGGTCAGCCCCAGCAGGTTCACTTTGCCGGTTGTTTCAGTCATGGATTCACCCTCGCTCATCCGTAATCAGCGGATGCGCGCGCACACTTCGGTGGCGGCGAAGAAGTAGGCGATTTCGCGGGCAGCGGCGGCTTCCGAGTCGGAACCGTGCACGGCGTTCTCGTCGATGGAGACGGCGAAGTCGGCGCGGATGGTGCCGGCAGCAGCGTCTTTCGGGTTGGTGGCGCCCATCAGCTCGCGGTTCTTGGCGATGGCGTCTTCACCTTCCAGGACCTGGACGATCACCGGACCGGAGGTCATGAAGGCAACCAGGTCCTTGAAGAAGCCGCGCTCGCTGTGCTCGGCGTAGAAGCCGGCAGCTTCGCGCTCGGACAGCTGAACCATCTTGGAAGCGACGACGCGCAGGCCGGCCTTCTCGAAACGGGTGGTGATTTCGCCGATCACGTTCTTGGCAACGGCGTCGGGCTTGATGATGGAGAAGGTGCGTTGCAGGGCCATGGAATAACTCCGGGAGGCAGTGTGGGAAGTGAAACTCCTGCACGCCGCCATCGACCATCGAGGGCAGCGCGCGGGAATTCCGATAAATTAAACCCGCGGATTATACGCGGGTTCGGGTGAAATGCGTACCGGCGCGCCGGGCGGTCAGGCAGCCTGCGCGCCGCAGGGTGGAAAACGACCGCAGGTCTTTTCCACCGTCTGCGCAGGAGCCGTGGTGGAAAATCGCTGCGCGAGTTTTCCACCCTACCCGAGGGGGCGCTCGGCGCTCAGTCAGCCTCTTCCATCCAGGCCAGCTGGATGGCTTCCAGGACTTTCTCGCCGCCGCGCTGCTGATCGTCGGCAAACTCCGGCAGACTCACCACCCAGTTGTGCAGATCGACGAAGTTGATGTAGCGCGGATCCACGTCCGGATGGCGCTCGGCCAGCTGGATGGCGATTTCCAACACGTCGCTCCAGTGCAGACTCATGGGTGCAGCCTCCTCGGCCGATGGCTATCAGTGTTTTTCCGACACCTGGTTGATGGTGTAGCGCGGGATCTCCACCACCAGATCCTGGTCGGCGACCCGCGCCTGGCAGGACAGCCGCGACTCCGGCTCCAGACCCCAGGCCTTGTCGAGCATGTCGTCCTCCAGCTCGTCGGACGCCTCGAGGGAGTTGAAGCCCTCGCGCACGATCACGTGGCAGGTGGTGCAGGCGCAGGACATCTCGCAGGCATGCTCGATCTCGATGCCGTTGCGCAGCGCGGCCTCGATGATGGTTTCGCCGGCCTTGGCCTCGACGACCGCGCCCTCCGGGCAATGTTCCTCGTTGGGCAGAAAGACGATCTGCGGCATGGCTTATTCCTCGATTTCGTTGAGCTGGCGACCGGCCAGAGCGGCCTTGACGCTGGCGTCCATGCGCCGCGCGGCGAAGGCGTCGGTGACCTGGCTGAGGCGACGCACCTGCTGCTCGATGGCCGCGGTGTCGCTGCCCGCCGCGCGCTCGCGCAGCACCTGCATCTCGTGATCGATGACCACGCGCTCGTCGGCATCCAGCAGGCGCTCGCCGTCCACCGCCAGCGCGGCCTGCACGGCCTCGAGCAGGCGCTCGGCCTCGACCTGCTGCTCGCGCAGGGCGCGGGCATGCTTGTCGTCGCCGGCATGGGCGAAGGAATCCTGCAGCATGCGCGCGATTTCCTCGTCGCTCAGGCCGTAGGACGGCTTGACCTGGATGCTCGCCTCGACGCCCGAGCCCAGCTCGCGGGCCGCGACGCTGAGCAGACCGTCGGCGTCGACCTGGAAGGTCACGCGGATCTTCGCCGCGCCGGCGACCATCGGCGGAATGCCGCGCAGCTCGAAGCGCGCCAGCGAACGGCAGTCGCTGACCAGCTCGCGCTCGCCCTGCAGCACGTGGATCATCATGGCCGTCTGGCCATCTTTATAGGTGGTGAACTCCTGGCCGCGGGCTACCGGGATGGTGGTGTTGCGCGCGATGACCTTCTCCATCAGGCCGCCCATGGTCTCCAGACCGAGCGACAGCGGAATCACGTCGAGCAGCAGCAGCTCCTCGCCCTGCTTGTTGCCGGCCAGGGTGTCGGCCTGGATGGCGGCGCCGATGGCCACCACCTCGTCCGGATCGATGTCGGTCAGCGGGGTACGCCCGAACAGTTCGCCGACCGCGGCGCGCACGCGCGGCACGCGGGTCGAACCGCCGACCATGACCACCGCCTCGACCTCGTCCAGCTCGATGCCGGCGTCGCGCACGGCGCGACGGCAGGCTTTCAGGCTGCGCGCCAGCAGTGGCTCGATCAGCGCATCGAACTGGCCGCGGGAAAGCTCGCCGGTCCAGTCGCCGTGGCGGATGGCCACAGACTCGGCGTCGGTCAGCGCCTCCTTGGCGGCGCAGGCGGTCTGCAGCAGCTGGCGCTGGGCGCCCGGATCGAGGTCGGCGGAAATGCCGGCCTGCTCGATGATCCAGCCGGCGATGGCATGGTCGAAGTCGTCGCCGCCCAGCGCGCTGTCGCCGCCGGTGGCCATGACCTCGAACACCCCGCGCGACAGGCGCAGGATGGAAATGTCGAAGGTGCCGCCGCCCAGGTCGTAGATGGCGATCACGCCCTCAGCGCCCTTGTCCAGGCCGTAGGCCACCGCTGCGGCAGTCGGCTCGTTGAGCAGGCGCAGCACGTTGAGGCCGGCCAGCCGCGCGGCGTCCTTGGTCGCCTGGCGCTGGGCGTCGTCGAAGTAGGCCGGCACGGTGATCACCGCACCGACCAGCTCGCCACCCAGGGTGGCTTCGGCGCGCTCGCGCAGGGTGCGCAGGATGTCGGCGGAGACCTCCACCGGGCTCTTCGCTCCCTGCACGGTTTCGATGAACGGCATCTGCGAGTCGCCGCCAACGAAGCGGTAAGGCAGCTGCTGACCGAGCTGCTTGACGTCGGCCAGGCCGCGACCCATCAGGCGCTTGACCGAGATGATGCTGTTCAGCGGATCGCTGGCCGCGGCGGCCACGGCGGCATGGCCGACTTCGAGGCCATCGACCAGGTAGCGCACCGCGGAAGGCAGGATGACCCGCCCCTGCGCATCCGGCAGCGGCGCGGTCTGGCCGCTACGCACGGCAGCGACCAGGGAATTGGTGGTGCCGAGGTCGATCCCCACCGCCAGACGACGCTGGTGTGGCTGGGGGCTCTGCCCCGGTTCGGCAATCTGCAGTAGGGCCATGATCTTCGCGGTCCAGGGCGCCACCTCGCGGGAAGGAGGAGGCAGCGCAGGTTAATCGTCGAGGCGCTCTTCCAGCTCGCGCACCTCAAGGGCCAGCTTGTCGAGGAACTGCATGCGGCGCATCAGGCGCTCGGCCTGCTCGCGCTCCGCGGGCATGTCCCAGCAGCCGGCAAAGCCCTGCTCCAGTTCGCCCTGCGCCGCCTTCAGGCGCCGCTTGAACGCCGCCACGCCAGCCAGGTCGGCGCTGTCCTGCAGCTCCTCCAGCTCCTCGCGCAGCTCCATCTGCTGCAGGAGGAACTCGGGATCCTGCACCGTGGCTTCCAGCGGCAGGCTTTCGCCGCGCAGGCCGAGCAGGTACAGCGCCCGCCGGCTCGGGCTCTTCAGCGTCCGGTAGGCGTCGTTGAGCTGCGCGGCGCGCTCCAGCGCCTGGCGCTGTTCGCGCGCCGGGGCATCGGCGAAGCGGTCCGGATGGGTCTCGCGGGCCAGCTCGCGGTAGCGCGCGGCGAGCTGCTCGAGGTCGAGATCGAAGGCCGGCTGCAGGTCGAACAGGGCGAAATGGCAGGTGCTCACGGCAGTCCTCAGACGTTGAAGCTTTCGCCGCAGCCGCACTCGCCACGCACGTTGGGGTTGTTGAACTTGAAGCCTTCGTTCAGCCCCTCGCGGGTGAAGTCCAGTTCGGTGCCGTCCAGATAGGTCAGGCTCTTCGGGTCGATGATCACCTTGACCCCGAAGCTCTCGAACACCAGGTCTTCGGGCGCCAGCTCGTCGACGAATTCCAGCACGTAGGCCAGACCGGAGCAGCCGGTGGTGCGTACGCCCAGCCGGATACCCTCGCCCTTGCCCCGCCCTTCCAGCGAACGCCGTACGTGCTGCGCGGCAGCTTCGGTCATGCTGATGGCCATTGCCGACTCCTCAGATACTCAGAGCAAACCTTTCTTCTGCTTGTAGTCGCGCACGGCCGCCTTGATGGCGTCCTCGGCGAGCACCGAGCAGTGGATCTTTACCGGCGGCAGCGCCAGTTCCTCGGCCAGCTGGGTGTTCTTGATGGTCTCGGCCTCGTCCAGGGTCTTGCCCTTCATCCACTCGGTGGCGAGGGAGCTGGAGGCGATCGCCGAACCGCAGCCGTAGGTCTTGAACTTGGCGTCTTCGATCACGCCGGCCTCGTTGACCTTGATCTGCAGGCGCATCACGTCGCCGCAGGCCGGCGCGCCGACCATGCCGGTGCCGACGTCCGGATCCTCGGCATCCATCTTGCCGACGTTGCGCGGGTTTTCGTAGTGGTCGATGACCTTGTCACTGTATGCCATGACGGTATTCCTCGCTGAATCGGTAGGGCGTCAGTGCGCCTGCCACTCGACCTTGGACAGGTCGACGCCTTCTTTGAACATGTCCCACAGCGGCGACAGTTCGCGCAGTTTGGTTACGGCCTCGCGCACCTTGGCGGCGGCGTAGTCGACCTCTTCCTCGGTGGTGAAGCGACCGAAGGTGAAACGGATCGAACTGTGCGCCAGCTCGTCGTTGCGACCCAGGGCGCGCAGCACGTAGGACGGCTCCAGGGAGGCCGAGGTGCAGGCCGAGCCGGAGGATACGGCGAGGTCCTTGAGCGCCATGATCAGCGACTCGCCCTCGACGTAGTTGAAGCTGAGGTTGAGGTTGTGCGGCACGCGCGCGGTGGCGCTGCCGTTGAGGTACACCTCTTCCATGCCTTCCAGGCCGGCCTGGAAGCGCTCGGCCAGGGCCTTGATGCGCACGTTGTCGGCCGCCATCTCTTCCTTGGCGATGCGGAAGGCTTCGCCCATGCCGACGATCTGGTGGGTCGCCAGGGTGCCGGAACGCATGCCGCGCTCGTGACCGCCGCCGTGCATCTGCGCCTCGATGCGCACGCGCGGCTTGCGCTGCACGTAGAGCGCGCCGATGCCCTTGGGGCCGTAGGTCTTGTGCGCGGAGAACGACATCAGGTCGACCTTCATCGCCTCCAGGTCGATCGCCACCTTGCCGGTGGACTGCGCCGCGTCGACGTGGAACAGGATGCCGCGGGCACGGGTCACTTCGCCGATGGCGGCGATGTCGTTGATGGTGCCGACTTCGTTGTTCACGTGCATGACCGAGACCAGGATGGTGTCGTCGCGCAGCGCCGCCTCGACCATCGCCGGGGTGATGATGCCGTCTTCGCCCGGCTCCAGGTAGGTGACCTCGAAGCCTTCGCGCTCGAGCTGGCGGGTGGTGTCCAGCACCGCCTTGTGCTCGATCTTCGAGGTGATCAGGTGCTTGCCCTTGCCGCTGTAGAAGTGCGCCGCCCCCTTGATCGCCAGGTTGTTGGACTCGGTGGCACCGGAGGTCCAGACAATCTCGCGCGGGTCGGCATTGACCAGCTCGGCCACCTGGCGGCGGGCATTTTCCACCGCCTCCTCGGCCTTCCAGCCGAACAGGTGCGAGCGCGAGGCCGGATTGCCGAAGTTGCCGTCCATCGTCAGGCACTCGCACAGCTTCTGCGCCACGCGCGGATCGGCCGGCGTAGTCGCGGAATAATCCAGGTAGATCGGCAATTTCATCAGGTCTCTCCTGTCAGACTGCGCCACGCTGCATCATTCGATGGCGGACGCTTGAATCTTTTCGAGCGGGCTGGGCGATCCGTTCTTGCCGTTGTGGCGGCGCAGGTCCTGGCGCAGCGCCACGTCCTGCACGTCCTGGCGCTGGACCAGATCGGCCAGACTGATACCGCTGAGGAACTCGTGAATCCGGTCGCTGAGGCCGCACCACAGATGGTGGGTCAGGCAGACGTCGCCCTCATGGCAGCCGCCCAGACCCTGGCAACGGGTGGCATCGACCGATTCGTTGACCGCATCGATGACCTGCGCCACGTCGATCGCGGCCATCTCGCGCGACAGCTGGTAGCCACCGCCCGGACCGCGCACGCTGGTCACCAGGCTGCGGCGCCGGAGCTTGGCGAACAGCTGCTCGAGATAGGACAGGGAGATGCCCTGCCGCTCGGAAATGTCGGCGAGGGACACCGGCCCGCTCTGCGCATGCAGCGCCAGATCGAGCATGGCGGTCACGGCGTAACGGCCTTTGGTGGTCAGTCGCATGGGCTTGCACCACGTGGTTCGGGAAGTGCCGGCAGTATGCTATTTCCGAGCATGGCAGTCAACTATAAGCCCGACCGTTTCACTCGGAATAGCCCGGCGACAAGCGTGACGGGCGATCTTAGCAGATCCCCCCCGCCCGTCACACTTCACTCGCCCGCACGCGGAGCTGCGCCGCCCCCGGCAGCAACCTCGACCCCTGGCTTGACGTCAGCGAAGTCCTCGGCGCGCAGGGTCGGCAGATCCTTGCCGCAGTAGTCGCTGCCCAGCGCGGTGAGCGCCTTGCACATGCCCTCGAGGCGTCCGTCCACCGCCTGCAGGTGGTCGAGCAGCTGGCCGATGGCGCGCGCCACCGGGTCGGGCATGTCCTCGCTGACGCCATAGGCGTCGAAGCCGATCTTCTCGGCCATGGCCTTGCGCCGGGCTTCCTGCTCGTCGTCGGGCTTGGCGATGATCCGCCCCGGGATGCCCACCGCGGTGGCGCCGGCCGGCACCGCACGGGTGACCACCGCATTGGAGCCGATCTTGGCGCCGGCGCCGACGGTGAACGGACCGAGGATCTTCGCCCCGGCGCCAACGATCACGCCGTCCTCCAGGGTCGGGTGACGCTTGCCCTTGTTCCAGCTGGTGCCGCCGAGGGTCACGCCGTGATAGAGGGTGACGTCGTTGCCGATCTCGGCGGTCTCGCCGATGACGATGCCCATGCCGTGGTCGATGAAGAAGCGCCGGCCGATCTTCGCCCCCGGATGGATCTCGATGCCGGTCAGCCAGCGACCGACGTGGGAGACCACGCGCGCCAGCAGCTTCCAGTCGGCGCCCCACAGCCAGTGAGCGAGGCGGTGCAGCCACACGGCGTGCAGGCCCGGATAGCAGATCAGCACCTCGAGGGTATTGCGCGCCGCCGGATCGCGATGGAACACGCTCTGGATGTCTTCCCGCATGCGCTCGAACATCAATCGTCTCTCCGCTTGTGCGACTCGCCGCGAGCCGCCTTCTGGGTTTCGGTGAGGATACCGCGCAGGATGTTCATTTCCAGCTTGCTGATGCCGGCCCGTCCGTACAGGCGGCGCAGGCGGCTCATCAGGTGGCGCGGCTTCGCTGGATCGAGGAAGCCGATCTCGACCAGGGTCTGCTCGAGATGACCGTAGTACAGCTCGAGATCGTCGCTGGTGACCGGCACCGAATCGAGCATGGCGGTGGTTTCCAGCTTCGCCGTCTTGGTCGGCCGGCCCTGCTGCGCCAGCCAGGCCATGCGCACCTCGTAGCTCAGCACCTGCACCGCGGTGGCCAGGTTCAGCGAACTGAACTCGGGATCGGAGGGGATGTGCACGTGGAACTGGCAGCGCTGCAGTTCCTCGTTGGTCAGGCCAGCGTATTCGCGGCCGAACACCAGCGCCACCTCGCCGCCCAGCTCGACGTGTTCAAGACTCTGCTGCGCGCACTCGCGCGGATCGAGCAGCGGCCAGGGGATGCGCCGGTCGCGGGCGCTGGTGCCGAGCACCAGACTGCAACCGACCAGCGCCTCCTCGAGGGTCTCGACGACCTGGGCGGCTTCGAGAATGTCGGTGGCGCCGGAGGCGCGCGCATTGGCTTCGCCGCTGGGAAACTCTTCCGGCTGCACCAGCACCAGACGCGACAGGCCCATGTTTTTCATGGCCCGCGCCGCGCCGCCGATATTGCCCGGGTGACTGGTATTGACCAGCACCACGCGAATCCTGTCGAGCACGTGTGCTCTCCCGCCTGAGAAAAAGAGTCGAATCTTACCCAAGCGTCGCCGCCGACGTCACGCACGCCTTCATGGCGTGGACTTTTCTGTTAGAATTGCCGGCTTTCTTTAACAGCCCAGGTGACTCCTCCATGCAGCCCATGCTGAATATCGCGCTGCGCGCGGCCCGCAGCGCCGGTGAACTGATCTTCCGCTCGATCGAACGCCTGGATGCAATCTCGGTCAACGAGAAGGACGCCAAGGATTACGTCACCGAGGTCGACCGCGCCGCCGAGCAGACCATCATCAATGTCCTGCGCAAGGCCTACCCGAACCACGGCATCCTCGCCGAGGAAAGCGGCCTGAGCGAAGGCACCGGCGACGGCGCCGACTACCTGTGGATCATCGATCCGCTGGACGGCACCACCAACTTCATCCACGGCCTGCCGCACTTCGCCGTCAGCATCGCCTGCAAGTATCGCGGCCGCCTCGAGCACGCCGTGGTCCTCGATCCGGTACGCCAGGAAGAGTTCACCGCCAGCCGCGGCCGCGGCGCGGCCGTCAACGGCAAGCGCATCCGCGTCAGCAACCGCAAGAGCCTGGAAGGCGCCCTGCTCGGCACCGGCTTCCCGTTCCGCGACAGCCAGCTCGACCACCTGGACAGCTACCTGGGCATGTTCCGCAGCCTGGTCGGCCAGACCGCCGGCATCCGCCGCGCCGGCGCCGCCAGCCTGGATCTGGCCTACGTCGCCGCCGGCCGTTTCGATGCCTTCTGGGAGTTCGGCCTGTCCGAGTGGGACATGGCGGCGGGCGCCCTGCTGGTCCAGGAAGCGGGCGGCCTGGCCAGCGACTTCGGCGGCGGCCACGAATTCCTCGAGAAGGGCCACATCGTCGCCGGCAACACCAAGTGCTTCAAGGCCGTACTGACCGCCATCCAGCCGCACCTGCCGCCGGCGCTCAAGCGCTGATCGACTGACTGCAGCACCAGAAACCCGGCCCTCGCGCCGGGTTTTTTATTGCTCGCACCCCGTAGGGTGGGTTAGGCCTTAGGCCGTAACCCACCGACCGGCCACAAGGCCGGCAAGGAGGATGCCCGATGGCCTCCTTGGCGGGTTACGCCGCTGCGCGGCTAACCCACCCTACGAGACTGAAGCCATCCGCGAGCAGAGCTCGCTCATACAGCCCAGCCGAGAACGGAAAAAGCGCCCTCAGGCGCTTTCTTCGTTCCAGCCACGAGCCTTACGGCAACTCGTCAACCTCGTCCTCGACCACCGGCGGAATCAGGTCCTCGCGGGTCAGCTTCAGCCAGACCAGGCAGATGCTGGCGATGTACACCGACGAGTAGGTACCCGCACCGACACCGATCAGCAGCGCCAGCGAGAAGCCCCACAGGTTCTCGCCGCCGAACACCATCAGCGCCACCACGGCCAGCAGGGTGGAGACCGAGGTGGCCATGGTGCGCAGCAGGGTCTGGGTGGTGGAGATGTTGATGTTGTCGATCAGCTCGGTCTTGCGCAGCAGGCGGAAGTTCTCGCGGATGCGGTCGAACACCACGATGGTGTCGTTCAGCGAGTAGCCGATGATCGCCAGCACCGCTGCCAGCACGGTCAGATCGAAGGTGATCTGGAAAAAGCTGAACACCCCCAGGGTGACGATCACGTCGTGGATCAGCGAGACGATGGCGCCGAAGCCGAACTTCCACTGGAAGCGGAAGGCCACGTACACCAGGATGCCGCCGAGCGCCAGCAGCATGCCCAGGCCGCCCTGGTCGCGCAGTTCCTCGCCCACCTGCGGGCCGACGAACTCGACGCGCTTGAGGGTGAACGGCGTGTCGGCGCTGACCTTGCGCAGGCCTTCCGCCAGCTGGTTGCCCAGCTGCGGATCATCGCCCTGCAGGCGCACCAGCACGTCGGTGCTGGCGCCGAAGCTCTGCACCACCGCCTCCGGATAGCCCGCCTGCTGCAGCTGAGTACGCACCTTGTCGAGCTGCGCCGGCTGTTCGTAGGCCAGCTCGACCAGGGTGCCGCCGGTAAAGTCGAGGCCGAAGTTCAGCCCCTTGATCGCCAGACTGGCCAGCGAAGCCAGGGTCAGCAGCAGCGTCAGCGCGAAGGCGACGTGCCGGATGCCCATGAAATTGATCACGCGGTTCATTGTCGGCAGTCCTCAGATCCACAGCTTCTTGAGATTGCGGCCACCGTAGATCAGGTTGACCATGGCACGGGTCACGTAGATCGCGGTGAACATGGAGGTCAGGATGCCCAGCGACATGGTCACGGCGAAGCCCTTGATCGGGCCGGTGCCCATGGCGAACAGGATGGCGCCGACCAGCAGGGTGGTCAGGTTGCCGTCGAGGATCGCCGAGAAGGCGCGATCGAAACCCTCGTGGATGGCACGCTGGACGGCCATGCCGTTGGCGATTTCCTCGCGGATCCGCGAGAAGATCAGCACGTTGGCGTCCACCGCCATGCCCATGGTCAGCACGATACCGGCGATGCCGGGCAGGGTCAGGGTGGCGCCGAGCAGCGACATCACCGCCAGCAGCACCACCATGTTGAAGCCCAGGGCGACGGTGGCCAGGATGCCGAAGAACTTGTAGATCGCCAGGATGAACAGGGCGACGAACAGGAAGCCCCACAGCGAGGCCTGGATACCCAGCTCGATGTTCTCGGCGCCCAGGCTCGGACCGATGGTGCGTTCCTCGGCGAAGTACATCGGCGCAGCCAGACCGCCGGCGCGCAGCAGCAGAGCCAGCTCGGAAGACTCGCCCGGACCGTCGAGGCCGGTGATGCGGAAGCTGTTGCCCAGCGGCGACTGGATGGTCGCCAGGCTGATCACGCGCTTCTCTTCCTTGAAGGCGGAAACCGCGACTTCCTTCTCCACGCCGTCGACCATCTGCTTGGCGTAGCGGGTCACCGGCTTCTGCTCGATGAACACCACCGCCATGCTGCGGCCGACGTTGTTGCGGGTGGCGCGATTCATCAGCTCGCCGCCGTGGCCGTCGAGACGGATGTTGACCTGCGGCCGGGCGTTCTCGTCGAAGCTGGCCTGGGCGTCGGTCACCTGGTCGCCGGTGATGATCACCCCACGCTCCAGCGCCACCGGCGGACGACCTTCCTCGCGGAACTCGAAGGATTCGGTGGTGGCGCGCGAGGCATCCGCCTCGGCGGCCAGACGGAACTCGAGGTTGGCGGTCTTGCCGAGGATGCGCTTGGCTTCGGCGGTGTCCTGCACGCCCGGCAGCTCGACCACGATGCGGTTGGCGCCCTGGCGCTGCACCAGCGGCTCGGCGACGCCCAGCTCGTTGACCCGGTTGCGCACGGTAGTCAGGTTCTGCTTGATCGAGTACTCGCGGATTTCCGCCAGCTTGGCCGGGGTCAGCACCAGGCGCAGCACCTGCAGGCCGTTACGCTCGCTGCGCTCCCGGGCGAAATCGGGGAAGTCCTTGCCGATCAGGCCCTCGGCCTTGCCCAGCGACTCGGCGTCACTGAAGCCGAGCTGGATGGCGCCGTCCTGCTGCGGCAGCGAGCGGTAACGCAGGCGCTCCTTGCGCAGCAAGCTCTTCACTTCGCCCTCGTAGACCTTCATCCGCGCGCCGACGGCCTTGTCCATGTCCACTTCGAGGAGGAAGTGCACCCCGCCGGACAGGTCCAGACCCAGCTTCATCGGGCTGGCGCCCAGGCTGCGCAGCCAGTCGGGCGTGGTCGGCGCCAGGTTCAGCGCCACCACGTAGTCGTCGCCGAGGGCGCGGCGCACCACGTCCTTGGCCGGCAGCTGGTCTTCCTGACGGGTCAGGCGCAGCAGCGCGCTCTTCTCGCCGAGGCTCGCCCCCTTGACCGCGATGCCGGCATCCTTGAGCGCCTGACTGACGCGATCGACATCGGCCTGCTCGACCTTCAGCGCCGTGCTGGCACCGCTGAGCTGGATGGCCGGATCGTCGGGATAGAGGTTGGGCGCGGAATAGATGAAGCCGATCCCGAGTACCACGAGGATCAGCAGATATTTCCACAGGGGATATTTGTTGAGCATGATGCAGCCCGTTCAGAAATCAGGGCGCATTGCGCGCCCTGACGGTAGAGAAGTATGGAAACTCAGATCGCTTTCAGCGTGCCCTTGGGCAGCACGGCGGCGATGGCCATCTTCTGGATCTTCAGCTCGACGGTGTCGGACGCCTCGATCACCACGAAATCGTCGGTCACCTTGACCACCTTGCCGGCGATGCCGCCGGAGGTCACTACCTCGTCACCTTTCTGCAGGCTGCCGAGCAGGTTCTTGTGTTCCTTGGCGCGCTTGGCCTGCGGACGCCAGATCATCAGATAGAACACGACCACGAAGCCGACGAGCATCAGAATGCTCATGATGTCGTTACCCGGAGCGGCAGCCGGGCCGGCGGCGTGGGCGGCGGGAATCAGAAAACTCATGTACTACTCCTGTTATAAGATCCTGGAAGAGCACCGGACTCAGTCCAGCGGCGGTACGGGCAGGCCGCGCCGCGCATAGAAGTCGGCGACAAAGGCGGGCAATGTACCCTGCCCGATGGCATCGCGTAAACCGGCCATCAGGCGCTGATAATGTCGCAAGTTGTGAATGGTATTGAGCATGCTACCCAGCATTTCGCCGCACTTGTCCAGATGGTGCAGGTAGGCGCGGGAGAAATTGCGACAGGTGTAGCAATCGCAGGTCGGATCCAGCGGCGAATCGTCCTGCTTGTGCACCGCATTGCGGATCTTGATCACCCCGCTGTCGGTGAACAGGTGGCCGTTGCGCGCATTGCGCGTCGGCATCACGCAGTCGAACATGTCGATGCCGCGGCGCACGCCCTCGACCAGGTCCTCCGGCTTGCCGACGCCCATCAGGTAGCGCGGCTTGTCCGCCGGCAGGTGCGGCGGCAGGAAGTCGAGGATGCGGATCATGTCTTCCTTGGGCTCGCCCACCGACAGCCCGCCGATCGCCAGGCCGTCGAAGCCGATCTCCAGCAGCCCCTCCAGCGAGCGCAGGCGCAGCTCCTCGTGCATGCCGCCCTGGACGATGCCGAACAGCGCCGCGGGATTGCCTTCATGGGCGATCTTCGAGCGCTTGGCCCAGCGCTGCGACAGCTCCATCGAGCGCCTGGCGGTGTCGAAGTCGGCCGGATACGGGGTGCACTCGTCGAAGATCATCACGATGTCCGAGCCGAGGTCGCGCTGCACCTGCATCGACTCCTCGGGGCCCATGAACACCTTGGCGCCGTCCACCGGCGAGGCGAAGTACACGCCCTCCTCCTTGATCTTGCGCATGGCGCCGAGGCTGAACACCTGGAAGCCGCCGGAGTCGGTGAGGATCGGCCCCTGCCACTGCATGAAGTCGTGCAGGTCGCCGTGCTTCCTGATCACCTCGGTGCCCGGGCGCAGCCACAGGTGGAAGGTGTTGCCGAGGATGATCTGCGCACCGATGGCCTCGATGTCGCGCGGCAGCATGCCCTTGACCGTGCCGTAGGTGCCCACCGGCATGAATGCCGGGGTCTCGACCACACCGCGGGGGAAGGTCAGGCGGCCGCGACGGGCCTTGCCGTCGGTGGCCAGCAGCTCGAAGGACATGTGACTCATGGGGTTTCCTCGGGGCCGCGCGGGGCGGGATTGCGGGTGATGAACATGGCGTCGCCGTAGCTGAAGAAGCGATAGCCCTCGGCCACCGCGGCGCGGTAGGCGGCCATGGTTTCGGGATAACCTGCAAAGGCGGCGACCAGCATCAGCAGGGTGGACTCGGGCAGGTGGAAGTTGGTGACCAGGGCGTCGACCACGTGGAACGGCCGCCCCGGGAAGATAAAGATGTCGGTGTCGCCGCTGAACGGCTTGAGCACGCCATCGCGTGCGGCGCTTTCCAGCGAGCGCACACTGGTGGTGCCGACCGCGACCACCCGGCCACCGCGGGCCTTGCAGGCGCTGACCGCGTCGACCACCTCCTGGCCAACCTCCAGCCACTCGCTGTGCATGTGATGGTCTTCGAGGCGCTCGACGCGCACCGGCTGAAAGGTCCCGGCGCCGACGTGCAGGGTGACGAAGGCGGTGTCCACGCCTTTCGCGCGGATCGCCGCCAGCAGCTCGTCGTCGAAGTGCAGCCCGGCGGTGGGCGCCGCCACCGCGCCGGCCTTGCTCTGGTCGGAATAGACGGTCTGGTAGCGCTCGCGGTCGGCGTCTTCGTCGGGGCGGTCGATGTACGGCGGCAGCGGCATGTGGCCGACGCGCTCGAGCAGCGCCAGCACCGGCTCGTTGAAACGCAGCTCGAACAGCGCGTCGTGGCGCGCCAGCATCTCGGCCGCGCCGCCGCCGTCGATGAGGATCTGCGTACCCGGCTTGGGCGCCTTGCTGGCGCGCACGTGGGCCAGCACGCGGTGGCTGTCGAGCAGCCGCTCGACGAGGATCTCCAGCTTGCCGCCGGAGGCCTTGTGGCCGAACAGGCGCGCCGGGATCACCCGGGTGTCGTTGAACACCATCAGGTCGCCGGGGCGCAGGTATTCCAGCAGATCGGGGAACTGGCGATGGCTCAGTGCGCCCGTCGGACCGTCCAGCACCAGCAGGCGACTGGCACGCCGCGCGGCCAGCGGATGGCGGGCGATCAGCTGATCGGGAAGCTCGAATTGGAAGTCTGCAACACGCATGAACAGGGCTCTCGAAGGGCCGCACAGCTTACCGGAAAGCCGGCGCAGCCGCCACGCGGCGGGTCCGGGGCGCGCCACAAGACCCTGCACTATCGAGGGTTTTGATTCGACTAAAGAAGAACGGCGCCCCCCGATCCCGCGTGTCAGGATAGATCCATCCCTGATTAGTCCATGTTCCACAAGAACGCCGGGCGCCACGACCACAAAAAATTAACTTGAGGCGGCCATCGTGCGTGGTGGTCACTTCTCGACAAGATTTTCAGGAGCCCCAATGTCCGCCCGCAACATTCTGGTGATCAACTGCGGTAGCTCGTCCATCAAGTTCGCTCTGGTGAACGAAGCGCAGAGCAGCTTCCCGCTGCAAGGCCTGGCCGAACGCCTCGGCAGCCCGGAAGCCGTCATCCACTTCGAGAACGCCTCCGGCAAGGAAAGCGTGCACGTCCCGGATGCCGACCACCAGGCGGCCCTTGCCCAGATCCTGCCGCGCGTCGAGGACGCCGCCGGCGGCCACCTGCACGGCATCGGCCACCGCGTGGTGCATGGCGGCGAGAGCTTCTTCGCCTCCTCCCTGCTCAACGAAGAAACCCTGGCCGGCATCGAAGCCAACATCCAGCTCGCCCCGCTGCACAACCCGGCCAACCTGAGCGGCATCCACGCCGCCATGAACCTGTTCCCGACCCTGCCGCAGGTCGGCGTCTTCGACACCGCCTTCCACCAGAGCATGCCGGATCGCGCCTACCGCTACGCCGTGCCGGACTTCCTGTACAAGGAACATGGCGTGCGTCGCTACGGCTTCCACGGCACCAGCCACCGCTACGTCAGCAAGCGCGCAGCCGAGATGGCCGGCCTGCCGGTCGAGAACAGCAGCTGGCTGGTCGCCCACCTGGGCAACGGCTGCTCCACCTGCGCCGTGGTCAACGGCGAAAGCCGCGACACCAGCATGGGCCTGACTCCGCTGGAAGGCTTGGTGATGGGCACCCGCAGCGGCGACGTCGACCCCAGCCTGCACAACTTCCTGCACAACACCCTGGGCTGGGATCTGACCAAGATCGACGCCATGCTCAACAAGGAGAGCGGCCTGAAGGGGCTGTCCGGCCTGTCCAACGACATGCGCACCCTGTCGGAAGCCCGCCTGGCCGGCCATCCGGGCGCCGTGCTGGCCTTCGAGGTGTTCTGCTACCGCCTGGCCAAGTCGCTGGCCGGCATGGCCTGCGCCCTTGAGCAACTGGACGGTCTGGTGTTCACCGGCGGCATCGGAGAGAACTCCGCTGCCGTTCGCGAGCGCACCCTGGACCACCTGAAGCTGTTCGGCTTCCAGCTCGACGGCGAAGCCAACGCCCGCTGCACCCGCGGCGTGGCCGGCGAAATCCAGACCGCCGGCAGCCCGCGCGTGATGGTGGTCCCGACCAACGAGGAACGCCAGATCGCTCTGGACGTCCTCGCCCTGCTCGACGCCTGACCGAACCCGCGCAGGCGGGGCGCGCCTGCGTACCGAAACCCGACCGCCCTCCCGGCGTCGGGTTTCGCCTTGTTCGCCCCCCGACCTGCAGCCCACGCTTACCGCAGTCTGAGCACCCTGCTCCCCTGAAGGAGAACCCATGCACACTCTGTTCCTCGCCCCCACCGGTTTCGGCGTCGGCCTCAACTCCGTCAGCCTCGGCCTGATCCGCGCCCTCGAGCAGGCCGGCCTGAAGGTCGGCTTCTTCAAGCCGATCGCCCAACCCTTCCCGGTCGATCAGGGCCGCGAGCGCTCCTGCCTCCTCGCCGAACGCGCCCTGGGCCAGCACACCCCCGAGCCGCTGTCGCTGCAACAGGTGGAACGCCAGCTGGCCGACGGCGAAGTCGACCTGATGCTGGAAGACGTGGTCAGCCGCTACCAGCAGGCCGCCGCCGGCAAGGACGTGGTGATCGTCGAGGGCATGGTGCCGACCCGCGAGTCCGATTACGCCGCGCACCTCAATCCCCTGCTGTGCAAGAGCCTGGACGCCGAGATCATCCTGATCGCCGCCCAGGGCAGCGACAGCCTCAAGCAGATGGCCGAGCGCATCGAGATCCAGGCCCAGCTGTTCGGCGGCGCCAAGGACCCGAAAGTGCTCGGCGCGGTCATCAACAAGATCAACAGCGAAGACGGCGTGCCGGCCTTCCTCGAGCAGCTCAAGGCGCAGCTGCCGGTGCTGGGCAGCAGCGACTTCCAGCTGCTCGGCGCGATTCCCTTCGCCGCCGAGCTCAACGCCCTGCGCACCCGCGACGTCACCGAGCTGCTCGGCGCCCAGGTGCTCAACGCCGGCGAAGCGGACCAGCGCCGGGTGAACAAGATCGTCCTCTGCGCCCGCACCGTGCCCAACACCGTGCACCTGCTGCAGCCGGGCGTGCTGGTGGTGACCCCGGGTGATCGCGACGACGTCATCCTCGCCGCCAGCCTGGCCTCGCTCAACGGCATCAAGCTGGCCGGCCTGCTGCTGACCGGCGAATTCGGTCCGGACCCGCGCATCATGACCCTGTGCAAGGCGGCGCTGGACGGCGGCCTGCCGGTGATGAGCGTGGCCACCGGCTCCTACGATACGGCCACCAACCTGTTCGGCCTGAACCGGGAAACCCCCGCCGACGACATCGAGCGCGCCAGCCGCGTCACCGACTTCGTCGCCCAGCACCTGCACCCGGAATACCTGCACACCCGCTGCAGCGTGCCGCGCGAGCTGCGCCTGTCGCCGCCGGCCTTCCGCTACCAGCTGGTCAAGCGCGCCCAGGAAGCCAACAAGCGCATCGTCCTGCCGGAAGGCAACGAGCCGCGCACCATCCGCGCCGCCGCCATCTGCCAGGAACGCGGCATTGCCCGCTGCGTGCTGCTGGCCCGCCCTGACGAAGTGGCCGCCATCGCCAGCGAGCAGGGCATCACCCTGCCGGCCGGCCTGGAGATCCTCGACCCGGACAGCATCCGCGCGCAGTACGTCGGCCCGATGGTCGAGATGCGCAAGAGCAAGGGCCTCACCCCCGAGATGGCCGACGAGCAGCTCAAGGACACCGTGGTGCTCGGCACCATGATGCTGGCGCTCGACGAGGTCGACGGCCTGGTTTCCGGCGCCGTGCACACCACCGCCAACACCATCCGTCCGGCCCTGCAGCTGATCAAGACCGCGCCGGGCTACAACCTGGTGTCCTCGGTGTTCTTCATGCTGCTGCCCGACCAGGTACTAGTCTACGGCGACTGCGCGGTGAACCCCAACCCGAACGCCACCGAGCTGGCCGAGATCGCCCTGCAGAGCGCCGAGTCCGCCGTGGCCCTCGGCGTGCACCCGCGCGTGGCGATGATCAGCTACTCCACCGGCGACTCCGGCAGCGGCGCGGAAGTGGACAAGGTCCGCGAGGCCACCCGCATCGCTCGCGAGCGCAGCCCGGGGCTGCCGATCGACGGCCCGCTGCAGTACGACGCGGCTTCCGTGCTCAGCGTCGGCAAGCAGAAGGCCCCGAACAGCCTCGTCGCCGGCCAGGCCACCGTGTTCGTGTTCCCCGACCTCAATACCGGCAACACCACCTACAAGGCGGTGCAGCGCAGCGCCTCGGTGATCAGCGTCGGTCCGATGCTGCAGGGCCTGGCCAAGCCGGTGAACGACCTGTCGCGCGGCGCCCTGGTGGACGACATCGTCTTTACCATCGCCCTCACCGCCCTGCAGGCCGCCAGCATCGCCGAGCAGAAGCAGAAGGAGCAGGGCCTGCTGATCGAGGCCTGATCCGCCCTGCGGCCGCCGTTGCCACAACGTGACGGCGGCCGAAAGATGGCGCAACGGCCGATTGACCGCACCCGGCGCCATCCCTATACTCCGCGACCATTGCCTCGATGGCGGAATCGGTAGACGCAGCGGATTCAAAATCCGCCGCTGGTAACAGCGTAAGAGTTCGAGTCTCTTTCGAGGCACCAAACCCGCTCAGGCGGGTTTTTTCATGCCTGTCACTTTTGCATCCGCACAAGCGAGCCCGCCATGTCCAAACACCAGCTGCGCCCGCAGGGCGACTTCCCTCCCGCCGGGCTGGTTCGCCGCCTGGCGGCGATGTTCTACGACTTCCTGCTGTGCATGGCGCTGATGATGGTGATCGCCCTGCTCTACCAGCAGGGCCTGCTGCGCCTGATCCATGGCGCCGAGCAGCTCAGGGCGCTGGCCGACGCCGGCGCCCTGGACCACGACCCGGTCCTCGCCAGCCTGCTGCTGATCGGCGTGTTCGCCTTCTTCGCCAAGTTCTGGACCCACAGCGGCCAGACCCTGGGCATGCAGGTATGGGGGGTGCGCATCCAGAACCGGGATGGCAGCGCCATCGACCTGTGGCAGGCCCTGCTGCGCTTCTTCATCGCCATCGGCTCCTGGCTGTGCTGCGGCCTCGGCTTCCTGTGGATGCTGTGGGACAAGGACCAGCGCACCTGGCACGACCGCTACTCGGACAGCGTGGTGGTGCAGCTGCCCAAGAAGAGCAAGAGCTGAGCAGCGCGGCGCACCAGACCCGCCAGCGCGGCTAGACTGCTGGAGCAGGTGCCTGCGCGCCTGACGCGACAATCTCCGCTCACGCAGCCGCAAACCGGCTGCCAGCCATCCGAGAGGCGCCCGCATGTCCGCTCGGCGTCGATGGAAGTTCCCGCGCACGCTGCTGGCCATCCTGGGCCTCGGCGCGCTGGCCGCCTGCGCCCTGCGTGCACCACCGCCGCCCTTCGACTGCGCGACGGCATTTGCCGCTTTCCACGCCGCCACGGCCAGCAGCCTCGAC
>LNAP01001535.1_pt1 | contig 25101 bp, 17 predicted proteins | sample 602601 | NCBI WGS metagenome assembly LNAP01 (sample SAMN02440304, study PRJNA202911) | soil metagenome | biome: Subtropical and temperate rainforests or woodlands; isolation source: soil samples (1 kg each in a 20% v/v slurry with milli Q water) were... ...
CAGCAACATTTTTGGATTTATCACACTCTGTTAGACACCGTTATAGTTTAATTAGATTAAAAGAGCATCACCAGAGTGTGGGTAGCCCATAAGACTTCTCATTTGACCGTATGTGCACCTCGAACTGGTCGGCTGGCAATGGCTTACTGAAGTAATAACCCTGTACCTCGTTACACCCAAGCAAACGTAGCAACTCCAACTGTTCAGACGTTTCAACTCCTTCAGCAATGGTTTGCATGCCAAGATTATTAGCCATACTTATAATCGCTGTGACTATAGCTCTATCTTCAAGGTCTTCAGCTATGTCGCGCACAAAGGATTGGTCGATTTTAAGTTTGTAGATTTGAAAACGTTTGAGGTAAGCCAATGAAGAGTAGCCTGTACCAAAATCGTCAATCGACATACGTATGCCGTGGTTATGCAAATTATCCATAACCGCGATAGCGCGGAACGGATCATCCATGGCGATTCCCTCGGTTAACTCCAGTTCCAGGTACTGAGGCGGCAACCCAGTTTCCTTAAGAATCTGCATGATCAACTCAGGCAGTTTAGCATGGCGGAACTGCACAACGGAGAGGTTAACTGCGATGACCATCGGCTCCAGACCACTATCAATCCATTTTTTTAATTGAAGAGCAGCACTGCGCAGCACCCATTCTCCAATTTGCAGAATCAGGCCACTGGCCTCAGCGATAGGGATAAATTCTGATGGTGAAATTGTGCCCAACTCTGGATGCTGCCAACGTAATAGCGCTTCCACACCGACGATACGCCCATCATGCAACGATATCTGAGGCTGATAATGCAGATGTAATTGGTTGTATTCCAGTGCATTACGCAGGGCATTATCCAGTTGCAGAGTACGTGCCGAATGTTTCTGCATTTCCTGCGTAAAAAATTGGTAATTGTTGCGACCATTATGTTTTGCGCGGTACATCGCAATGTCGACGCACTTGAAGAGAGACTCGAAATCTTTACCATCACTGGGATACATTGCAATGCCAATTGAAGATGTAATATTCAATTCATACTGTTCAACCTGGTAGGAATGAGCAACTGTCTTTAGCAAATTATCAGCAACATGCGCGGCACCGGTAGCATCTGTTCCCGGCAGTACGATGATGAACTCATCTCCGCCCTGTCGTGAAATTATATCTTCCTCACGTAGTGCTGATTTTAGACGTTCTGCCACTTTTATTAATAACGCGTCACCAATGGTATGACCTAGTGTATCGTTGATAATTTTGAACTGGTCGAGGTCAAGATATAGCACGGACAAAGGCACATTGCTACGCTGAGACATGCTAATGGCATGGTTAATGCGGTCGATGAACAGCGTCTGATTTGGTAGTCCTGTAAGTTGATCAAAATAAGCTAGAAACTGAATGCGCTCCTCGGCTTGCTTTCGCTCAGTGATGTCATGAACGGTACCAATGCCAGATATAGGGCGATTCTCGCAATCCATTTCTATTTTGGCTTGCTCCCTTACCCAGCGAGTGTTCCCATCCACCACAACTCGATGCTCAACGTCGTAAACTGCGCCAGAAAGTGCCTCGTTCCAAGATTTGAGTACCATTTCGCGGTCATCTGGATGAATGGCAGAAATCCATGTGTCCAGATCAATAGTTTCTTGCTTTGGGATACCGAATATACGATATGTTTCCTCCGACCAATCAAGCCGATTAGTATTGACATCGAGATACCAACTTCCGACTTGTGCAATTGCCTGAGCACGATTGAGGTTATCCTCGCTACGTTGTAGTGCGATCTCGGTAAGTTTACGTTCCGAAATATCCTCATAAATACCAAGTACACCTATCATTTTGTCTGCAGCATCATATAGCGGCACTTTGGATGTGCTGAGCCATATGGTTTTTCCATCAGGAGTGGTCTGATGCTCATCATAAAAAAGTTTGGCGACCCCAGTGTCTATAACCTCCCGATCATCGGCACGGTATAATTCCGCTTGCTCCCTCCAATTCAACTGGTAGTCGTCTTTGCCAATTAGATTCTCTGTTTGGTCTTCACCTGCATCCTTGGCGAATGCGGGATTACAACCCAGATAACGTGATTCTTTATTTTTCCAGAAAATGCGCATGGGCGCTGTATCAATGATAGTCTTGAGCAAACTTTGTGAGTCAGCTAGTGCGAGCTCAGTTTGCCTGCGCGCAATCTCGCGAGAAAAGTTGTCTAGTGCGAAACTGATATCGACTGCCATTTCAACCATCAGGTTGCGTGCGGCTTCGTCGAAGGCATTTATCTTGTTGGAGTATAGGGTGAAATTACCGATGACTACACCATTTCGGAGCAATGGCAATGTGGCCGCGGCAGCCCAACCGAAGCGCACGCTACGCTCATGCCATGGTGCGGTGGATGGGTCATGCTGAAAATCCTGGCACCAGAACGGTCTATTTTCGCGAATAGCGATGCCAATCGGGCCACATCCGGCCGGATCGTCGGCATCTGTCGAAACCTGGATATCATCCAGATACTCTACGCCTTCGCCATGAGAGGCAACCGGCTTGACCCGCTGGCTTGCCTCATCCACTAACCCGATCCACGCCATCATCATGCCGCCGAATTCCACCGCACTACGGCAAACTTTCGGGAACAGTTCATCTTCACTGGTGCAGCGCACAATAGCCTCGTTGCACTGACTCAGTGCGGCATAAAGTTGCGTCAGTCGCTGATTTTTTTCTTCGCCAACCTTACGTTCAAACATCTCATACTGGAGTTCTTCATTGGCGCGCAATAAATCTGCTGTGCGTTGTTTAACCCGAACTTCTAGCTCATCGCGTCCTCGCTGAATACTTTCGTTTGCCATATTAAGCTCATGAACATGATCGCGGCTCTCAAGCAAAGTTGCGACTGTATTCGCCGTATTCGCTACATAGGGTTGACAGTGCGAGAACTGCTCTTCGTTGTCAATGGAAAGGAATAGCGCACCGTAGATATGATGCTGAGTACGTAACAGAAAGTGTTTTGTTAACGGAGGTATATCCAACAAGGCTACATTTCCAGAGCAGTCCACGTCCTTGCTACAGAGCTCTCTATATCTTGCATTATCCGGAGTGGCCACGCCACGGAGACAGACATGTACATCGTTCACACCTGGTATGGTAGATAATGACCGACACAAAAATGAAGCTATTGACGTTTCATTTGGCAGCACCTCCAAAGCATGCTGAATCAACAACAATTTTCCCAGTGCAACTGAATGATCAGACGTAGGAGACATTGGCGATTATCCTTTACTTATAGTGACGCCAGAAATTCGGTGGGTGGTATATAGTAGGGATTAAGTACCACTTGACCTCGAACAATCATCATCGGATGGACGTTCAGAACATCATAAATTGTGGCGCCATTAAATTGATTGGCATCATATTGGCATATTAAGGTTATAGGATTTTCCTCTACCAGGAGATTTAAGCGAGATTCATACTCTATCAGTTTTTCGCTACCTGGAACGCTACGCAGAGCCCAAGTCATTTCGCCGGTAGCGCGAGCCCCAACATAACCTTCTTTCTGGCTCTGTCTATAGAATCCACCCAATTTATCAAGCATAGCTGCGGGTTCGAAGCAACCATCACAGCAATATGTGTTTAATGCGTTAGAAATTACGAGCTGCTCTCGTTCCGCTTGTTGCGTAGGTGTAGGCGAGATGCCAAGTGAAGCCAGATGATCGCGCATTTCTTCAGGGGAAATTGCATCCACGAAATAGCCAACCTTTTCACCGCCTAAAAGACCGCTTTCAACGAACTTGGCAATCACTTCACTGCGCTCTTCCTCGTCATTGTAGATGTAACACATATGTGTCCCGGGTGGGAGCAAGTCCTGTGTGAAGCCAAGGGATATGTTATTCATATTTTTCTCCTTATTAGTGATATAACATTAGCTTATTTGATCAAAATGCATCTTGTTTCAATAGTGGGCTTGGTTAATTGATTGTTGATTTAATGTTGACCTCCAGTTCATTTCCTTTAAGTGTTACGGAAAGCTATGTATTTAAGAGCCTGCTATTTAACCTAATAACCATTTTTATAAAGATGGTACTACAAATTGTCGCATTTTTTAATTCCGAATAATGGACATCTTTGGGTGATTCATAACAGGGGCAATTTACCCACCTTAGTATGTGCAAAGTCCCTCCTTTTTATTTTTCAAATTCGCCCCAGGACGCTTCAGAAACTTTATAACCACTTTTAGATTTATCTAGGTCCTGCGTATCCAAAAAATAAAAATCGTTGATCTCTAGATTGTTTTTTTCATCGATGCCAATAGTATCTTTGTGAAGGTGAAGTGGGAATCTCCAGTAAATTTTTTCTACAACATTATTTGTGGTTTTGGAAATATGCGCAATTAAATTTCTTTCTAAAACATTAGAGTAACGGAACCGCTGAAGCGGTTCCGATTCTATCAATGTAACGAAGCGTTTATTTTCTTCCAATCTGAAACAGGTTACCTGCACCTCCACTCCAGTACTCATAAAATACTGTGAAATGAATTCCGATATGCTGTTGATGGACTTTTCTATATTTCTTTTTTTCTGATAAAGATACAAGATATAAGTCAGTAAAATAAGAATATCTGCCGCAACAATGTGTAGCGAAAAAGAATCCAAACTAACCGTCAATGTAAACATGCTATTTCCTTGTTATTTTTCTATGCATTATTTTTTGAAACTGCTGTTATTAAGTCTTTCATCACTAATAAAGCTAAAATATCATTTCAATGTTTAATCTATTATTTAAGTACTACATGTATCCCATGTAGCACCTCATTGTTCACCTTTAAATAAGGTCACCCCTCCGAATTAACGCATCAAACTGCGCAATCGGTACTGGTTTTCCAAACAGGTAGCCTTGGTAGGCATTGCAGCCGCGGCTCACAAGAAACTGTCGCTGTTCTTCCGTCTCTACGCCTTCGGCAATAACGTTTAGCTCCAGGCTGCTCGCCATGGCAATAATGGTGCTTACAATCGCCTTGTCGCTGCTGTCGATAGCAATGTCTCGTACGAACGACCTGTCAATCTTCAATTGGTCCAGGGGCAGCTGTTTGAGGTATTGCAGGGACGAGTAGCCGGTGCCAAAGTCGTCCAGTGAGAATTGAATTCCAATTGCCTGTAATGTGTTCATGGAGGCAATGGTGTCTTCGATGTGCTCCAGCAACATACTTTCCGTCAGCTCAAGCTTGAGCCGCATCGGGTTGATGGCGTGGTTTTGCACGGTAGCCTGCACCCGGGCCACAAAATCAGCCTGGCGGAATTGCTTGGCACTCACGTTCACCGATAGCGTTAGGTTGCGGCTGACTACATCTTGTTGCCATACCTTAAGCTGGGCGCAGGCTGTATCCAGCACCCATTGCCCGATGGGAAGAATCAACCCTGTTTCTTCTGCCAACGGAATAAATTGAAGGGGCGGAGTCAAGCCGCGCTCAGGGTGGTTCCAGCGAATTAAGGCTTCAGCGCCCAGCGGATGCCCAGACCCATCCACTTGAATTTGGTAATATAACTGGAATTGCTGTTGCTGAAGGGCTTTGTGTAGCTCGCCTTCCATGGCGGCGCGGGCGTTGATGTTGATTTGCATCTGCAGGTCGAAGAAGCGCAGGGTGTTGCGGCCTGCCTTCTTGGCCTGATACATGGCAATGTCGGCTTGCTTCAGCATTTCGTCTATCTGTCGTTCATGGTCGTTAAACAGGGTAATGCCGATGCTGGTGCTACTTTGACATTGCTGGTGGCTAAGCTGATAGGGCTGTTTAAAGGCGGACAGAATTTTGTTGCCTATAGTTTCGGCTTGTGCCGCAGCTTCAAGGTCATGTTCGCTCAGGTTTTCCAACATCACCACAAACTCATCACCGCCCAGACGGGCAACGGTGTCGCTTTCACGCACAAGAGCTGTCAGCCTTTCTGCAACCTGTTGCAGTAGCAAGTCGCCGATATCGTGACCGTGGGTATCGTTGAGTGTTTTGAACTCATCCAAATCCAGAAATAACAGTGCGCCTTGCTTGCCGCTACGCGCACTGGTAGCCAAGGCATGCTGGAGCCGGTCCAGCAAAAGCCGTCGGTTGGGCAGATGCGTTAGAGGGTCAAAGAACGCCAAGAACTTAATTTCTTCTTCTGCCTTCTTGCTCACGGTGCGATCAGTCAAAGTTGCAACGTAATTGGAGACTTTCCCGGCAGAATCTTTTACGGCGGTGATGGTGAGATATTCTGGATAGTCTTCGCCATTTTTACGCCGATCCCAGATTTCGCCCTGCCAGGTGCCAGTTTGATTGAGGCCATCCCACATAGCTTCATAAAATTTTGCATCGTGTCGCCCTGAGCTGAGTAAGCTTGGATTCTTGCCAATGACTTCCTCAGCAGCGTACCCAGTGATATTGGAAAAGGCACGATTCACCCTAAGAATCTGCCTACTGGCATCAGTGACAATGATGCCCTCCTGAGATTCAAAAGCGGTAGCTGCGATGCGCAGTTCAGTTTCAACTTGCTTACGCGTGGTGATATCCTGAAACGACCCAAGCACTACTTTCCGATCATTCATGTCAAGAGTGGTCGCGGTAATGATCACATCAATGATTCTTCCATCTTTTGCTTTTATCTGGGTTTCAATAGAATTCCCTGCCTCGTCTGAACGGTGCCGCTCAAAGCTGCTGGACACTGCCGCATCTCCAGCATCGGGATGTAATATTGTTTGGGGTTTCCCGATAAGATCGTCTCTTTCCCATCCAAGTAGATTCAGAAAAGTTTGGTTGAAGTCAAGAATCACACCGGTTTCAGCATCAGCTAATGCAATGGCATCAGGGGAGTCTTTAAATAACTTGGCATAGCGCTCTTCGCTGGCTTTGAGTTCCTTAGTTTTTTGATTCAACTGTAGATTGGTAGAAAACAGTTGCTCGGTCATCGTGTTGAATGCCACCTCAAGTTCTGATATTTCATTGACCGCGCTCACATTTACCCGAGCCGTATAATCTCCACGCATAATGGCACGTGTTGCTGTTATAAATTGCTCTAAAGGTTTCGAAATATTTTTAACTATATAAATAATAATGATGAAGAGCGGCAAAATGGAAAACGTTATTGCTAGCAATAGGTAATTTTTCAGCGTTGCAAGGACAGAGAAAGCTTCTGACTGGTTGATGTGTGCCATTATGCAAGCCGAGCCGAATTCAGGTACAAAGCGAAACCCATGAATGATGTTTACATCCCGGTAATCCAAATCCTTGACATTATCATTTCTCTGAGATAGGCAAGCCCGCATAGGCCTTGCATGAATAGGTTTATGCTGCCCATGAGCAGATGAATATTTGGCTTGGGTGACAAAATAACCATCACCGTCTGCTAAGAAGATTTCACCTGATTTCCCAAGCGCTAAGGGGGCAGTGAATATTTTTTGAAGATTCGTTGATGGGTAACTTGTATCCAGTTGCAAGCCAGAAGATGGATTTTCTGCGGATATATAATATGAGAGATTGTGGCCTGGCCCAGTTCCAATAAATTTTGCCAACTGTCCCGCGCGGAGTGTTATTTTTCCGCTCTGACTTGGAGTAGATCCTACGACCAAGCTCTTTCTGCCTTCTATGTAAAGAGTCGCGCTTTGGGCTTTTTCCGAAACTAGATATGCTTCAACCAATGGGGTAGTACATGACGCGGTGAAATTTTCGACATCACATTTGGCACTCAAGATCGACAGAAAAAAACTGGCTCTATTGTTGGCCTGCGTTAGAAACATTATCAGCTGCTCATGCTTGACATCAGCAACTGCCCCTACTGTATTAATACGATCTGATTGGATTTTTTCAAATAGTACGTTGAATCCCAACCAAACAACAGCTATAGCAGGTAATGTGCCCATAAGCAACACTCCGAGAATGGCATGCGCCTTAATGGATTTTAACCAAGATTTATGTTGCGATATGTTGTTCGTGTTCATACTGTCTGTCCATTAATATTGCTTCTTATTTAGAACCGGTATCTGTTATGACGAAATAAAGCTTGCAGCTTTAATCGGATAACAAATCAAATGAAGTTATCGTTAGACAACTACACCTTCCAGGCAGCTATGCTGGAGATTCATATTTTCATCATTGGAAAGGGCAGACAGACACAGGGAGAAACCCCATACTGCGGTCCCGCTACCATAGATCCCCCTTAGGCCGGTGACTTTGCGTCCTTACCTTTCGATAAGTTTGCCAAGATGCAAAATAATATCTGAGAATAAACCCAAAGTCACGGCTCTTGGTTACCCCTGCGACTCATACTGGCTGTAATGCCATGCATGCGCAATGAGCGCTGAAACTGATCGCTGGAATACTGCACCCCCTGATCGGTATGTAACAGCAGTGATTGATCGGGGCGGCGGTGCTGCACAGCCAGTCACTCACATCTGAGTGATTGTTCCTTGTTAGTTACAACAAACCTAATTCCTTTAATGTGTTGCGATGAGTGGTTCTTAAATGCATTTTTGCAAAACATAGTTTTAGTGGAAGAATCTGTTTTGCCACTTGTCTATTGCTGGGATATAACCCCTGATCGTATAAGCGCCAAGTAATATTCCGCACCTCCAGTAGCTGTGCCTTTTTCCTTTTAATTGCAGTTCGGTTGATCCATTGCTTATGCTTTAAGGAAATCACTTCGCATTCTTTTTTAAACCAATAGTGCAGGTATTTTCTGGTGAGTGCCAGTTCGGTAATGATGTCGGTCATTGGCCGGCAATCATTAGTATCATTGCAAATCGCCTGCAACCGGGCATAAATTTCGTGCTTAGGTGGTTCCTGTAAACCTATCTTGGGTGATATGCAGTGCAGCTTTTTGGCATGTGATTTAAAGTAAATATTAATGTTATGAGAATCAAAATTTTCCAATAACAATTCAGATGGCAGTACTCCAAGTTGGTAGCAAAGATATAGAAATTGCGGGAATAACGGTTTCTGTTTTTTCGTGATCCAGGAGGCCATAGTAGAGGGGGTGAGTCCCAACATCTCCGAGAACCTGGTTTTCTTGTCATCTGCCAGGATAGTGGCCAGCTTCATTAACCTTTCCCTGAACAGCTCGCCCGTGACTTGTTGCATGGCGCTTTTACCGTGGATGATCATGTCTTCAATCGCGCCGGATATCCAGAGCTGATATGTATCGCTGATATTGGTTTGCGCTTCGACGCAGGTTCCAAGCCAACCGTAACAATAATTGCAGCGGCCAAGGCTGGCATGAGCCGGTATAAAAGGCTGGTGTCTGCCGCACCAAGGACATTCGTCGATTAATTGCAGCTGATGTATTGGACATATCTGGTACAGCGCGTACCCCCAGGACAGCTTGAAGTAGACCGGCGTGTGATCCACTCGATGTCCTGCTAAACAGGCACTGCACCATTTAGGGTGTTGTGCCATCAAGCCTGTTCCTATTGCAGGGACTATTTCCTGCCATGGTAAGGCGGTGAGTAATGCAAGGTCATTCCTGCCGGTTAGTTCCTCAGCCATGGTCACGAATTTGTTCGCGAACTTACCGGTGCTATGCAAGGTTTTAGCATAGTCCATATAGAACATAGCATGCCGCCCAGAATTGACATCAGACATGCGTGGTAAGAACTCAGTGCTGAGTAATAGTCTTGGGCTGATGCAATGTTCCTTGGATAAGCGGATCAGATAAGAAATCAATCCTTCTGATCCGGCACTGCCAATACCTATCGGTTCCAGCCCGAACAAGCGGCTTCGGGCTGGAATGCCGATACGATTGCCAATATCTTCAATGAAAACATCAGGAGAATAAGGCAAAATTCACTCCTGCAGGATCGCGCTTAGGACTTCGCTTGCCTACCTGGCCTTGAACGGACTTTTTATCCGGTGGTAGTTTTGGCAAGGACTCTTGCTCACCATTTGCATCTGCCGGCAAAACACCTGTAACTTGTGTTGTAACTTTGCCGATATTCTTATGATGCAATTTGAGCATGCCGCGCAATTCCTTGACATCGATATCCTTGAGTTTTGATTCGCCGATGAAGACCTCCTCTAAAACTGTTTGAATGCTTTTATTGGAGTGTGCATGCTGCAATATGAATTCCATATCAATGGTGTCAAGACCTCTGTTTAAACCTTCACTTACCACGTTATCAAGCCATTCTTTGAGGATGCCGACACAACCCGCCGACTTCAGGTAAAAAATGTCCAGATACGTGACGAGATCTGGTTCGATTTTGAACGGCATATGCCTTTGAAAGGAGTACAACGCATTCTTGAATGCCATCTTGTCGGCAGGGATATAGTCGTTATATCGCGCCATATGCACGACACGTCCACGGCGAACCAATTGGGCACTTTGCTCCAGGATTTGCAGCAAGTCATAGGTACCAATCAAAATTATGGTCACGTTACATTTCTGCGAGAGTGATTTAATGACTTCAAACTGCCGACGCATGAGCTTAGGGTCAACCATCAGCAAGTGATTGGCTTCATCAATAATCAATGTTCTGGTGCCTCGCCTCTTCATGTTGTTTTCCACGGAACGCCGTAATGCTGCGGGCGTATTCATGGCGTGATACGGCGATATTGGCTGCTCCATATAGATCTCGTCTTCAAACAACTGCTTCTGCGAGATGCATGGCTCGCTGAAGGCATACAGCAAACGGGTATAGAAATCTTTCCAGTCAAACTTCATTTCTTTATTATCCGGTGGAATTGCATCGACCCGGATGACCGGCAAATGCGACTTGTCCGACTGCATGCGGATCATATTACGCTCCAGCAGCTGATCTTCGATCTTGACAGCCAAGGTTGTTTTGCCGACACCGGTAGGTCCCGTCACGATTATGATGTCGCGTTTGCCGCTGGTATCGGCCAACGACAAAATATCATTCTTGGCCATTTCCAGTCGCGGATGGTTGATCGTCTTGCGGCAGAAATATTCCTTGCGGACGTCGATGGAGTTTTGCAGCAATGACAGCGGAAATTTGTCTTGAGTGTTCATGATTAAAAGTCTCCGTAAACTTGCAGGCTCTGGTTATCAACGATCTCGGCGTCTACAATATCCGGTATCTGTTCGACCTCTATCGTTGTTGGCGATTCAAGCAGGGTTCTGGCCTGCAGTTCCTGATCACGCCAGATCTGACGTTGTGTCTCTTCAGAGAATGAAGCTTGCCGTAAAAACACCGCCATGGATTGCGCCGTAATATCCTGTTTCTGCCCCATCAGCTTGTTTTTAGCCTTGAAGTCTTTGGTGATGAATTCGATCTGTTTGACACTTCTGTTTTTAAAAATAGCAGCAAACTCGGAGATGCATTCGATCCAGCGACCATGGACATAGGCAAAGGCATAGCCCGCATTGTCAGGGTCGAATCTCACAGGAACTTTCTTGCCTGATAGCGAAGGATCCGTGAACTCATTGCACCAATAGTTCTGGTAATTGAGATGGATGCCTTTGACGCGGTCAATCTTTGCGACACCGGTTTTTGTCGTCGGCATGCACAGCAACTCGAATTCCCGGTTGTAGGTAATATGCTTGTGATTCCTCATGCCATAATCCTGCATGCCTACCGCAAATACTTGGGCAGGACTGGTTCCCAGGCTTTTATGCGGGTTACTCTCATAGACTTGCGTGAGCCAGTTGGCAAAGCAATTGGTAAATGACTGCAGCGTCCATGCGGAAAGCATTTTTGGATCGTGGCTCGGTACGCAGGTACGTGGTGTCTTGGTTGCCTGGGTATTGCCGCTTAGGTTATGAATCAGCTGGGTATTGGTGGTACCGAAGAAACGTTCCAGTACTGAGCCGAAGCGGGCCTTGGATCTAGCTCTGGATTTCTTGGTGGTTTTGAGGAATGCCAGTAAGGTCTCCAGGTAAACACTGTCGAATTCGGCGCCGCCATCTAGCACAATGACTCTAGGTATTCTGCCGTGCTGTTGTACGCAGCGCTTAATGAGCATCATGCAACTGTGGTAGCTGGGCGAATCGAACGTGATCCAGAAGGCCAGGACTTTTCTGGAGTAAGCATCGAGCATGATGCTGAGCCAGGGACGTTCGTACTGGATGCCGAACAGCCTGTCACCCAGTTGTATATCCAGTTGTGTATGGTCGATATGCGCGATATCGAATGGTCGTTCACCATGACGTGGCGTTTCCATATCCAGACGCCAGTAGAACGTCTCATGCTCATAGGCGGCACGTTTGCCTTTTCTGGCCAGTACGACGTCATACTGATTCAGCTTTTCGATCGCCTTGCGGAAGGTTTTGTCGCTGGGGGCGATCAGGCCTTGTTCTTTGCATTTGTTTTTGAGTGCTCCATACGCCGCCATGAATTTCGGGTCATATGGCTTAAGGAAATACTCATCAATGATCTCGGTCATCAGATCGATCACATCCTGGTCAATCTTGCGGTTACGGTTACCGCGTTTGGCGGTCTGCGGGAATAAGCCAACCAGGCCATTACCGTAGAGCATTTCTGCTTGCTTGAACTTCTTGCGGTAATATTTCACCGTGCTGATGGAAACGGCAGTGCTGGTATGGTCTGCATCCTGCAGTATCTGATACCTTGCAATTGCTACCTGCATCGCTTGTGGGCCGGCCTCTGAGATCTTTTGGTAAACATCGCTCTGCAGGTCTTCGCGTAGACTGACAGGAAGGCCGGTAATCTTGTTCTCATGTAGGTAGGTATTGAGGTCTTCCAGCTGCAGTTGCGCCGTCCGGCCTTCGTCATTGCTGAGGTAGACTGACGTTTTGCCTACATTGTCTATCTTCCATGGCATGCCATCCCAGGTAATCTGCTCGCCAGGCTTGATCTGCACTGGCTGGTGCAGATGGAACTCGGTGATCACATCCTTGGTAGACTGAAGTCTGTAGAAGTCTGCAGCCACCTCATCACGGTACACGACAGCATATTCAAGTTCTGAAATTGGGTTGGACAGGATAGGGAAATACAGATGCCCATCCACGATCAGCTTATATACGGCATCTGCCGGCAGCCTTTCATCCGCACGCACCAGGTCGATCAGGTTCATCCATGGTTTATGCTGGAACAAGCCTTGGGCAATCTCTAGGTGAGATTTAGTAGGAGCCGGACAATCAGCATCCAGATAGTCGGACAAGAACACAAGGTTGCGGATTAAGATCCAATCATTAACGTCTGACGAGCGCAAACTATATTGCAAACCGTATTGGGCTGCATAAGCCTCGCCTGGCGGGCAGCGCCAATTACCTTGCTCGTCCTTCATGTAGCGCTCAGGCTGAGTGACCGATAGTTGAATCAGCTTCTCTTGAGTCTTGCATTCGATCCAGCCGGTATAGTTATCAGCCAGGAGGAAAAAGTCCGGCGTATGCATGATGGTCACTTTTTTACCGGTGGTCTTTTGGTAGCTCAGTTTGATCTTGGGTGGTTGATCGTAAAACTCATGGGTGACGCAGTCGTGATCCCATACATACAAGGCGGCCAACTCGTTGCTATGACTTTCTGCCTGGATGGTGCATTTCATTTTCTTACTGGGATAACGACATGCCACGTTGTACATGCCGCTGGCAGTGCGTCGTGATGGATCTGAACTTCTTATGTGATTGATGATGCCTTGTGCTTCATAGCTGATGTTTTGTTGTTGGTAATACGCTTCTAGTTCGATTGGATTAAACATTTCATGCTCCTAATAACTAACTTGATTTAAGGAGTCGTAGAAATTTGGGCATAGCGAGTCCTGTCTGACTGATCGGTATTTTTTACCGATGAGAAAGTTAGGGCGCAAAGGTGCCAAGACTATCGTCTGAAAATTTGACAAAACACACAATCGTCGTAGAATGTAATCATCTAGTGGGGACTAGAAAAAATGTATTACAGTCAACTGACTCAAGTGAATTCCGCTTGGGTCTTTTGCATTTTTACAGCCTGAACATTCAGGCTGCTTCACTCAATAAGCTTCTTTTCTTCGATTTTTCCTTTTTGAAATGGCAGGTTTGAAGCCGCCGGTTATTCAAATTACAAGTAATAAAATTCATTTCCTTGCAATCTGAAAATCAAATTAGCATGGTTTTTTAATCGCGCAAGTTTTGTTATAGCAATTACTAATATACCTATTTTGGCGATTTTGCAATTACTAATTATGTTGCAACATATTGATTTATATGAATATTGGCTAATATATTTATCGTAATTGTGAACTTGAAGTTACTGAGATTCTTTAAGAACTAGCAATGACGCCATGAACTTAAAGTTAAATTTGACAAAATAATTTCCTATGAATGGATTGGGAATTTATAGTTTAAGTTGGATTTTTATAATTAATCTGACAAAGAAAATGCAGGACGTATAATCAAGTTTTAAAGTTGCGATTAAATTCTAAGTACTTCCTATAACGATTTTAATGTTGAGATGGAGTTGTAATTGAAACAATATTTAGACTTGGTTCAAAGTATTATTGAAACTGGCACTTGGCAAGAAAACAGAACGGGAATTAAAACAATAAGCGTTCCTGGCGCAATGATGCGATTCGATTTGTTAAAGGATGGTTTTCCTGCAATCACTACTAAAAGATTAGCATTCAAGACCGCTATCAGTGAAATGGTGGGGTTTTTGCGAGCTTATAAAAGCGCAGCGGATTTTCGTACTTTAGGTTGTAAGGTATGGGATCAAAATGCAAATGAAAATAGTCAATGGCTTGCTAATCCTTTTAGACAAGAAGTCGATGATTTAGGTGAAATTTATGGAGTTCAGTGGAGGCAATGGCCAGCTTATAAAGTGATTGAGATTTCAAGAAGCGCACAAATAAATGATGCGGTACAAAAAGGCTATCAAATTATCACGACATTTAATGATGCTGGGGTAGAAAAAGTTGTACTTTACAAAGCTATAGATCAGCTTAGACAATGTTTAGATACGATAATTAATAATCCAAGTGATCGCAGAATAATATTCCATGGCTGGAACTGCACTCAGCTTGATCAAATGGCATTGCCACCATGTCATTTGCTTTACCATTTCCTGACTAATCCAGCGCAGAAAGAAATTTCACTATGCCTTTACATACGAAGCAATGATTTAGGTTTGGGTGCTCCCTTTAATATTGCTGAAGGCGCAGCGCTTTTACATTTAGTTGGGAGACTTACTGGGTACACCCCAAGGTGGTTCACCTATTTTATAGGCGATGCCCACATTTATGAAAATCATTTGGATATGGTTAATGAACAACTTAAACGTAAACCATACCCATCACCAAAATTAATAATTTCAGATCGAGTACCTGAATTCAGAAAAACTGGAAAATATGAACCAGAGTGGCTAGAAAAAATTGAACCCAGAGACTTTACTTTAGATGGATATGAGTATCACCCGTCACTGACAGCGCCAATGGCAGTTTGAATTTGATAACTTGTATTTAAGTTTTGTATTCAAACAATCTTGCGATCTGTGATGGAGTTGAGTAGCCTATTTCATTGTATTCAATGGCTTTACTATATGCCAATTGAATACTATTGTTTTCTAATGCCGCCATTGCCACACCAACTGTAGATAACTTAGTATTCATAGGACATACAACGATATTGTAATCTTTACTATTTGATACTATTTCTAAGATTGAATCTCTAACACTAAATGGGTCTATACAAGATACATAGGAAGAGTCTACTGCAGTTTGAGTTTGTAAAGTAATATCAACGAAATTTCTTAATTGCTCGAAAAATTTCTGATTTAATTCAAAGTGTTCGGTTGATACTGATTGTAATTTGTCTCCTCTTAATAAACTTAGTCTAATTGGCTCGAGTTGGTTGATTACAGCAGTAGCTCTTTCATGTTCGAAACCTACTAATAAAATTAGATGTAGTTTTTTCGATGGTACAAAATTACCAGGATATCCAATAACTGTTCTTATTTGATCTACGCCTCGGGATAGCCAAACATGCTCATCATCATTCACACTGTACTTCTCAGCTCCGTTATATCCCAAAATCAAAGATGCATCTGGTGTAACTATTTTTAATACACGAAGTAAAATAAGCAATTGTTCATGGGTAAATGTAGTGATATCGATAAGTACTTTTCCACCGTAGATTCTAGCTTTGTTTTCTTCAATTATCTTTACCATCGCATCTGCTGTTGAGACAGGTGAATCATGATCTAGCTCAACAGTCGTATTGCGATTTTTTACAAGGGCCTTCATTTCTTTGAGTGCCTTATCTGCCAAGTTTCCTGCTGAAACATTTTTAAAGAATAGGCAATAGTCGACTTTGCTTTCTACATTTTGTAAAATTGACAAGCATCTTTTTTCAAAGCTCGCCATTCCAATAAAAAGCGAGATATTTTCTGAAAAAGAATTGACCAGATTTTCTAATTGTAATTTTTGAGTCACTTTAAAGTCCCAAACTTAATTGAGTTTCTTCAATTACACTACCTAGCCGATTTTTCTCAAAATCATTAATAGCTTTTGTAGGATTTTGAATGGCTAATTGTAATAGCTGTGTTGTTACGAAAAGATACCCAGAAAAACCTGTGGGATCAAGTTTAAAGAAAGGTGCCAAACGTCTAGTTAGAACGTATCGTCTTGTTCTGCCGCGACCATCTTTGGTGCCAATAGCACCTTCGTAAAGGTATCCGTGAATAACACCCAAATCAAATATTCTCATGATCTCATCAGGTGGTGAATCTGATAGAGCAATTGAAAAAACTCGCCGCTCCGACCTGTCAGACATAAGTATGGCTTGGAAAATGCCCCCAAGTGCTTGGACCAAATTTCTTAATTGTTTAAATTCTTGAACGGTAGAATTCTTTGAAACACCTAATCTTGCATCATCAACTAATTTGTCTAATGTTCCGAACATCAACTCATCGGCATTTTCTCTTAGCACGTTATCTTGAATTGAAGTAGATATAAACTTGATAGATTCTGTTCTCAATTCTCCAGGCACAAGCTTAATCTGTTCAGCATACATTGCGGCAGCGCTATCAAGAAAATAACGAATTATTCCAGAAGAAACATGTACTAATTGTTTAAAACCGGAATAAGAGTAAGTTCTAACTTGTTTGGCACCTAATCCTTTAATGTAATCTGGTCTGGAATACCTATAAGCATCATCCCCGGGTCTGTAACCCTTACCTTCTTTCTCCCATGTTTGAATTTTTAATTTAGCTAATTCTTTAATTGCATCTTCTTGTTTTTGATCTGCAGGAAAAAAAGACTCTGCTGAAACATCAATGCCATGTTCTGAAAGTCTTTTAGTTACAACTTCTGCAACCCATTTAGGATAAGCTTCAGATGAATGTTTTCCCGTGTATATTGTTGAAATATCTACCTCTTTAAAATCATGAGGAGCTTCTATAAGTTGCTTATTAGTTGTTCTCCATGTTTTATAGGACTTTTGTGTTGAAATTTTAAATGAGACCTTATTGCCAGAACGAAAAGAAACCCAATTGTTAAGTACTTGCGTTTGCAAGAAACTTAAATTGTCAGCATCATCCAATAATAAGTAAACTGGTTTGTTCTTTGGCATGCATTCTAATTGTGTTAATTCACATAAAAGTGGAAATAAGAAATCTCTATATCCCACTATTGTTCCTGAATAAGGTATGTAACCATCAGAAATTCTTATACCTATTTTTCTCAGATAGGAAGTCATTTCACTATAGACTAAATCAATTTTGCTGATCGCATTTTTAAGTACATCTCGATAGGTTACAAAAGTTCCTGGAACTTCATTATCATTGAATGCCGCTCCGGCGTGTTTTAAAGGATTTATAACAAAACTCTTACAAAATTTTTCTAATGAATTTTTAGCCAGTGTGTTGTCTAGACTATTCCCCGAATGCTCTAGAAGCGACTGCAAAGTCTTGGATGCGACAAATAACGTTAATGAGTGTTCTGCCAGTATTAATCCTGCATATTCATTATCAATTCTTTCAAAATCTGATAAGTCTAAATCAGTATGCTTAATTGTTGCATATATACCCAAATATGGGAGTTTATGGAAGTCGTTTTGTGTAGAAAGCATTAGGCAATCAGGTGTCATTTGCCTAAGAAGCATACTTTTCCCGCATCCTCTATGCCCGTGTATAAAAATATGTCCTTGACTGTCTATTTCAAAAGTCTCAGATAAAGGTACGAATAAGCGAGTCATCTCGTTAGCATCCATGCTTTCGGGGGATGACACTGCAAATGGATTAGACATCATGATAACCATACCTTTGCCGCAAAATTTACCCCATTGACACCATTCAAATCTTTTTCTTTCCAGGTACTTGCAACACTAGGGTACCCTTGATCATATATGCTCCACTTCTTAGAGTCACAAACTATCTGTTGAAAGTCTGAACCATTTAGTTGCTTGTTACTATAAAACTCCATTGCAATTTCAATGCGTTCAGTTTGCATCTGAGGTAGTAGAAAACGATTTGTATACACTCTTTCATGGTTAAGTTTGTCTATTCTGTCTAGTACATCATCTATTAAATATTTTTCTTCACCTGTTGGTGTTTTGTATTTATTTTTAAATAGAGCAACATCAAAACTATATGTGATATTGAACGATTTATTCAATTTGTTAGGGCTGGCAGTTTGGATGCTTTTTGCATAAAGCTGAAACAGCATGCTTGTATCTATAACATTAGCTGCATTTAAGTTGTGAGTAGAAGCTCTTGAATAGTGTTCACAAATCTCATCTGAAAATCTGACCAAAGCCGCAATTAAGCGTTGCTTGACGATTATGGGCCCAACTCCTGCCACTTCTTTTAAGGCACCAATTGTATCTTTGTCGTGCTTATCAACTGTATGTCCGCCGTGTGCTTGTGCAATATCTGCTATCATTTTTAACTCAGCAGAATCATTTTTAATATCGCCACCATATTCTCTTAAAATTGAACTAGTTCTTCTTTCATGTTCATCTCGACCATCAATGTTCCCAGCGTCATGAATACGAATAGCACAAAGCAACACATACAGTTCAAACGGCTCAAGTGAGTCAAAAGAACCTTCGAGTATTAGTCCTGCATATCTTACCACTTCATCAAAATGACGCTCCCCATGATCTGTGTAAAGACCTGGAGACTTAGATAAACTAGATAGTCCAGCATTAATATTTCTATAGACATGACGGCGCAGATTGTCTACTAAACTTTGGTATCTGCGAAAATAGTTAGTATGTTGATCCGCGAATTTGTCTGGTTTTGATGTGGCTAGAGTTTCTAAATGTTGTTCTAGCGGAAGCAAGATATTAGCCATACTATTTTTTCAAGATGAATACAGTTTTTAAAGATTAGATGAATCTTATCAGCTATTATTTAGAATTAAATTAAAAACTGTTTTAGCTAATAGTGGTGGAACTAAATTACCTACTTGCTGCTGTTGAAATCCGATTGAACCAAAAAATCTGAACTTATCAGGTATGGATTGTAATCTAGCGGCTTCCCGTACTGACAAGCCTCTATTTTTCCATGGATGGATTAGCATATTTTTTCGATAATTACCTATTACTACTGAGGGTTCATTTTCTTTAAGTCTTCTATAAATTCCGGTATGACATCTGCTAACATCTGAGTAGTTATGCATAAGTTCCTTTGGTATGCTTTCCCAGTTACTTCCTTGTGGAATATGAGTATACCTCTCAATAACATGAGTAGCATTTTTCGTAATTAGATTATTAGTGCAATAATCACTATCTACTCTCATCATTTTTGAATAAGAATTTGTAGGAGGTATTGGATAACACTTTACATCTTCTTTATTGCCGTTCTCAATGTCAGGTAGATCTTCTATTGCCTCTCGTACCGTAATGTTGGATTGGTAGGATATGGGTTCAGAAACTTCTACACCATGTAGTGATGCTAGGATGAAAAGTCGGTTTCTCTTTTGAGGTACACCATAGTTGACTGAGTTGAGGACAAAGTGACTTGTTGTGTACCCGAGTTTTTTAAACTCCATTAAAACAGCGTCAAGAAAGTATCCGTTTTCCGTTTCAATTAAACCTTTAACGTTTTCAAAAACGACCCAATCAGGTCTAACTTCATCTACTAATCTTATATATTCTTTATAAAGCCAATTGTTAGGATTGTTTAAGTTACGATTTTTTTGATTTGATGTTGAAAAACCTTGGCAAGGAGGTCCTCCAAAAATGATTTTCGATTCATTTTTGTCTAAAGGTTCAAAATTCTTTGAGGTTATTGTGCGAATGTCAGTATTAAATAACTTTGTAGCTTTGTGATTAAATGCGAAAGTTTGTGCAGCAAACTTGTCCAACTCAACAGCATAATTGACTGAAATTCCAGCCATTTCTGCCCCTGTAGACATCCCCCCAGCACCACTAAATAAGTCAATTGCTTGCATTTATAGATTTTTGTGTTCTTCTGTAAAATTACTCGCAGCGTGACATACTTATTGGTAGTCGTCAATAGAGTGAAATATTAAAATTAGAGCCCTTTGAGTGTTTGATTTAGTTTGTTATGACGATGACGCGGCCAGGTAAATAATATGCATAAGAACGGGAAGCATAAAATTGGCTTTATGGTTTGGAAGCATAAAGCTAGCTTTGGGGCAGATTTATGCTTCCTCTGACAAACAAGTGCCCACTTCTATATCTGTTTGGTGCGCCCGGCGAGATTCGAACTCGCTACCCTCGGCTTCGGAAACCGATACTCTATCCAAATGAGCTACGGGCGCACAGTAACAATAGGTAGCGCATTATAACAAACAGAAACGTTGTATGCGGCATTACCGGAAGGCATTTTTCATGCAGGCGATAGCCACATTTTACGCAATTGATTTTTAGCTAAGTGTTTTTGGTTTTTTGCCTTAATCTAAAGTGCAGGTATAATATTTTCTTCAACTAATTTTTCTGGGATTGAACTGTAATGAGCAATGTAAATAGCGACGAAAAAGGCTATTCATTTGGACAAATCGTACTTGCCTCAATAGTGGGTGTTGTCGGTATTGTCCTTTTTGTTTTGTTGGTAGCAAAGATTTTTGGTGTAACAGACGCGATTGATGTTGCTGAACCAACGGCAGCTGTTTCTCAGGTTGAAGAAAATATTAAACCTGTTGCCGCAGTTGAAGTTGCGGCAGCCGGTGCAACTTCTGGTGCTGAAAAAAGCGGTGAAGAAGTGGTTAAAGCGGTATGTTCTATGTGTCACGCTGCCGGTTTGATGAATGCGCCAAAAATTGGTGACAAAGCACAATGGCAGCCACGTATTGCACAAGGTTATGAAGCATTGGTTAAGCATGCAATCGAGGGTATCCGTACTATGCCAGCGCGTGGTGGTAATCCATCATTAACTGACGGTGAAGTTGCAAGTGCCGTCGCTAATATGGCAAATGCTTCTGGTGCAAATTTCTCAGCACCTGCACCTAAAGCGGCTGAAGAGAAACCAGCTGAAGCGGCTGCGGCTCCAGCTGCTGAAGTGAAAGCTGCCGAACCAGTTGTTGCCGCAGCTGCCGCTCCAGCGCCAGCAGTTGCAGGGAAAAGTGGTGAAGAAGTGTACAAAGCCGTGTGTGCAATGTGCCATGCAACAGGCTTGATGAACGCACCTAAATTTGGTGATAAAGCACAATGGGAGCCACGTATTAAGCAAGGTTATGATACTTTGGTGACTCATGCGAATAAAGGTATTCGTACCATGCCGGCTAAAGGCGGCAACCCAAGTTTAAGTGATGCTGAAGTTGCAGGTGCTGTGAAATACATGGCCAATGCATCAGGCGCAGCATTCTAATGTTTTAGCTTATTTTTAGCTTAGCCTTACGAAAAGCCACTTAAATATTAAGTGGCTTTTTTCTTGGTAAGGCGCTCATAATGTTTTTGTTGAATTTTAAATGGTGATTAAACGTGGCTAGTTACGCAATCGGCGATATTCAGGGTTGTTATCATGCATTTCAGGCGCTGCTTGAGCGCTTAAGCTTTGATCCGAAATCAGACCGTTTATGGCTGGTGGGAGATCTGATCAACAGAGGCAGCGGTTCGCTGGATGTGTTGCGCTGGTGCTACGCGCATCAGGATAGCCTGACAGTTGTACTAGGTAACCATGATTTGCATGCGCTGGTAGTGGCGGAGGGTATTGTTGCTGCTCACAGGGGCGATACTCTGGATGCCTTGCTCGAAGCGCATGATAGAGATGAGTTGTTAAGCTGGCTGCGGCATCAACGTTTAATATATCAGGAAGGTAATCATCTGATGGTGCATGCTGGATTATTGCCGCAATGGACGGCTGAGCAGGCGCTTGGCTATGCAGCCGAAGTTGAAAGTGTTTTGCATGGTGACAATTATCTGGATTTTCTAAAGCATATGTACGGCAATTTGCCGGATCATTGGCGTGATGATCTCACTGGGTTTGACCGTTTACGGGTGATTACTAATGCGGCCACGCGCTTAAGAATATGTTCTGCGGCAGGGCAAATGGAATTCAAGTTCAAGGGCGAACTGCAGGATATTCCAGCCGGATACATGCCTTGGTTTGATGTGCCGCACAGAGCTACCAAAGATACACAAGTGATTTTCGGACACTGGTCTGCATTAGGACTGCGGCAGCGAGAAAATATTTATGCGCTGGATACAGGCTGCCTGTGGGGCGGTAAACTGACAGCAATGAATATTCAAACCAAGGCTGTTGTGCAGGTCGATTCACAACCCTTGGATAATCCTATTGCGTTAAAAGCAATCAAGAATTAGCTGCGCAGCTAATCACAGCGCCAATTGTTGGCGTATCACTGTTTCAATATGCAAAGTCAGTTCGCGGCGATCTTGCTTTGCCACATCTTCAGCGGGTATTGGTTTTAGAAAATGCAGTTCAATCACAGCTTGTTTTTGTGAGAGTATTTTTTGCATGGATTGTATTAAGGTCGTTTCGCCGGCGTAGGCGACATCTGTATTCACTCCGCCATTTGGGTGCGGGTAGCGAATGGCGATAGGGCAGATGGTTGCCTTGGCTTCAATCGCTGCCTGTATCAAACTGCTTTTGAATGGATATAAAACAGTGCCGTCACTTGTGGTGCCCTCAGCAAACAGGCATAAATTATCACCTGCCTGTAAGCTCTGAACGGCAACATCAATAGTGCGCTTGGCATCGCGTTTACTGCGGCGGTTAATAAATAGTGTATTTGCGCGGCTGACCAGATAACCGAAAACGGGCCAGTTTATGATGTCTGACTTTGCAATAAACCGCAGGGTAATAATGCTGTTGATTGCGTGAATGTCTGACCATGAAATATGATTGGCTACAAACATTGTTGAACTGAGCTGCGCATTTCGAGCCGGAACATAACCGTGGCTGCTTACTTTTAGATTAAAGGCTGCCAGCAGGTTGTTACACCACCATCGAATCAGACGTGCTCTATACGATGCTTTACATAGCGGTAATACCACAGATGCTATTGTCAAGCCCAGCAGGGTGTGCGCGATGATGCGCCCAACCCTGAAATATCTGATCACTTTATTGGTTGAAGATAAATCGGTTTTGATGGTTTGCAAAGTTTCAATAGCGATATTTCAGCTTTTTATTTCATAAAATGGCTGGCGTATCTGGGGTTGATTCTAGATAGCGGTAACATTACCAGCATATCCGCTGTGTTGAAATAGGGATCCCATGCTGGTTCGCCGCAAATATAGGCTCCCAAGCGCAAATAACCTTTGATAAGCGGTGGGCAGGCAACCTGTAAGTTGTTACTCAGTGAGTGAATGGGTAGCGGGTTGTGTGCAAATACACGGTACTCCAGAGGTGATAGATATTCATCCTGCAGCTTGTGATACAAGCTTGCTGCCAGGTGACCGCCATCAGACATGCTGATGCTGCCGCAACCGATCATGTATTCATAGTTGTGGATCTGCATATACTTGGCGAGACCAGCCCACAGCATGGTAATGGTGCCACCGTTGCGGTAATTTTGATGTACGCACGCGCGGCCAACTTCAACTGTGCGTTCAAATAGATGTGCTAAGCGGCTTAAATCAAATTCGCCAGCGGAATAATAGCCGCCTGCTTCATTGGCTTTTGCCGGGGCTAAAATCCGGTATGTACCAATGACTTGATTAGTGCCGCTGTCGCGCACAATCAGGTGGTCGCAAAACTGGTCAAATCCATCAATATCCAAACCGCCGGTGCCAGAAAGCTGGGCACCCATTTCTTCTGCAAACACCTTGTAACGCAGGCGCTGTGCTTCTTCTATTTCTGCCTGCGTGCGGGCAATGCTTACGTAGAGTTTTCTTTGCGCCGCCTGTTCCTGGCTTAAGTTTTTTCTGTTATCTGCTAATAAAATGTTTTTACGCGTCATTAAATTATTCATCAATATTTTCTCCTTTTTGGATATGAAGAATTAATGACGGGAAAATGACTGTTTGTTGACAGCAGAATAAAAGGCTAGGGATAAAAAATTCAAGCTCCGTTGTTCTGACAATATCAGAACAACGGAGCTTGAGTGATCTAATTTATATTAAGCAGCATCAAGTGCTGCAATGCATTAATAATGCAATTAGTGAGAAACGCGTGACACGCCACCGCTCTCAAGAATGCGAACTTTTTCGCCAGCCATAAAGACTTCATCCGCTTCTTGCACGATAGCAATCAAACCGCCGCCATCCAGTTTTACAGTGAGTTCTACGCCATCTTTGCGGGTAACACCCTCTTCAAGCGCAGACCCAGCCAAGCCGCCAGCTACTGCACCGATAACCGCTGCAATTGCGCTGCCTCTGCCGCCACCAACGGAACTGCCGGCAATGCCGCCAACTGCGCCACCGGCAATGGTGCCGACTGGAGATTTGGTGCCCTCCAGTTTTACCTGGCGTACGCTTTCAATTACGCCCGTTTTAACAGTCTGCACTTTACGTGCTTCGTCTCGGCTATATACGCTGCCAGAATTAGAACTGGCACAAGCTGCCAGTAACACAGCCAATAAGCTCACTGCCAATAATCGAGTAATGTGCATGATTTAATTCCCTCTGATTTTTTAAATTTAGTTTTAACTATGACTGAGATTAAGCCCTAAAGTTTAAGATGCAAATTTGTTTAAGAAGCCGCAACCTCTTTCAATAATGCCTGCGTGTAAATAGTCTCAATTTCTTCACGTGTAGGCGCATGATTCTGGCCACCGCGGCTTGCAATTTTAATTGCGCCCATCGTAGCGGCTAATCTGCCGCAAGTTGGCCAATCCCAGTTTCTGGCTATGCCATAC
>LNAP01001453.1_pt1 | contig 25097 bp, 22 predicted proteins | sample 602601 | NCBI WGS metagenome assembly LNAP01 (sample SAMN02440304, study PRJNA202911) | soil metagenome | biome: Subtropical and temperate rainforests or woodlands; isolation source: soil samples (1 kg each in a 20% v/v slurry with milli Q water) were... ...
CCGGTGGCGCGCGCCAGCATCTCGCCGGCCAAGTGCTGCGGCGTGCCGTTGCCGCAGGACGCGAACGGCAGTGGCCGGTCCGGCGCGGCGGCGGCCAGCGCTTGGTCCAGGCTGTGCCAGGGCGAAGCCGCCGGCACCACATACACCGAAGGCACGAAGGCCACATTGATGACTGCCGCGAAATCCCCCTTGGGCGCGAAACCCAGGTTGCCGTAGACCCCCGGATTGATCGCGAAGGAACTGTTGACCATCAGCAGCGTATAGCCGTCGGCAGGCGCCTCGGCCACGGCGCGCGCGCCGATATTGCCGCTGGCCCCGGGACGGTTTTCCACCACCACCGCCATGCCGAACTGCTCTTGCAGGCTGGCGCCAATGCGGCGCGCCAGCAGGTCGGTGCCGCCGCCCGGCGGAAACGTCACCACGATGGTGATGGGATGGGAGGGATACGCCGCGTCCTTGGGCGCTTCGCCCGAAGGCGAATTGCCGCAGGCGGCCAGCGGCAGGACCAGAAACGTGAGAGCAGAGCGAAGCAGGCGATTCATGATGCGGGCTTGCAAGCGTTGCTGCGCGACTTGGGTGCGCAGCAACATGGGCAATGCCGGCCGTAGGCCGGCGAAATGGCTCAGGCGTCCAGGCCGATGTCGAGCACCTTGGCGCTATGGGTGATCCAACCCACCGCGATCTGGTCCACGCCGGTGGCCGCCACGGCAGAAGCCGTTTCGGGCGTAATACGGCCCGAGGCCTCGGTGATGGCGCGGCCGCGCGCCATGGCGACCGCGCGGCGCAGGTCGTCCAGGCTCATGTTGTCCAGCAACACCACGTCCACGCCCAGTGACAGCGCCGTTTCCAGCTGCTCCAGCGTGTCCACTTCAAGTTCGATCTTGACCATATGGCCGATGCCGGCGCGCGCCCGCTCGACTGCCGTGGCGACTCCGCCCGCCAGCGCGATGTGGTTGTCCTTGATCAGCACCGCGTCGTCCAGGCCGTGGCGGTGATTGCTGCCCCCGCCCACGCGCACCGCGTACTTCTGCACGGCGCGCAGGCCCGGCATGGTCTTGCGGGTGCAGGTGACGCGGGCGCCGTAGCCTTCGATGGCGCGGGCGATGGACGCGGTGGCGCTGGCCACACCGCTCAGATGGCACAGGAAATTCAGTGCCACGCGCTCGGCCGTCAGCATGGCGCGCGCATTGCCGCTGATACGAGCGATTTCCGCCCCCGGCTGCAGCTCGCTGCCGTCACGCAGCGCGACCTCGAACTTGATGCCCGGGTCCATGGCGCGAAATGCCAGGCGCGCCAGGTCCAGCCCGGCCAGCACGCCCTCCTGGCGCGCAACCAGGCGGGTCTGCGCCGTGGCGTCGGCGGGCACGATGGCATCGGTGGTCAGGTCGCCGGCGCGTCCCAGGTCCTCGAGCAAGGCCGCGCGCACCAGCGGCTCCAGCATGACTTCCGGTAGAGGGGGAACGGGCAGTCGGGCGATGGTCAGAGGCGCTGCGGCTTTAATGCTCATTTTGAGTATTTAATGATTAAAAAAAGGCGCGCAGGAATTGCGCACCATTTATGCTAGAGACGAGCATAAAGCTTGTCAAGCGTCGACCATTACCCGTCCGATCTGGAATGGCTCATTTGATCGATTAAATTTTAATCACTATGATTATTTAGAGATCATGTGGCGTGTCATCGAGTCCGACATCTACCTCACCGTGATCACACTGTCGCCTGATGCAGGCAAGATCAAGTTCCGATAGGTGCAACATGACAGCAGCAACCAAAGTTCTGACCGCACACGTGCCGCTTCCGCTTGCCAACAAGGTAGATCAGATGGCCGCCCGGCTTGAACGCTCGCGCGGCTGGGTCGTGAAACAGGCGCTTTCCGCCTGGATCGCCCAGGAAGAGGAGCGCGACCGGCTGACCCAGGAAGCGTTGGCCGACGTGGACGCGGGCCGCGTCATTGACCATTCGGCCGTGCAAGCGTGGGCAGAGAGCCTGAGTACGGACGAGCCCCTGCCGGTGCCGCGTTGATGGCGCTCAAGTGGACCAGCAAGGCGCTTTCCGACTTAGCGCGCTTGTATGAATTTCTGGTTCCAGTAAGCCAGCCCGCTGCCGCTCGGGCAGTGCAGGCGCTGACCAAGGCTGCCACCATCCTGCTGACCAACCCGCGCATCGGCGAACAACTGTTTCAGTACGAACCGCGAGAGATACGGAGAATTCTGGTGGGAGAGTACGAAGTCCAGTACGAAATTCAGGACTCGATCGTCTACGTGCTGCGGCTATGGCACACCCGCGAGAATCGCTGAACCTCCGCGCCTCATCGGGTAAGCTGGACTCGCAAGCCCATGGCGCATCCGACCGTCACATCGCCCGCGACAGCGGCAATTTGCTGCCAGCAATAGCGCGTTCCAGCAGCACGTCGCGCCGGAACCGGAACAGCTTGGCCGGCCTGCCGGCCGTGCCCGTGGCCATTTCGCCAGTCTCTTCCACCAGCGCTTGCTGCTCGATGAGGCGGCGGAAATTCTGCTTGTGCAGGGCGCGCCCGGCCAACGCTTCCACGGCCAGCTGCAATTGCAGCAAGGTGAACTGCGCCGGCATCAATTCGAACACCACGGGCCGGTACTTGATCTTGGCCCGCAGCCGCGCGATGCCCGTGGCCAGGATGCGGCGATGGTCATGGCGCATGGGTTCGCCCGGCACCGCTGCGCCCTTGCCCCCGCGCCGCGCCGCTTCGGGTACCAGCCCGGCCTCGAACAGCAGTTCGTAGCGCTGCAGCACCATGTCCTCGTTCCACGGCGAGCCGTCCAACCCGAAGGTGATGGCAGCGCGCTGGCGGCGGCGCATGCGCACAGCCGCATCGGAATGGTCTTCGCACCAGGCGGCCAGGCGCGGCACGATCAGTTCTTCCACCAGCGCGGGCGTGCCCGTACGCCGGTCTTCCCAGGGGAAGTAGCGGTACCAGTCCTGCCAGCCGACTTGCGCCACGCCGGTCTCGCCGGCCTCGCGCGTCAGGCCCAGATAGCTGACCGACATGACGCGCGCGCCCGATTCATCGGAGCGGTCGCCGTCGGCGAAGGTGTAGAGCTGTTCCACATAGCCCAGCGGGTGATGGGTCTGCTGCTCCACCCAGGCGCGCAGGCCGGCCTGCAGCGAGCGGTGCGACAGTTCGAAGGGGCCTGCCGGCAGGGCGCGCGCATCGTCGGTCGTCAGCACCCGCGGCTCGCCGTTGGTGACGGCGACCAGCACGGCAACGAGTTCAGCATGGACGGAGCGTTCGACGGATTCAGTCAAGGTAGGCGTATGGAAAGTGAGAAACCGGGCGGCTGGCGGCAAGCCGCAAGGCGCTGGAAATTATAAGGGTCGGGCTCCTGCAACAGCCCCTTGCAAACGTGACAGGCATTCCTGCTCCCAGATGCTTGTCACGTCCTAAGATGGAAGCGGCAATCAGGCGCGTCGCCATCCTGGGACGCCCGCAAGCGGAGCAGACATCATGTTGAAAACCGCCCCCGATCCGCAGGCGGCCAAGGCCGCCGAAACGGAACAACCCGTCGCCGTCGACCCGCGCAAAGGCACCGAAGTGCTGCCGATGCCGGACCACAGCAAGGAGGTCGCCGGCATGCCGCGGCGCGGACGCGCCATTGCGGAACCCGGCGAACCCGGCATCATCACCCCGGAAGATGACGTGCTGGATACTTCTTACGAAAACCGCAAAAGCTGAGCCGGCGCGATGGCACGATGATACGCGAGCCCGGGCGCCGCCCCCACAGCGCTCAGGCCGCGCTTGGCAGCGCCTGGAATCCGCGCGCCAGGATCTCCACGAAGGCCTCCGTCACTGAAGACGGCGCGGTCTGCGCGGGATAGGCCATGCTGACGCGGACCGGCAGGCGCGGCGTGAATGGCCGTATCGCCAGGCGGTCCGCGAACACCGCGGCGATGTAGGGATTGACCACGCCCAGCCCGCTGCCGGCGGCGGCCAGCGCGCAGATGGTGGACGAATAGGTGGTCTCGATTTCCGACGCAGGTTGCACCTGGTGCTCCTGCATGGCGCCGCGTAGCTGCAGATAGACGTCGTCGTCCGCGTTCAGCACCAGCAGACGCCGCCCGTCCAAGTCCATGATGCCGACGGACGGCTGCACCGCGAGTGGATGATCGGGCCGCATCACGCACACCGCGGCGCTCTGGTGCAGGCCCTGCATTTCCAGTTGCGCGCCGTCCAGTGGCGCCGTGGTCACCACCACATCGTAGGTGCCGTGCAGCAGCCCTTCGCGCAGATATTGGCTGCCCACGGTCTGCATATTGATGTGGACGTCGGGATAGCGCTGCGCGAAGGTCTCGATCGCGCCCGGCAGCACGCCCAGGCCCAGCGCCGGAGTGCAGGCCAGGCGCAGCACCCCGCTACCGCTGCGCCGCATCGCCGCGACGCGATCCTCGATGCGCTCCAGTCCCACGAAATGGCGCTGGACGGTATCGAACAGGTCCTTGGCTTCGCGCGTGGGCCGCAAGCGCCCGCGCTCCATGTCGAACAGCTTCAGGCCGCTGGCCTGCTGCACCTGCGCCAGCAAGCGGCTGACCGAAGGCTGGGTGGTGCGCAGCATCTGCGCGGCGCCGGTCGTGGTGCCGGCCAGCATGACCGCGTGGAAGGCTTCGATCTGGCGGAAATTCAGGGGTCGGCTCATGATTGGGCAATGTATAGCAATTCTGCATAGCCTATGTTTAAAAAAGAATTTTTTCAAATACCTGTCGACTTCTACACTGGTTTTCCCAAGGGCGCCGCCAGATGCGCCCCCGCACTATCCAACCTCCCAGGGGAAACCACATGAACCTCCGCCGCTCCTGGCGCCACCTCCTGCAAACGCTGTGCCTGAGCGTGACGGCCGCCGCGCTGCCGCTGGCCGCGCACGCGCAAGCCAACTATCCCGACCGGCCGATACGCATCATCGTGCCCTTCACCGCGGGCGGCAGTTCCGACATCCAGGGCCGCCTGCTGGCCGAGCACCTGGGCAAACTCTACGGCCAGTCGGTGGTGGTGGAAAACCGTCCCGGCGCAGGCGGCCACATCGGCGGCAAGTTCGTCGCCGACTCCGGCCCGGACGGCTATACCCTGCTGCTCGGCTCCATCGGCCTGCACGCCACCTACGGGGTCTACAAAAATCTCAACTACCAGCCGGCCCGCGATCTGAAGCTGATCACCATCGTGGCCGAGATGCCGCACGTGGTGGTGGCCAATCCCGCGCTGGAAGCGAACACCCTGGCCGAACTCACCGCACTGGCAAAGGCCAAACCGGAAACGCTGCACTTCGGCTCGGCCGGCGTGGGTTCGTCCGTGCATATGGTCGGCGAGCTCTACAAGATGGCCGCGCAGGCGCCCATCGTGCACATCCCCTACCGCGGCAGTTCCGCCGCCACCAACGATCTGCTTGGCGGCCAGATCCAGCTGCTGTTCGAGAACGTGCCCACCACCATCGGCTACATCCAGGCCAAGAAGCTGAAGGCGCTGGCCATCACCGGCGCCACCCGCTCACCCGCCCTGCCCGACGTGCCTACCGCCGCCGAAGCCGGCCTGCCCGGCCTGACGGTCACCTCGTGGACCACGCTGGCGGCCGGCAAGGACGTGCCGGACGCGCTGATCGAGAAGATCAGCGCCGACCTGCGTCGCGTCTACGCCGACCCGGCATTCCGCGAAGGCCTGGAGCGCCTGGGCATGACGCCGGTGGGCAACAGCCCCGCCGAAGCGCGCGATTTCGTCGAACGTGAACGCGCCCGCTGGAACAAGGTCATCGAGACCGAACACATCACCGCGGGCTGATCGCCTGCCACGGGGCGGCGCCTGCGCCGCCCTTTTCTTTCCGACTTCATCCTTGCTCCGCCATCCATGAACCGCATGCTCGCCACGCCCATCGCCTCCCGCCGCCTGGGCGCCACGCCACACCATCATTTCTTCGGCTACTACAACAAGACCGTCTGGCATCGCGACGGCCGCTACCTGCTGGCCAACCGCACGCCGTTCAAGGACGCGCCGCTCACGCCCACGCTGAGCGCCGAGGTGGGCTACTTCGACCTGCAGGATGGCGACCGCTACCACGCCGTGGGCAGCACCACGGCCTGGAACTGGCAGATGGGCTGCCAGCTGCAATGGCTGGACGGCGAGACCGAGCCGCAGATGATCTACAACTGCCGCCGCGACGACGACAGCGGCTTCTATCCGGGCTTCCGCTCCGCCGTCCACAACGTCGCCACCGGCCAGACACGCTATCTGCCGCTGCCCATCTACGTGGCCGCGCCCAACAGCCGCTATGCGCTCTGCGTCGACTACCGCCGCCTCTACATCACGCACGAGACCATCGGCTATAGCGAACACGCGCCCGGCCCCGTGGCCAACGCCCCGGCCGACGACGGCATCCACAGCATGGATCTGGAAAGCGGCGAGCACCGCCTGCTGGTCAGCTACGCCGACCTGCGCAACTTCCATCCGCGCGGCTCGATGGAACGCGCCATCCACTGGGTCAGCCACATCGAGGTCAATCCCTCGTCCTCCCGCATCCTGTTCCTGCATCGCTGGACCGAGCGCGTGAAGGACGAGACCTGCTTCCTGCACCGCCTCATCACCATGAACGCGGATGGCAGCGACATGCGCCTCCTGGAATGCTCCGACCACCCGCTGCCGCAGCTGGCCGACGACTTCGACCCCAGCGCGGTCGGCACTTTCGACTACGAGAAATCCGAATACCAGATCTCGCATCCGCTGTGGCGCGACGACCAGACGATCATCGTGTGGGGCCCGCATGACGGCAACATCCACTACCACCTCTACCGCGACGCGCCGGGCGGCGCGGTCCAGGTCGTGGGCGACGGCGTGCTGACGGAGAACGGCCACATGACCTATTCGCCGGTGAATACGCGCTGGCTGCTCAGCGACACCTATCCGGACTCGACCACGCACGAACGCATCCTGTTTCTCTACGACATGCAGACCGGCCTGCGCCACGCGCTGGGCAGCTTCTACGCCGATCCCCACCTGTCCAAGGAGAACCGCTGCGACCTGCATCCGCGCTGGAGCCGCGACGGCACGCAGGTCTGCATCGACTCGGTGCATGAAGGCGAACGGCAGATGTACGTGCTGGACGTCACGCCCATCGTCGGACCGCGCGGCTAGGCCACACGCCAGGCCCGCCCGCCGCCTCGGCCAGGCGGCGGACTACACACTCCATGACAAGGACTTCACACTATCGTCACCCCTGTGTAACGACCAACCTTTAATCTCGCTTTCGTTTTTCTTACAGATAACTGAGCGATTCGTTCGCGACACCATGAGGTTGGAATGTCCTACTTGACCGATAAATTGCGCGCCCCCTATCGCGAAGCCCAGGGCGAAGTCACTGTTCCCGGGCAGATGCTCGAAGACATCGTCGCTGCGAATCCCGAGCGCCGCACTTTGCTGAAGAACAGCTTCGGCCTGTCAATGTTGTCGGTGTTCGGCGCCTCGACTCTGCTGACCGCCTGTGGCGGCGACGATGACGATGACGATACTTCCGCCCCCCCGCCCAGCGAAGGCAAGCCGGATGAGGGCGTCGTCACGCCGCCCCCCGGTCCCGACTATTCAGTCACGTTCACGCCGCTGGCCGACAAGATCGTCGCCGATACCGTCACCGTACCCACGGGCTATGTCGCCGAAGTGCTGTACTCGGCCGGCGACAAGTGCATGATCGGCTCGGCCGGCTACGCCGGCGTGCCGCAATCCTATCCCGCCACCGAGACCCAATCCGGCGGCCAGCACGACGGCATGCACTTCTATGCCCTGCCCGGCGTGGACCCCAACCAGGGCGGCCTGCTGGTGTTGAACCACGAAGCGCTGGACGACGAAACCCTGGACCAGAACGTCGAAGGCTTGCGGACCCGCCTGTCCAACGTCGGCGTGTCCGTCATCGAAATCGCGCGCGGCGCCAACGGCGCCTGGGCCGTCAAGACCGACTCGCGCTACAACAAGCGCTACACCGGCAACACGGTCTACAACGTCAGCGGCCCCGCCAAGGCCCTGGTCGGCAACACCGTCGTCGGCACCCTGAACAACTGTTCCAGCGGCGACACGCCCTGGGGCACCTATCTGACCTGCGAAGAAACGCTCAACAACTACCACTACAAGGCCGGCGACACCGGCAAGCCGGCCGACGAGGGCTATGGCTGGGTGGTGGAAATCGATCCGCAGAACCCGGACTCGACCGCCGTCAAGCGCACCGCGATGGGCCGCTTCAGCCACGAGAACACGGCTTTCATGCTGGATGAGAACAACCGTGTCGCCTTCTACATGGGCGACGACACCACGCCCGGCTGCATCTACAAGTTCATACCCTCCAAGCCCTACGACCCGGCCAACCGCGCCGCCAACATGGGCCTGCTGGACGAAGGCACGCTATACGCCGCGCGCTTCAACGACGACGGCAGCGGCAACTGGGTCGAACTGACGGTAGGCAAGAACAATCTGACCACCGGCGCCACCGACCCCGGCAACTTCACCCAGGTGAACAGCGGCACCGTGATCACGGGCACGCTCGTCGACTTCAACACGCAGGCCGACGTACTGGTCAAGACCCAGGCCGCCGCCCGCGTCGCCGGCGCCACGCTGATGGACCGCCCCGAGTGGATCACGGTGGGCGTGGACAAGACCGTGTACTGCACGCTGACCAACAACGGCAGCCGCAAGCGCACCAGCGCCGCCAACCCGCGCGTCAGCAACTCGCACGGCCACATCATCCGTTGGCACGAACGCGGCAACTCCCCGCTGGCCACCACCTTCGAGTGGGACCTGCTGCTGCTGGCCGGCCGTGACAAGGCCGACGGCGTGGCCGCCAACCTGACCGGAAACGTCAATGGCGACACGTTCTCCAGCCCCGACGGCATCCGCGTCGACCCCAAGGGCCGCCTGTGGGTCCAGACCGACGCCGGCACCGGCACCTCGACCACGGACTTCTTCGGCAATAACTCGATGTACTACATCGACCAGAAGACCGGCGAATCCAAGCGCTTCCTGGTCGGCCCGCTGGGCTGCGAAATCACCGGCATCGCCTACACGCCGGACCTGACCACGTTCTTCATCAATATCCAGCACCCGGACCAGACCTGGAACACGCTGCGCGCAGGCGGCGGCGATGCCCGTTCGGCGACGGTGGTGGTGCGGCGTACGGATGGGAAGCCGGTGGGCGCGTAAGCGTTCTGCCGCAGGACGCCGCCCGGCTGCACAGGCCGGGCGGCGCCGCGCACCTGGGCAGGGCCTCATGCCTGCCCACCATCAGAACCTGTGGCTGAAGCCCATCGTCACCAGCGCTTGCCTGTTGGATCCCGAATCGGCGCCAGCCCCGGGGATCTCCGCGATCGCGGACCGTCCGACCACGGCTCCGCCCGCCCCCAGCACGGGCGCGATTCCGTCCCCGCCCGCCTTTTGCAGAATGACCGCGCTGTATAGCTCCGTCCTTTTTGAAAGCGTGTAGCTGGCGCCGAGATTGATCTGATGGAATTTGGGCTTCAGCTTCTGATAGTCCGCGCGGCCGGCGTTGTAGATGTATGCCACGCCGAAGGAAAACGCTGGCGTGAACCGGTAGGTCGTCATCAGTTCATAGCTGTCCATGGTGAAATCGCCGCCGCTGCCCGCACCGGGAAAGCTGTTCACCACGAAGTACTGGCTGTTCCTGAGCAGCGTGCGCGCGTAGGTAAAGCCGACCGTCGCGGCGCCGAACTGATAGGACGCCCCCACGCCTAGCACCTTCATCGCATCGGCATCCTGCAAGCCCACGTACTGGCCCAGCGCGCCGACGTAGTTGCTATTGGATTCGTACACGCCCCCTGTGCCATTGGCGCGGGTCGCGGGCGGATGAATGTCCAGATAGCCCGCGGCCATCGCGAAAGGCCCGTCCGCGTACGAGCCGGCCAGCGCCCATGACCGGTTCGCCGCAAAATCGCCGGTCTTCCCGCCAAAGCTGTACATGCTGTGCAGGCGTAGGCCATTCGCGCTGGGACTCACATACTTCACCGCGTTGTTGATCCGGATCGACTGGTTGAGGTTGTTCAGGTCGCCAAAATGCGACCCATAGCCCGTGGCGAAATTGTTGCTGGACGGGAACATGCCGACCGTATCCGACAGGGAGTCGTATTGGCGTCCGAGCGTCAAGGCGCCGTAGCGTTCACTGGAAAAGCCGACATAGGCCTGGCGGCCGAACAGCAAGCCACCCTGGCCGAGCTTGCCGTTCTGCAGGTTGAAGCCGTTTTCCAGCACGAACACGGTGGCAACGCCGTCGCCCAGATCCTCCCGGCCGCGCAGGCCGAAACGGTTGCAGCCCTGCGGGCCGCAGATATCCGCGCGTATGGCGCTGCCATTGCCGCCGCCGCTGACATAGGTAAGGCCGGAGTCAAGCATGCCGTACAGCTCGACGCTGCTCTGGGCCGCAAAAGCCTGCGGGGCGACAACCAACAAGGACAGACACAAGCCGATCTTCTTCATGGATAGCTCTCAAACAGTAATGGACAGGAGCGCAACGAAGCCGCATCCGGCCGCATGGCGCGCCGGACGAGCAAGACTGGGGATCGATTGGGAGAAAGGCAGCCTCCACGCACCCGGAGGCTGCGCGGGGCGCTAGGGAGTCTGGTCGCGCATGGATGCCGAAGACGGCAGCAGCTTGGGCTGCATGCCGACCGCAATCGCGGCGGCCCGGGGAGCGGACGTCAGCAGGCTGACCACGATCACGGCCACGGCATTGATCGCCATCGCAATCAGGCCAGGCTCCCACTCAGGCGCCACGGCTTCCCAGTACTGCGATGCGAATGGCGCAAGCAGCGCTACGAAGCCCGCGACCAGCCCGGCCAGCACGCCAGCCGCGGTGGTGCGCTTCCAGAGAAAGCCGAAAAACACCGGTGGCGCCAGCATTCCTATCGCGGCGTAGGCGTTCAGCAGAATCCGCACCAGCGAGCTGCCCTGATGAATCGACAGGAAAGCCGCAAGCAAGGCAAAGCCGATCAGCGACACGCGCGAAAGGCGCAATGACATGGCCTCGGGCATTCCTTTCCAGAACGGCTGCACAATATTGCGCGTGAAGATGGTGCCCGCCGAAAGCAGCAGCAGGGAACCGGGCACCAGCGCCAGCAGGAAGCCCGTGCCCGCCACCAGCCCCACCACCCATGCGGGATAGGATGTCGCGACGAATTGCAGCAGCGCGGCGTTCAGATTGTTCCCTGGCGGCTGCGTCCCGGCAAGCAAGGCCGCAAACCCCAGCAGGATGATGAAAAAGTAGGCCAGCGAATACAGCGGCTGCCAGATGGCATTGCGCCGGATGACGGTTGCGCTGTGCGCCGAATAGCACATCTGGAAGAGATGCGGAAAGACCCAGTTGCCCAGCGCGATGTTCAATGCAGAAGTCATGAGCCAGACCGAAGTCGTCGGCGATGCCGGATCGATGCCCGGGAATTTGCCGATTCCCGGATAGGCGGCTTCGGCCATGTCGAAAATATCAAGCAGCGAGGCGGCTCCGACCGTGCTCGCCACCGTGGCGCTGAGCACGACGACGACCACGATCATCAACACATCCTTGACGCCCGCGGCAAATGCCGCCGAACGCATGCCGGCCGCGAACACGAACGCGATCATCAGCGCGGCCGCGACCATGGTTGCCGTCACGGTCGAGACCCGGCCGTCCAACGTCAGTTGCACCACCAGCCCGAGGCTGATGAGCTGGATCTGCACGTAGATGACCAGCGAGGCGATGCCGATGACGCCTGTCAGCACGCCCAGCCAGGGTGCGCCATAGCGCGCGGCGAAGTAATCGGCCTGCGTGACGAAGCCGCCGGCCCGGCCGGCGCGCCAGATCTTGGGCATCAACCAGTAGCCCAGCGCGTAGCTCAACGACACCGAGCAGAACGCCAGATAGGCGGGCGCTCCCAGCGCCCATGCGTAGCCCGAGATGCCCAGTACCGCGAAGGTGGTGTAGACCTCTCCCGCGTTCATGAACCAGAAGATCAGCGTCCCCAGGCTACGGCCGCCGACCGCCCACTCCGCGAGCGTCTTGCCTCGCTTGGCGCGGCGCCCATAGCCCAGCGCGCCGGCGAGCGTCGCGAACAAAATGACGAAAACCATGCTTAGCGTCATGGATGGCTCCCGTTGTGCGCAGGAGTCGCCGCGAGGAAAGCAGCCTCCTCGTCCTCGACGCCGGCGAGCCGGTCAAGCCGGAACACCGCTCCGATCACGATGCTGGCCAACACGATTCCGGCCATCTGCCACGCCATCGGGAACGGCAGGCCCAGCGGCCGGTATGCCACATCGTTCACCCAGGGAGCGAGCACCGCTTGCCAGATGAAGGGGAGGATCAGCAGCCATCGATGCAGCTGCCGCCCAGACCGGCAAGCCGGTTGAACCGAATTTTCCATTATGGACTCACGTAAAGTTGAACTGCACGGTTGCGGATTTATTTGTGCAACCACACTGCACACAAATTCTACGCACATCCTCATCCTCAGACGCACTGGTGTTTACCACTACTCTACAAAACTTCTTTTTGTAGGGTGACTACCGAATCTTTGCTGTAAACTAAATACGTACAGAAGGACAAGAAATGTGCAGCACAAATGCACACCAGGATTCAGCAGATACGGAATAGGCAACATGATTGGTGAACGCTTGAAAGAGCTGAGAACGGCACGCAACCTGTCGCTGCGCGATCTGGCGGGCCAGGCGGGGGTATCCGCTACCCTGCTAAGCCAGGTGGAACGCTCGATCACCGACCCCAGCCTCGAAACCATCCGCCGTCTGGCTGCGGTGTTTGGCGAATCCATCACTTCGCTCTTTGCGGAGCCCAGCGCGCCTTCGGTCTGGATAAGCCGTCCTGGCAATCGCACCAAATTGACCGCCCCGGCGGGGCAGGTTGGCTATGAACGGCTGACCGCCGGCCAGGGCGATCTGGAAGTACTGCGCGCGGTGCTCGAACCCGGACAGGTTTCTGCGGACGAACCTCGCGGCCATCCGTCGAGCGAATCCGTCTACGTCATCCGCGGCGAACTGATCGCACAGATCGCGGGCGTGGACTACCTGGTCGCCAGCGGCGAGAGCATCTCGTTCGACGCCCGGCTTGCGCACCGCTACCGCAACGACTCCGCCACGGCGACCGAAATCCTACTTTCCATCACGCCTCCCAGCCCCTGACCGGGCTCCGACTACGCAGGTTCCATACGCCGCCGCGCCCCGGCGCGGCGGCACTCGTCCCGCCATTCATGGAGCAACGCCGTGCAGAACAATCCCTTGGGAATTTCTCGTATCGATCACGTGTCCTGGACCGTCGAAAAACTCGATCCGGTGGTCGCGTTCTATGAGCGCGTTTTCGGCGCGCGTGTCCTGTATCGGCTCGGCCCGGTCCATGCCGCGCAACTGCCTGGCGCCGCGGATGGCCGAGACTGGACGGAGGCGCATCTGGGCGTCAAGGGTGCCGGACTCGAGCTCGCCATGCTCGTCCTGCCAGGCGGCGCCAGGATCGAGATTTTCGAGTACGAGAAGGCGCCCGGTGAAGCCGGCAGCCCGGCCTCCTGTGACCGGGTAGGCAGCTACCACCTCAGCATCGAGGTACAGGACCTGGAAGCCGCGGCGCAAATACTGCGCGACAACGGATGCACGGTCTTCGAACGCATTGCCTTCTCCGAAGGGCCGACGTCGGGCTCGCAGTTTCAACGCTTTCTGGATCCCTGGAAGAACATCTTCGAGCTTGCGGCCCATGCCCGGCCAGCCTGAACAGGCGACAGGCCCACTTGCACACTACTGGAGCAGCACATCGTGACACGCACCGCCATCAACCCGGACTCCCTGTACGCGAGCCTGCCTTTCGGCTTCTCGCACGCCACTGAACAGCGTGGCGCCCGCAGCTTGCACCTGGCCGGCCAGGTCGCATGGGACAAGGATCGCAACCTGATCGGCGCAGGCGACGTGGTCGCGCAAGCCCGGCAGGCGCTGGACAACCTCAAGCGGGTGCTGGCTGCCGCCGGCGCCACGCCGGCCGACGTGCTGCGCCTGCGCACCTACGTGGTCAATCACAAGCCCGAAAACCTGGGACCGATATGCGCGGAAATCAGCGCCTTCTATGGCGGTGCGGTCCCCGGCGCCAACACCTTCATCGGCGTCCAGGCGCTGGCGCTACCTGAATTCCTCATCGAAATCGAAGCCGACGCGGCACTGGACCAAGGAACATCTGCATGAACCGCAACGACATCAACTGGACAGGCTACATCCCCGCCATCACCACACCCTTCAAGCGCGATGGCGACCTGGATTGGTCCGCCCTGCCCCGGCAGCTGGAATGGTACGTGCAGGAACGCATGCATGGCGTGATTCTGGCCGGGACCTCGGGCGAATGGTTCAGCATGAACGAGGCCGAACGCGCACTGCTTTTTCAGGAATCCAGCCGTGCGATCGACGGCCGCATCACCATCCTGGGCGGCTGCAATGCCTATACCGCCGCGGAAGCCATCCAGCATGCGCGTGCCGCGCAGCGGGCGCGGCTGGACGGGATCATCCTGACCCCGCCTCCCTACATCGTCCCCAGCCGCCGGGAGCTCGTCCAGTTCTACCAGGACGTCTCCGACGCGACCGACATCCCCATCTGCATCTACAACTGGCCGCGTGGCTGCGTCGTCGACATGGACGTGGATCTCCTGGACGAACTGGCCGATATCGACCACGTGGTCGCGATCAAGAACTCCACGCCCGATTTCGGCATGTTCCTGAAGGGCGCGTATCAACTGGGCCACAAGGTCCGCTACTTCAACATGCCCACGTCGGCGCTGGGCGCCGACCTGACCGCACTGGGCGTGGCCGACGGGCTCATGGGCGCCGGCGGCGTCCTCGGCTCGGATCACCCTGACTTCTGGCGTTGCATCGCGGCCGGCGACAAGGCTGCCGCCATCAAGCTGGGCGAACGCGACCGAGTCATCATGGGTGCCTGGTTCAACAAGGATTTCGCCGGCAATTTCGGCAGCGCCCAAGCCATACTCAAAACGGCGCTGCGGTTGCGCGGCGTGCCCGCCGGACATGTCCGCCGCCCCCTGTTGGAACTGACCGAAACCGAAGTCGGCTTGGTCCGCGCCACGCTGGAAGGGCTGGGCATCACGACGGTACCGCTGGAATAATCGTGACGCCTGCCGCTCAACCGGATGCGGGCGCCACAGTCCGCACCTCCACGCTTGTCATCGGCGGCGGCCTGCTCGGCTGCGCGATCGCCTATTACCTGGCCAAAGCGGGCGTCAACGTGCTGCTGGCGGAAAAGAGCCAGATCAACAGCCAGGCATCCGGCCGCAACGCCGGCAGCCTGCATTTCCAGCTTGAATACCGCATGATCGAGCATGGCCTGGAGAGCGCGCGCAAGGCCGCCGAAGCCATCCCTTTGCACCTGCATGCCCAACACGCCTGGAGCGGTCTCGCCGCCGAACTGCAAGACGATCTCGGCGTGGTGCAGCATGGCGGCCTGATGGTGGCCGAAACCGGCGAACAGGTGGAGCGGCTGGAGCAAAAGGTTGCGCTCGAGCGGGCCGCCGGCCTGCAGATCGAACTGCTCGATCGCAACGCGTTGCGGGCCCGCGCGCCCTACCTGAGCCCGTCCATCCTGGCGGCGGCCTTCTGCCCTGGAGAGGGCAAGGCCGACCCGAGGCGCAGCGCATTGGCCTACGCCCGGGCAGCCGCTCGTCTCGGCGCGCGCATCTGCAGCGCAACCGGCGTGCGCTCGCTGCGGCGCGACGGACGGACATGGCGCGCCGCGCTGGACGGCGGCGTGTCCTGCCTGGCCGACAACGTGGTGCTTGCTGCAGGCGTATGGTCGGGCCGGATCGCGCAAATGGCAGGCGTGACGCTGCCAGTCAGCGCCGTCGGCCTGACCATGGCCGCCACCGCGCGCGCCCAACCGTTCATCAAGCACCTGATCCAGCATGCAGGACGGCGTCTCTCCATGAAGCAGACGCCCGAAGGCAATGTGCTGATCGGCGGCGGCTGGCCCGCCACCCTGCCCCAGACCGACGGCATTCTCGACCTCGACCGCCAGCCGGAACTGTTGCTGCCCTCGCTGGCGGGCAATCTGAACGCCGCCACGGCCGTCATTCCGGCCGTCGGAGAGCTGCCGGTGCTGCGTGTCTGGACCGGCGCCACCGCGCTGGTTTCCGACCAGTTGCCGCTCATTGGCGCACTTCCCAAGGCCACCAGCCTGTTCATCGCCACAGGCGGCTCGGCTTTCACCCTGGGCCCCACCTATGCGCAAATCCTGGCCGACGACATCCTCGGCCGGGCCAAGACATTCGACTCCTCTCCCTACGACCCCAAACGCTTCGGGAGCCTGACTTTTGCCTGACGCCATACGACTGCAGGACCGGGTTGTCAGACCCGCCCGCATCCGCATCTACATCAACGGCCATGAGACCTTGGCCTATCCCGGAGAGACCGTCGCCACCGCTCTGCTGGCGGCCGGCGTCGGCGTCTTCCGACGCAGCCATGGCCACGCGGCGCATGCGCCCGTCTGCAATATGGGCGTCTGCTTCGAATGCCTGGTCACCATCGACGGCTGCCAGTCGACACGCAGCTGCATGACCTTGGTAACGGAAGACATGCGCATCGAGGTTCCTTCGAATGACGAATAGTGCCAACCAGAACGCCCCTGATCAGGCGGATACGCGCTTCGATCTCATCATCGTGGGCGCCGGCCCCGCCGGGCTGTCGGCGGCCTTGACCGCCGCCGACCATGGGCTGCGCGTCGTAGTAATCGACGAGCAGCACGACGTCGGCGGCCAGATTTTCAGGCAGGCTCCCAGCACCTTCCAGAGCGAACCCAGCAGCGCCTTCAAAAGCTATCCCTTCGGGCGGCAGCTGCTTGAACAGGCCCGGCAATCGACGCAGATCCAATGGCGCTTCGGCAGCACGGCCTGGGGCGTCTTCCGCACGGCGGACCACCCCGGCGTCCGGGTCGCCATCAACCGGGGCAATCAAGCCGCGCTGATCGACGGCGCCGCGCTCTTGATCGCCACCGGCGCCTATGACTTGCCCGTCGCCTTCCCCGGCTGGACCCTGCCGGGCGTCATGTCCGCCGGCGGCGTGCAGACGTTGATGAAGAGCCAGTTCCTTCGGCCCGGAAAGCGTTTCGTTCTGGCCGGCTCCCACCCCTTGCTGCTGCTGGTCGCCGACCTGCTGATCGAGTCCGGCGCGCAGGTTGCCGAAGTCGCCATCGCGCGACCGAAGCCAGCGCTGGCCGAGCTGCTGTCTTCCTGGCGGGCGCTGCCCGGGCACCTCAACCTCTTCCGACAGGCGGCCGGCGCGCTGCGCAATTTGCGGCGGCACCGGGTTCCGATACGCTTCAGTACGCTACTGACAAGGGCCATGGGCAAGCAGGCCGTGGAGCAAGTGGAGCTGAGCGACGCCACCCCGGCATGGGCGCCCATCGCGGGCACCGAACGCAAGCTCCAGGCAGACACCCTGGTCACTGGCTACGGCCTGCTGGCCTCCACCGAACTGGCCCGCCAGGCCGGCTGCGCAAGCGTGTGGCGCCCGACGCAAGGCGGCTGGATTGTGTCGCACGACGAACGCATGCGCACCAGCCAGCCTCGGATTTTCGTGGCGGGAGAACCCGCCGGCATCGGAGGCGCCGAACTGGCGGCCATCGAAGGGCGCATCGCCGCCTTGCAGGCCGTGCAGGACCTGCGCGGCGGCACGCCCGATCCGAGCATCCAGGAATCGCTCCGCCGGGAAGACGACGCGCACCGCAAGACAAGCCGCTTCAGCGACACCGTGCTTCAGTTCTTCGAACCCAGGATGGACGCCCTGGCAAAACTCGCCACGCCGGAAACCACCATCTGCCGCTGCGAGGAAATCACAGCCGGCGCTGTACAGACTTTCCTGGCCGACAACCCGCACGTCAGCGACGTCAACAGTGTCAAACTCGCCTGCCGCACGGGGATGGGATACTGCCAGGGACGCTATTGCCAACATACCGTCGCCCATATATTGGCCGCGACGCGCGAGGTGGAAGTCGGCACGCTGGGCGCCTTCACCGCACGTGCACCTGTGAAGCCGGTGCCGGTCGCGGCGCTGGCCAGCCTGCAGGAGCCAGCACGATGTGGAAGCCGCCATTGAAGGGAGAACCGTCTAAAGCTGCTTGAAGCGACTGGACGCTCTCCAAGGCACCGCGACGGTTGACGCCCCCACCGCGTTGGCCTGCTCAACGATTCGCCCCGGACGCCCAGGACTTCCCTGGATGAAAACGTCCAACAAATAGGCATGAAAAAAGCCCCACCGTGCATCACGTGTGGGGCTTTGCCATTCATCGCTTCGTTCCGAGCGACGATGCATGAGATTCTTGGCGGACAGAGGGGGATTCGAACCCCCGATACGCTTTTGACGTATACACGCTTTCCAGGCGTGCGCCTTCAACCGCTCGGCCACCTGTCCTATTTGCGATTTTCGCCACGGACAAGCCGCTGCAGAAAATGCGAATCCGCGATTCTAGCAGATTTCGCGAACCGTCGACAAGCGGCCAAAGAAAAGGGGACGACATCCGCGCCCCCTTTGCCTGCCTTGCCGCTAGGCCGATGCCGGCGGGTCCTGTTCCCGGTAGGAGCTGACCGTGCCGTCCGGCTCGGTCTCTTCCAGGCGCACCTTGAAGCCCCACAGCCGGGCCAGGTGCTTCATCACCTGTTCGGCATCGTCGCCGGCCAGCGGGCGGCCGCGGCTCTTCAAGTGGCGCAACACCAGCGAGCGATCGGAGTCGCGGTTGAAGCGGACCACCTGGATGTCCGGCACCTGGTTGTCGCGGTTGTGCTGCGCGGCCAGCAGGCGACGGATGTCGCGGTAGCCGTCGTCGTCGTGGATGGCGGCGACTTCGAGCTTGGGGTTGGCCTGGTGGTCGGAGATCGCGAAGAAGCGGAACTCGCGGATCAGGCGGGGCGACAGGTACTGCGAGATGAAGGACTCGTCCTTGAAGTTGCGCATGGCGAAATCCAGCGTCTTCAGCCAGTCGCCGCCGGCGATGTCGGGGAACCAGCGCCGGTCCTCGGGCGTGGGCGCTTCGCAGATGCGGCGGATGTCGGACATCATGGCGAAGCCCAGCGCATACGGGTTGATGCCGCCATAGCCGCGTTCGTCAAAGCCGCGCTGGCTGACCACGTTGGTGTGGCTTTGCAGGAACTCCATCATGAAGCCGTCGTTCACCAGCCCTTTTTCATGCAGCCGGTTCAGGATGGTGTAGTGCCAGAACGTGGCCCAGCCTTCGTTCATGACCTTGGTCTGGGTCTGCGGATAGAAGTACTGCGCGACCTTGCGGACGATGCGCACCAGCTCTTTCTGCCACGGCGCAAGCTTGGGCGAGTACTTCTCGATGAAATACAGCAGGTTTTCTTCGGGCTCCGGCGGGAAAACCGAGGCTTCGACGTGCGCGTCCTTGTCAGCCTCAAGCCGCGGCAGGGTCCGCCACAGGTCGTTGTATTGCAGGCGCGCGTGCTCCTGGCGTTCCGCCTGGCGCGCGGCCTCTTCCTTGTAGGAGATCGGCGTCGGGCGCTTGTAGCGGTCCACGCCATGGTGCGAGAGCGCGTGGCAGGAGTCGAGCAAGGCTTCCACCGCGTCGATGCCATAGCGGTCTTCGCAGGACATCACATACTTGCGGGCGAAGACTAGGTAGTCCAGCACGCCGTCCGCGTCGGTCCATTGGCGGAACAGGTAGTTGCCCTTGAAGAACGAGTTATGGCCGTAACAGGCGTGGGCGATCACCAGCGCCTGCATCGTCATGGAATTCTCTTCCATGAGATAGGAGATGCACGGGTTGGAATTGATGACGATCTCGTACGCCAGCCCCTGCATGCCGCGGCGGTAGAACTGCTCGTTGCGGATGAATTCCTTGCCGTACGACCAGTGCGGATAGCCGATGGGCAGCCCGGCCGAGGCATAGGCGTCCAGCATCTGTTCCGACGTGATTACCTCGATCTGGTTCGGGTAGGTGTCCAGCCCGTATTCGGCGGCGACCTTGGAGATCGCGTCGTCATAGGACTGGATCAGTTCGAAGGTCCATTCGGAACCCTGGGAGATCGGCCGGGCGCTGCCGGCGGCCTCCGGTTCCACGAGCGCTCCCACGATGGCATTCATGCGGTTTCCTTTTTGAACAGGTCATGGAACACGGGGAAGATCTCGCCGCGTTCGCAGATGCGCCGCATGACGAAGTGCGGCTCCAGTTTCTGTTCATATTCCGCCCACAGGCTGCTCTTGCGCGCCTCCTGCGAGTCGGGTACTTCGATGTAGGCGAAGTAGCGCGCGGCCGGCAGCAGATGCTCGGCCAGAAAACGCGCGCTCTTGCCCGCGTCGGCGCCAAACGAATCGCCGTCGCTGGCCTGCGCCGCGTACACGTTCCACGCGGTCGGCGGATAGCGCTTCTCCAGGATCTCGCGCATCAGCTCCAGCGCCGACAGCACGATGGTGCCGCCGCTCTTGGGATCGTAGAAGAAGGTTTGTTCGTCGACTTCCTCGGCGTTGTCGGTGTGGCGGATGAAGACCAGGTCCACGTGTTCGTACTTGCGCGACAGGAACAGGTAAAGCAGCGAGAAGAAGCGCTTGGCCAGGTCCTTCTTGTTCTCGTCCATGGAGCCCGACACGTCCATCAGGCAGAACATGACGGCGCGCGCCATGGGGATGGCGACCGACACGCGGTTGCGGTAGCGCAGGTCCAGGTCGTCCAGGAAAGGCACGCGGGCCAGGCGCTCGCGGCAATCTTCGACGTCCTGCTCCAGCGCCTTGATGTCGGCGGCGGAAGCGCCCGCCTCAACAGCCTTGGCCAGGCGTTCCTCGGCGTCCTCGAGATCCGCGCGCGCCTTTACGCTGAGCGCCACGCGGCGCGCCAGCGACGACTTGAGCGTGCGGCTGATGCTCAGCATGCTGGGTGAGCCGGTGGTCGTGTAGCCGGCGCGCTGCCACTTCTTCTGGCTGACCTCGCCCAGCTGCGTGCGCGCCATGTGCGGCAATTCCAGATCTTCGAAGAACAGGTTCAGGAATTCGGCCCGCGACAGGCTGAAGGTGAACTGGTCCACCGATTCGCCTTCGCCCGGCTCGGACCCGCCTTCCCCCCGCCCGCCCTGCGGCCGATCGAAGGTGTCGCCCTTGGCGAACTCGCGGTTGCCGGGGTGCACCATCTCGCGGTCGCCGCCCTGGCCGTGGTGGAAGGTCGGCTCGGAGATGTCGCGGGCGGGCAGATTGATCTCGCCGCCCTGATCCATGTCCTGGATGGAGCGGTCACGGATCATCCCGTGTACCGCCTTACGGATCTGGTCCTTGTAACGCCGGAGAAAACGCTCCCGGTTGACGGCGCTTTTATTGCGCCCGTTAAGACGGCGATCGATAAGTGAATTCATGATTCACCTCGCTCAGGAAGACTTCCTCACACGGAGATACCACTCGCACAGCAGCCTGACCTGCTTTTCCGTGTAGCCCTTTTCAACCATGCGATCAACGAAGCTTTGGTGCTTGGACTTGTCCTCGGCCGAGGCCTTGGCGTTGAACGAGATCACCGGCAGCAGGTCTTCGGTGTTCGAGAACATCTTCTTCTCGATCACTTCGCGCAGCTTTTCATAGCTGGTCCAGGTCGGGTTGCGGCCGTTGTTGTTGGCGCGCGCCCGCAGCACGAAGTTGACGATCTCGTTGCGGAAGTCCTTCGGGTTGGCGATGCCGGCCGGCTTCTCGATCTTTTCCAGTTCATCGTTGAGCGCGCTGCGGTCGAAGCTTTCGCCGGTTTCCGGGTCGCGGAATTCCTCGTCCTGGATCCAGCAATCGGCAAAGGTCACGTAGCGGTCGAAGATGTTCTGGCCGTATTCCGAGTACGACTCCAGGTAGGCGGTCTGGATTTCCTTGCCGATGAATTCGGCATAGCGCGGCGCCAGGAAGCCCTTGATGAATTCAAGGTAGCGCCGGCGGATTTCCTCGGGATAGTCCTCGCGGCCGATCCGCTGCTCGAGCACGTACATCAGGTGCACCGGGTTGGCGGCCACCTCGGTCTGGTCGTAGTTGAAGACGCTGGACAGGATCTTGTACGCGAAACGCGTCGACACCCCGGTCATGCCTTCGTCCGTGCCGGCATAGTCCTTGTATTCCTGCAAGGCCTTGGCCTTGGGATCCACGTCCTTCAGGCTTTCGCCGTCGTAGACGCGCAGCTTCGAATAGATGCTGGAATTTTCGGGTTCCTTCAGGCGCGTCAGGACCGAGAACTGCGCCATCATGTCCAGCGTTCCCGGCGCGCACGGCGCCGTGGACAGCGAACTGTGGTGCAGCAGCTTTTCGTAGATGCGGACTTCTTCCGACACCTGCAGGCAGTAGGGCACCTTGACAATATAGATACGGTCGAGGAACGCCTCGTTGTGCTTGTTGTTGCGGAAGGTCTGCCATTCCGATTCGTTCGAGTGGGCCAGAATGGCGCCGTTGAACGGGATCGCGGAAAAGCCCTCGGTGCCCTTGAAGTTGCCTTCCTGGGTCGCGGTCAGCAAGGGGTGCAGCATCTTGATCGGGGCCTTGAACATCTCCACGAATTCCAGCAGCCCCTGGTTGGCCAGGCACAAGCCGCCGGAGTAGCTGTAGGCGTCCGGGTCGTCCTGCGAGTGGCGGTCGAGCATGCGGATGTCGACCTTGCCCACCAGCGAGGAGATGTCCTGGTTGTTCTCGTCACCCGGTTCGGTCTTGGCGATGGCGATCTGGCGCAGCACCGAAGGATTCAGGCGCACGACGCGGAACTTCGAGATGTCGCCGTCGAACTCCTTCAGGCGCTTCACGGCCCACGGCGACATGATGCCGCTCAGGTAGCGCCGCGGAATGCCGTATTCCTTTTCAAGCGTGTCGCCGAAGCGTTCCGGATGGAACAGCCCGAGCGGCGATTCGTTCACCGGCGAACCCTTCAAGGCATAGATGGGATAGGCCTCCATCAGCGACTTGAGCCGCTCCGCGATGGACGACTTGCCGCCGCCCACCGGGCCCAGCAGATAGAGGATTTGCTTGCGCTCTTCCAGTCCCTGAGCGGCGTGCTTGAAGAACGCGACGATCTGTCCGATCACGTCCTCCATGCCGTAGAACTCCTGGAACGCGGGGTAGCGTCGGATGGTCCGGTTGGAAAACAAACGGGAAAGACGTGGGTCGTTGCGCGTGTCCACGATTTCGGGTTCGCCTATCGCCGCCAGCATGCGTTCTGCGGGGCTGGCGTACGCCATGGGATCGCTTTTGGCGAGGTTGAGGTACTCCTCGAGAGAGAGTTCCGACTCCTGCTCTTTTGCATACTGCGACTTGAAGCCTTCGACGATGTTTTGCACGGAAACCTCCTACAACACGCGAAAAATCCAATACGTCCCTACCTGCCCCCATTGTGCCTCAGCGCTCGCGCATTACTAGACAATCTCGCGATAAGCACTGTCGGCCGGATGGTATGTTGCTTTCGCCACACATCAACCAAAGGCATGATCAGGCCCTTTCCAATTAGGCTGCACTCTTCGGATACAAGTTCCGTCAGGGAATGCAACTTAAGTGAATAAGTTCACTCGTCCGGTTTCAGCATATCGCTGTATGCGCGCGTGCAAGATGCGGTCGCACATGAAATGCTCAGCAATGATTTGAAGGGAAGAGCGATGTCCCGGGGATTCTTATGATGCGGGTACAAACCCGATGCGCCCGCTATGCGATGGCAGCGGACGGTCTGAACGGCGCGTAGCGTCTTCGTTCAGCAGCGTGCCGGCTCGGTTTTGAAAACGCACCGATGAAGCGGCACGGGAATCCGTGGTGACGAGGGCGCGTGGCATTGCATGGAGTAGTCCAACAGTACGTAGCGCCAAGTCATGGGCCTATGCTAAAGCCAATTGACGTTTTTGTGGCAATTCATTTAGCGCAATGCCAAAAATAGTCGTGCAGCACGCTTCCAAATTCGTACAACTACGAAGCGCGGCAACCGCACAGACATGCGCAAACTTGATGGCATATCGATAGCACTTGCGCATCGTGATTGCCCGTAGGCCGCGAATTATGGGCGCATGCGCGATTGGCAGCCACAAGCATAGAGTGCTAGTACCCCTTCGGGCAGCGATAGAATCACGCATTCGAAATTGCGCCGCGCATTCATTGCGCCTCTTTCCATCCGCCCGTCGTCGTCGCCGCGCCATGCCTTTCCGATCCTGGCCAGCCGCATGAATGCCCTTGCCAAACGCTGTTCCGCAGCGATTTGCAGCGTCTTGCTGTTGCTTCTGGCCGCTTGCGGCAAGCAGGCCGACCTGCCCGGCGACGCCTATGTCTGGCAGCGAGTCTGGACGCCGCCCGTCAGCCAGGCGCTGGCCGACAGCGCCGACGTGGTGCGGGCATGGCGCGTGCTGATGGCGGAAATGAGCCCGGATAGCAGGTGGGTCACTGCTGCGCCCGATCTGGCCGCGCTGGCTGCGGCCAAGCGCCCCGCCATCATGGTTCTGCGCCTGGACGGCCGCGCCGATGCGCTGCCGGTCACGGATGTGCTTGCGTGGATTGCGGCCGCGCGCAGCACATGGAGAGACGCCGGCGTCGCCTTGGCCGGCGTCGAAATCGACTATGACTGCCCCACCTCCAAATTGCCCGCCTACGCGGCATTCCTTGAAGCCTTGAAGCATGGGCTGGGCCCCGATGTGCCTTTGTCGATAACCGCGTTGCCGACATGGCTGAACGGCTCCGGACTCGACGCGCTGCTCCGGATTCCCGATGAAGCAGTGTTGCAGGTCCATGCCGTGCTGAGTCCCGAACAGGGCCTGTTCAACGCCAAGCGCGCAAGCGCCTGGCTGACGGCTTTCGCGGACCGCACCGAGCGGCCGTGGCGCGTGGCGTTGGCGACCTACGGCAGCCGCGTGAGCTGGAACGGCGACGGCAGCATCGCCGCAGTCGAAAGCGAACGTTCCGCGCTGCTACCGGGCGGCCGCGCCAGCGAACTGGTGGCCACGCCCGCGGCCATGGCGGCCTTCGTCGATGAGATCCACCGTTCCCGTCCGCGCGGATTGGCGGGCATCGTCTGGTTTCGCCTGCCCACCGCGCGCGACGAACGCGCCTGGAGCCTGGCCACCTGGCGCGCCGTGCTGACGCGCCAGCCCCT
>LNAP01001871.1_pt1 | contig 25094 bp, 23 predicted proteins | sample 602601 | NCBI WGS metagenome assembly LNAP01 (sample SAMN02440304, study PRJNA202911) | soil metagenome | biome: Subtropical and temperate rainforests or woodlands; isolation source: soil samples (1 kg each in a 20% v/v slurry with milli Q water) were... ...
GATCACGTGCTTGCGGCAACCGCAGGCACAGGTCAGTTCGTGCTCGGGCAGTTCGTGGATGACCTCGACACGCGGCAGCTCAGCCGACAATGCCTTACGCTTGCCTCGGCGCGGCAGCGGGGAAACGACTTCTTCTTCAGCGTCGCCGATCAATGGCATCGGCTCGCTTTCGGGCTCATTGAACAGTGCAAGTTGCGGCGTATTGGGCTCCGCTGTCTGCTCGGACTTACGCCCGAACAAGCGGTCGCGCAACAGCTTGATCTGTCCTTTCAGGTCAACGATGTGAGCCTGATAAGCCTGGGCAACTTCTTCCTGGCGATTGAGTGCCTCAAGCAGCATCTGCTTGAGCAAAACGGGGTCATCAGGAAGATCATCGGGCAGGGAAATCATGGCCCGGATTATACCGGATCAGGCTACGTAGCGCGGGGTCAAAACCTGGTGAGGGCGGTTGCGCCACAGGTCAAAACCGTCGAGCAGCCAATTCAGTTCCTGGACGGTCAGAACGATCACTTCATCGCTGAGATCAGGCGAAGTTTTGAATCGCTCGGACTCCAAGCGCTTAAGCCAAAGGCAGAAGCCGTTGCGCTCCCAATACAAAATCTTCACGCGGTTGCGGGGCTTGTTGAGAAAGACGAACAGCACGGGATCGAACACCGCCACTTTTATGTCCAGCTCGACCAGCGCCGCGAGGCCATCAATGGACTTTCTGAAGTCCACGGGCTTGGGGTAGAGATAGACTTTTTCAACTTTGGCGTCGGGTCGCATCATGACGAGCTGGCCTCCTGAGAGAATCGGGAGCACAGCATCCGACATCAGCTAAGCGCTTTGAATGTGGGGTTCATGGAGCGCTTACACTGGATTAGACCCCGCCAATTCATCGGCGGGTTGACGCCAGTTTGAGCCGAGGAAAACCTTAACGTCGTGTCTGGGATTAGTTGAACACTACATATATTGAAAGTGGGATTCAAAGATCGAAAACTAAAGTTCTAGATGCTATAAACATCCTCGACACAAAGTGGTGAGGATGTTTATTCACAAACGGTCATGCTTCGCCATTCTTACAAACGAAGCCGCCTTGGTACTAATAAGGAAAATGAGCACCGAGAGATTGATCCATCATAACCCATTCTTGTCATTCAAAACGCAGGGAAACAAAACCTATTCCAAGCTTACGTGCATCGCCACCGGCACCGAGTTGCTGGGGAGAAACAGGCATCGGTGGAAAGAACGAAATGCTGTCAGCGGATTCACCTTGAAGATCTACTTCCAGCCGCACTTCCGAAACCGTCGCACCAAGCGTTATCTCGTATTCATGACTGCCGATTTTAACCTTTATCGGTGTATTTGCATTAGAAGCAAATGCCTGCCCTGCCAAAACCAAGGTAAATTTCTGTGGTAGCGGTGATCTAAAATCGATACGGACGCTATGAGAAAGATTCCTGTCAGACCAACGCCCCCACGACTCGACAATTGAAAAGCCTTTGACACTCTTAACAAACACAGGCCAACCAGATCGAGTAAAATCTATTCCATCCTGCGGACTAGCAAAATATCGTTTCCCCAAGCGATCAACATAATATTCCGAGCGTTCCATTATTTGTGCGGCACTCAACCCATCCAGATTCACGCCCTGAGAGGAATTGAGATTAAAGAATACAAGCTCACCATTAGCACTGGACAAAGTAGGAGATTCGCCCAGCAGTGATGACAAATTATTAACAAGCTCTCGAGCATTATCGGAGTAGCCACGGCGATCTATATAGATACCTTGAAACCCTAACCGCTTGATGACATCCAATTGCTTTTCAAGAGATTCCTGAGAAAGCGAACGATAAAACAAATCGCCGTCGCGTCCTTTCATTCCTCCGAAGCTCCAATGAAGAGTCTTCGAGTGCAACATACCTGCGGCTAACTCATAAGTAGATAACCGATACAACGGTGGAGTCTCTGGAAATCCTAAATAAGGAAGTTGATAAACTGCAGCCCCTGCTGGTAATGCCTTTTCAATTGCACCAACAAAATCCCGGTCATTTTCAAAGGCAGCCTTTACTTCTGCATTACATGATATGCACCCAGAAGCTGTTTGATCATACAACCCCAGAAACAGCACAAGCGAAGCGGCAACCAACGAAACGATCCTGACCTTTGGTGAATACCTCTCTATCAACATCTGGAGTGCGATAAAAAAAACCAAAATCACCCCAAAACCTATAAAAATACTAATCCTGTTCCAAGCCCTTATCGAAGCTGAAACAAAAGTACCAAAAACCGCTCCCAATCCTCCAATCGTACCAAACATAAAAAGAACAAATACAACGGCAACCAAAAAACCCAACGTAGAGTTTATTTTCACCCCAGCAAGACAAGATAATAACAACACAAAGCTCATCAACAACCCTAATGAGCCAATCATCCCCAACGACGAGAATGAGTTCTCATTAATTAACGGAAATGTTGAATTATAGAAATTAGTAATACTTCCAACCCACGGCACCCTATGATCACCCCGGGGAAGAATGAGCTGCATCAACTTAAACCCATACATCTCCGACTCTAGTGGTACGCGCTGAGCAACCTCTGGATTCGCACCATTTTGATAGTCCCCTATCAAATTTGGAGCCACGTTAAGCAGAACTCCTGCCACCAACACGGAAACAACGAGCAACGCACGCACCAGAACTTGTAATCGCCACGTTTTTAACCAACCAAGAACTCCACCCAAAGAAACAACGATAACGCCAAACAATGCGTAATACACACCAAATGAAGAAAGCGCCAACAATGCTAATGCAAAGCACCCGCGTTTCAACCAAATGAACGGATCACTTTTATTCCACTCAATAGTGCCTGAAGAATGAAAAATGGAAAACGATAGATAAAAGAATAAAGGAGCAACGAAATACCAGGTGTAAAATAAGTGTCCAAGCCTAAAAAAATGAAATTGTAAAAAAGCGAATAGCAATGCACCTACAAATGCAAATGAACGAAAAACACCAAAAGCCCTGACAACGACATACGAGGCTGCAAAAACGGCGGGAAAGCCAAGCAAAAAAAAGAGATTCGTCGCAATAAAACTACTACCCGACAGTAGAGCAAGAAACTTAATAATTAAGTGATCTCCAAAGTCCGAGCCGGGAAAGTCTAAAAAACTCGACCCAAATGGATATCCACTTCTAGCATTCTCAAAAAGCCACCCTTCCGCAACTCGCTGTGCCATCCAAGCATGAAAAAGTCCATCACCACTGTAACTGTAGGGTGAGTTGATGTCTGGCCACAAACCAGCTGGCCATCCACTCATTAAAATACTTGCTAGAAAAAACGAAACGAAAGAACCCAGAAGAACTAACTTCCACTCCTCCCTAAATATCACCCGCAAAGACACAAGCCTTGATTCTGCATTTAATGTGGGCAGGTGGCGAATAGTATTTGAATTCACAATTGTCAATCCCTTACAAACTAATCAAAATTTACGCGTTCCGACTCAACTACCAGCGGCATGTTTCGCATTTGCGTATGTACTGACCCTATATACTCACCCAGCATACCCAGAAACAATATCTGTACCGAACTGAAGAAAAACAGAGAAATCAACATCGGCGCAACGCCAAGTTGAAATGAATCCCAGAACAATATTTTCGCAACAAAAAATCCAAATGCGATCAACAGGCTAAGCAGCGCAAGCACCCCCCCTCCCATGACCATCAAACGCAGCGGAACTTTAGAATGATTTGTAATACCCAGCATTGCGATATCATAAAGAGTATAAAAATTATTTTTTGTAATACCGCGCTGTCGTCTTGGCTGCTTGAACGGAACCGTGGCTATCGGAAAGCCGATTTCGCAAAGAAGACCACGAAAGTAGGGATAGGGATCATCGATTTTCTTAAGAACATCAAGAACTACACGATCAAACAACCCCGCACCAGTTGCATTTTTGACAAGAGGAACTTCTGAGATTTTTGAGATAAAACGATAATATGCTTTCCGGGCAAAAAACATAAGCTGTGACTCTTCGCTCTCAGGTTTGACGGCGAGAACTGTCTTAAATCCTTCTTCCCACTTCTTCACAAACTCCTCAATCATCTCTGGTGGATCCTGAAGATCGGATGCGATCAGTACGCACGCGTCCCCTCGGGATTGCAAAATCGCATGATAGGGAGAGCGAATGTGGCCAAAGTTTCTAGCATTCAGGATCAACTTAACGCGCTTATCCTGAGCAGCGATCCCCCTGAGCTTCTGGACACTTCCATCGGTGGAGCAATTATCGATAAATATGTGCTCATAATCATAGTCGAGCTTTGACATCACACCCTTGATACGTTCACAAAGCTCATCGATATTAGCTTCTTCATTGTAACACGGCGTCACTATACTTATAAGCTTACGCATAATTAAAAACAAACCTGTTATTTATAATGAAGGACAGTATTGCCATTGGAAGTATCAATGCTATACCGGAGATATAGGGAACGACCCCAAATTGCGCAAGTGCCGCGATGCAGCCAAGGTTTACGCAATAAACGAACGTATAACCTGCAACAAACCTAAAAATAAGTCGATTATTCTTAGAACCGAAAACGATAGAGCCCGTGCTCTTAAAGTTAAACAAAACACCTAATGCAGTAGCCAGGAGTAACGCAAGACTATAATGAAGACCTAAGTACATAAACAGCGCAAAACAGCCGTAGCCGAAAGCTGAGTTCAGTAACCCTACAAGCAAAAACTTTAGAAACTTCACTTTTAAAAGATCACGAATCATCACAACCGGTCTTCCTGAAGCAAGAACCTGCCCAGATGCGCCTCAATTTCTCGCAACACCCCACTCAAAGATGATTCCACAGGTGAATAGCCATACTTTTCAGCAGAACGATTAAGTGAGTAATAGTTTGACTTTGCCCCCGTCGCGTTTAATTTCGCGCTATCACCGACGACCTGAAACCTTAAGCCGAATCGTTCCTTTACATGTGACAACAAAGAGAACTTATCGATTGGCTTCAATGTATAACAATCAAGCGCCTCATTCACCGGAGCTGCCATAAGCAGTTTTTCTATCAACTGAAAAAAGTCGATCGGAGACAGATAATCCCTCACCATATTCTCAGGCGAAACGCCCAAAACTTCTCCTGAATGCAACGAACGTAAGATATCGCTCAAGAAGAAGCGCGACTCAAGGGACTGTCGATGACTGAAATAACCAAACACCCTTAAATCAATAATATTGAAATCAGATAATGCTCGATGACGACACTCTGCATAAAACTTCGCAACTGAATACCAGTCTTGCGCCTGCAGATCATTTATTGGAAAAAATGCTTTTGTAGACTCAGCAACCGGTTTTTCGAAACTCGAACCAAAAGCAGCGCCACTACTAAGAAAAATATACTTGCACGTCAAATGCTTTTTAATATAGTTCAACGCAAGCTGATCGTAAAACTCCGTAACCTCAAGTATTTGTGCGCCCATCATTTTGGCTCGCGCAGGATCTCCTACACCAACAAAATTTATGATCGCGTCAAATTCACTTTCCACACTAAAACCGGAATAGTCGGATACTGAATAAGACTTTAATACCGCGACGCTCTGAATAACCGGATCCAGTGCAGCTACATCGCGCACAAACAACTGACACTGGTGATCAGTATTATCAGAAAAGGACGCAACCAAGTCTTTTGCGATATGACTGTTAGCCCCCAATATTGCTATTTTCATTAATTCGCACCCAGCAGCGGAGTCTGCTCATCAATGGGGCGACCAAATTCTAATCTCGGCCGACACTCTCTGGCATCCGGCATCAGCACTTCAATCAGCATGGGTTCTTTCTCATTCAAGAATTCTGTTACTGCCTTACGAAACTGCTCCAGATCTACAACACTCGTAGACTTTACCCCATAAGCGTTACCAATCGCCTCAAACTGCGAGGTATATCCATCCCAATACGTAGATGAATTACGCCCCTCGAAATACATTTCCTGAAAACCACGGACCATGCCCAAAGAATGGTTATTCAACACGACTGTCAAGATAGGCAGTTTATCTCGCGCAATGATATCCAACTCTTGAATATTGAGTTGTGCGCCGCCATCCCCAGTAATGACAATTACAGGTTTGCTCGTGGCATAACAGACTCCTACAGCCGCAGGAATCGCAAACCCCATGGTGCCCAAGCCGCCGGAATGATGCATGGCCTGGCCTTTCCACAACTTGATTGTGTGCGCAGCCCACATCTGGTTATTGCCGACATCCGCTACATAGTCAAGCAACCGACCCTCTGCAAGCTCGTTCAAGACCGCGAACAAGTTGAAAGGGCTGATTTTCCAATTGGAATACTCGTCAACAAAAGTCTCTTCAAACTTAAGCGACAAACGATTCGACCAATCCTTCCAGCCGGGATTTATTTCGCTCCCACACTGTAAAAATCGAGAGAAAACTGTCTCGAGATTTACTTCGTATGAATAGTCAGCAGTCACTCTGTTATTTAACTGACCTGACTCAATATCAAACTGTATGATTTCAGCATGCGGAGCGAAGCTTTCTGGTTTTGCGCCGGTTTGCCGCACATCCATACGACTACCAAATACAATCAAAAGATCACAGTTTTGAACAGCATAGTTTGCTGCCCTAGTACCATAAGCACCCAGCATTCCAAGGTAACAATTACTTGCCGCCAGCTTTTCAGCACCTTTCAAACTGGCAACATGAGGTACACCTAACTGATTAATCAGTGAAAGCCACTCAGAAAAATTTGATGCATTCACCGCCCCGCCACCAATAAGAAACAAAGGGCGACTTGCACTTTCCAATTTTGATTTAACAAACTCGAAATCAGAAAAATCATCACTGATAACTTTGCCTTCACAATGCTTAGCGAGCAAGTCAATGAATGCAGATTCATCTATTTCCGCACGTTGAATATCCATAGGAATATCCAGCAATACAGGACCAGGACGCCCTTCCCTAGCAATATGAATGGCTTTGAGCAGACAGGGAATCAACTCATCCACATGAGTAATTTGATGAGCATACTTGGTTATACTTTTAACCAATGCGACGCTATCCAACTCTTGAAATCCTTGTTGGCGTATCGCCCTATCACCTTTCAATTCATAGGTATTAACTTGACCAGTCAGAAACACACACGGATGGCTATCTAGCCAGCAGTCCGCTATCCCGGTCATTAGATTGGTGGCGCCAGGACCACTTGTCCCTAGTGCCACGCCTAAAACCCGGTGATCTGTAGAACGAGAAACTGCAGATGCAGCAAAGGCTGCGCCTTGCTCATGATGCATAGATACCAACTTTGTCTTACCTAACAAATTGATACTATCCACCAGGTGGGCAATCATCCCACCAATAAGCTCAAAACCAAACAGAACGTTATTTTCTGCAAGTATTTTTGCCACTGCATCTGAAGCTTTCATATTTTAGAAACCGATCCCGAAGAATTCTTCCATTTTCTCACCAACGTAATCGAAATGCTCCTGCCCCAAGGCTGGCTGCACACCAAGCCAAAAGGTTTGGTTCATCGTACGGTCAGTGTTCGTCAAATCCCCAACAACTCGATATTCAATATTGTGAAAGTAAGGTTGACGAGTCAAGTTTCCTGCAAACAGTAATCGAGTACCGATTTTGTTCTGGTCGAGAAACTTAAGCAGGTCGACACGATTGACACCCGCACTTTCCTTGAGCGTAACCGGAAATCCGAACCATGAAGGATCACTATTTTCAGTTGCCTCTGCAACTTCAAGGAACTCGCTCAGGCTGGAAAGACGCTCTTTGAGCAGCTTGAAATTACGCTTTCGAGTATCAATAAACTCTTGGGCACGATCCAACTGTGCAAGACCGCATGCAGCCTGCATATCAGTAATTTTCAAGTTATAGCCCAAATGAGCATAAACATACTTGTGGTCGTATCCTTGAGGCAAACTTCCAAACTGTTGACCGAAACGATTGCCACAAGTGTCGTCACAACCCGGAGCGCAATAGCAGTCGCGCCCCCAATCACGAAAGGATTCCGCGATAAGCTTGAGTTGGGCATTATTGGTGAATACCGCTCCACCCTCACCCATGGTAATGTGGTGTGCAGGATAGAAGCTTAGTGTTGCAATATCACCGAAGGTGCCGACCAGTTTACCGTCATAGGTTGCCCCTAGCGCATCACAGCAATCTTCGACCAGCCACAGATTATACTTCTCGCACAACTCCTTGACCTTGCCAAGATTGAATGGGTTACCCAGTGTGTGGGCAAGCATGATTGCCTTGGTCTTAGGGGTGATGGCCGCTTCGATCAGATCGGCATTAATGTTGTGGGTAGCCATATCGACATCTACGAACACCGGTATGGCGCCGAACTGGACGATTGGGTTTACGGTAGTCGGAAATCCAGCGGCAACACCAATGACCTCATCGCCTTTTTTGATAGCTCGATCACCAAGCTTGGGCGACGTCAGTGTACTAAAAGCTACCAGGTTTGCCGAAGAGCCAGAATTGACGCTCAGCAGATACTTGACGCCTAGAAACTCAGCGAGTTTTTTCTCAAACTCTGCGTTGAAGCGGCCTGTAGTAAGCCAACCATCAAGAGACGCTTCGACCATCAATTGCAGTTCGCGCGCGCCGATGACCTTGCCAGATGGTGGTATGACAGTTTCACCTGCAACAAATGGTTTGGCGGCCAACGCAGTTTGGGCGAAACGCTCAACGAGCTGGCTGATTTCCTGACGGAGCATATCGGGGGTCATGAGATTTCCTACTTAAAGCTTTAGTTAATTAGTTACTTACGGCCATAGACGCCATATAGCTGTTAATTTCGTCCATACAGCGGGTCCGCATGTCCTCGCCGCGCAACCATGCACGCTGCCAATTGACGATATGAACAAGTGTTGTTTCCAGATCCCAAGTAGGGGTCCAGTGCAGGTGCGCACATGCTTTGGAGATATCAAGCTTGAGATAGCGGGCCTCGTGTGGCTGCGGATCGTTATCCAGTTGCCAGCTGGCGCCATCGCCCCAAGCTTCGACCATATGATTGAGTATCCACTCCACGGGTCTCGCATCTTCATCGCGAGGGCCAAAGTTCCAGCCTTGAGCGAACGCGTGACCCTGCTCCCACATGTGCTGAGCCAGCACCAGGTAGCCACTAAGGGGCTCGAGAACATGTTGCCATGGACGAGTGGCCCGTGGATTGCGAACGATCACCGGATTGTTTTTCTCGACAGCGCGGAGAATATCTGGAATGAGGCGATCTTCCGCCCAATCACCACCACCGATCACATTTCCAGCTCGCGCGGAGGCAAGCGCTGCTGATGTTTCGCTACTGAAAAAAGATTTGCGATATGCCGAGGTCAGTAACTCTACACAGCCCTTGCTATTGCTGTATGGGTCATACCCGCCCATCGGTTCATTTTCGCGATAGCCCCACTCCCACTCCTGATTCTCATAGCACTTGTCGGTGGTAACGTTGACAATAGCCTTGAGATTCAAGCACTTACGAGCAGCCTCCAATACATGAAGCGTCCCCATGACGTTAGTCGCATAGGTTTCCACCGGCTCGCGATAGGACAACCTGACCAATGGCTGCGCAGCCATGTGAATCACGATATCCGGGTCAAAAGTCGTCATGCTTTCGATTACAGCTTGCAAATCACGAATATCACCAATTTCGGACTGCATGCCTTCACCGACACGAGCCTCATCGAATAGCGCAGGCATCGTAGGTGGAGTTAGCGCAAAACCCTTGACTTGCGCACCCATTCCCTGCAACCAGAGCGACAGCCAGCTACCCTTGAAGCCAGTGTGGCCGGTGAGGAATACTTTTTTTCCTTTCCAGAAGGCAGGTGCGACGGTAGCTTTCATATTATTCCCAGGTTTTCCACGGAGCCTTGCCATTGTGCCATAGATTTTCAAGCATGTTTTTATCATGCAAAGTGTCCATTGGCTGCCAGAAGCCGTGGTGCTCGTACGCCATCAATTGACCATCTGCCGCGAGGTTCATCAGCGGTTCCTGCTCCCATACAGTGCTGTCGCCCGTCAAGTAATCGAGCACTTGAGGGGTCAGGACGAAAAAGCCGCCATTAATCATGGCGCCGTCACCCTTGGGCTTTTCCTTAAAATTAAGTACTCGCCCTTGCTTTATATCCAACGCACCAAAACGACCTGGTGGGTAAGTAGCAGTCAATGTCGCAGCTTTACCATGTTGCTTATGGAAAGCCACAGTGGCACTAATGTCCATATCACCAACACCATCGCCGTAAGTAAAGCAGAAGGCTTCCTCATCGCGAACATAGTCAGCTACTCGACGCAGGCGACCACCGGTCATCGAAACGTCGCCCGTATCGATCAACGTCACATTCCAAGGTTCCGCGCGCTTACCATGAACTTCCATGGCGTTTTCACGCATATTGAATGTAACATCAGACATGTGCAGAAAATAGTTGGCAAAATACTCTTTTATCAAGTAACCCTTATAACCACAGCAGATAACAAAATCGTTGATACCGTGCGAAGAATACATCTTCATGATATGCCAAAGAATAGGCTTCCCACCGATCTCAACCATTGGCTTTGGCCGGATACTGGTCTCTTCGCTTAAGCGCGTCCCTAAGCCACCTGCTAAAATAACTGCTTTCATAATCCCTCCTGATTAATTTGAACGCACAAATGCATCTGAGTAAAAGTTCTTGACTGGCAGACCCGCCGCAACCAGCGCCTGACGTGCAGAAAAAATCATATCTTCCGATCCACAGGCATATACAACCGACTTGGCAAGATCGACAGCATCTTCCATCAAAGCCGCTTGTATATAGCCTTTGCGCCCCGTCCATGCAGAGTCTGCCCGAGACAACACCGGTATAAAAACAGCGTCCAATTGCCCTAAATCCGGAGTCCAGTAAACATCGTTTTGTGTACGTCCCCCCCAGTAGATATAGATCTTTTTATCAGCAGCCAAGGCTGGAGCATTGAGAATCTGCTCAAGTATTGCCTTGACAGGAGCAATCCCGGTACCGGTTGCGAGAAAAACAATATTTTGTGATTCTTGCTCGCGCAGACTAAAGGTTCCCAGTGGCCCCTCCAGCCGCAGAAGATCATTAGCCTTGGCCTCGAAAAACCAATACCGTGACATAATGCCTGCTTCAACTTCTCGTATGTGTAGCTCCAATTTCTCATCTGCACGATGAGCATTGGCAATGGAATAGCTACGACGAATACCGCCTGCACCAATGACATCCAGGTATTGCCCAGGCACATACGAAAACTTATTATTAGGAGGCAATCTCAATATAACCTGAACAACATCACCAGAAAGCCTCTCAATTGCATCAATCCTGCAGGGCATGGTTCTGATAACGATATCGCCAATGGCACCAATATCTTCAATATCAAGCTCAACATCCGACTGAGCATAGCGGCAACAAGTCAAGATGTAACCTGCATGGCGCTCCTCTTCACCGAGCGAAAGCTCTCCCCTGAAAGCCTCTGTCTCACCACTCAACACCTTTGCCTTGCAAACGCCACAGCGGCCGGTTCTGCAACTGTATTCCAGGGTTATTCCTTGAGCCCTGGCATTGTCAAGCATCGACTCACCAACCGTTGAGTTAAATACCTTTCCGTTGAATATTTTTACTAAGGCCATAATCCCAACCAAGCACTGATATTTATATCATAGTCAAAGTTATTTAATTCCAAACTCATTAGTCAGCTCAAACCATCTACAATTAGACCCTTCAATTTGGCGGGCGGCCTTTAATCCTTGCAGACTAAATTGTTCCAACTCAAAAATACCGGCGGCCGCACAAACTGAGTTCAGCACCTCACCCTCCGGCAAGGCGCCAGCATGCCAGGGCATTAGGAGAGTGCCTCGATCAAGGAGAAGAACAACGCCTCGCCGATTGAAACACTCGTTGAGCGCTCCAGCGACTATTTGATGCTGGTGAAAATGAATGACGCTAGAGCGAAATCGGCGGCCGAGGGATTCAGTGCGACGCTCGATAGCATGCCGCTGGCAGCTCGAAAATGCATGACGTATAACCCAGGCAAGGACATAGCCAGGTACGTCAAACTTACTCAGAAGACGGATATTGCTTTTTACTTTGTTGCCGCGCACAACCCACAGCAACGTGGGACCAACGACAACATCAACGACCTTGTTTGCCAGTTTTTGCCCAAGGAAATTGACCCGTCCAAGTACACCCAAGAGGAGCGAGACAAGTATGCATACTTGCTGAACATCCGACCGTACAAGCGATTTAATTGGCTGTGTCCGATCGAAGCATTCACTCAGCTGACGGGTTTGCAATATGAGGCTCCTGCTTCAATTCAATAACCCTGTTGCACTCAGTTCCTGCGACCGCCACCACTATTAGCACGCTCATCAGACACATACTCGCCTCTGTATTACTTTAATTTATAAAATTCAAATAAAATATACAGACACAGGCAGTTTGATTATGATATCACCAACCTGCATTGACTCCAATAGCTCAAGCACCTGCAGCAAGGACGATCCCGACTCTGTGTATACAGCACCCAACTTTTCAGAACGATGTGAATTTACAAAAAAACCAAAACGGTACCACGGAACGGCATGATGCACCCATTTTTTTTGTTGCCTTCTTTAGAAAAGTTGAGCTGAAGCAACAGTAATCGCAGCACAAACCCCACCGCGCAAAATTGCAGGCGGGGATTGTAATGTATTTGCGAAAATGCCAGGGGATTTAGGGCGTTATGCGGGTTGATTGCCAAGCCTATGGCTCCCCTCCCTACAGGTTGTCAAACCACCTCAAGCACCATCCGCTCGATATTCAAATTTCCCGATTGCAGCACGCCCCTGATTTCCACGGCATGTGCGTGAGTCTCGAAACTGACGTCGAATGTCGCAACAATCTCCGCTGCTACCTTGGAAGTGGCTTCAGTCCAGACCTCGTGTACCGCATGAGTCGCGGAACCCGCAGCCGAGACTACCTCATACTTCACATGGGTGCCGGCCCCAGTGACATGCCCCCAGACTTCAAGGCGATAACGCCCTGCGGGAACTGATCGACCCGGCCCCGCCATCAGCAATCCAGGTTTGCCCAGACCCTTGATCCAAGGACCGCTGGGTAATCCAACTTCGGTACGCATGTCATAGCCAGCCAGCAACTGCATGCGAAATGGCTGCGCAATCAATTGATCCAGCGCACCTTTGACCGAGTGACAGGCGTCCTGCCAGGTGCGAATGCTGTAATGCGCCTGAACGTCTGCCTCCATGCTGGCCAAGGCACCCTTGTCGGTACTCAGGGTCAAGATGGCCTCGGCCCAGGCATGAGGCGACCATGGATCGACATACTTGACCAGATTACCGCCCACTTCAGGTAGTGAGCCGCGATCGGAACACAGCACTGCCTTGCCCATCGCCAGCGCTTCACCCACCGGTAAGCCCCAACCCTCGTAGAGCGAAGGAAATACAAAGAATTGTGCGTGCTGGTACAAGTGACTCAAATCGTTGTCGCTTACATGATTGAGTTGCACGATTTTCCCTTGAACCAGTGGGTCCAACTGCATATCCATGAGCAGTTCGGAAACGCCCCAACCGGGCATTCCAACGAATACCAGTTTGGGCAGCTTGTCCTTGAAACCTCGGGCGCAGAGCAAGTGATAGGCACGATAAAGTACTTCGTGATTCTTGCGGCGCTCGATGGTGGAGACAAAAAGGATGTAGGGTTCCTGGACCAATTGCGCGACGGCCTGGGACGGCTCACCTGCAACGGTTTGTACGTTGTCACCCAAGGGGAAGATGTGGGTCGGCACTTGAACGCCACCAACGCTGGATAAAAGATCTTTCAAATCCTTTTCACTTTGCCTGGAAATACAAAGCGTCAAGTCAGAGCCTTCTGCAACGTCAATGAAGTAACCGGTAAAACGCCGGGCCACATCGCTCACGCAATACTGCGGATAGAGAACTGGAATCAGGTCGTAGCAACAGGTCACTACTTTCACTCCGTAGGTTTTACGCAGTGCTGAAAACGAACGCCAGTAGGGATAATCCCAATCCAGCCCGACCGACAGCAAAATGTCCCCCGCCTTGAACTCAGCACCTGGCAACCCGGAGGAGCCACGGGGCTGATTGGCCTCAACCTGAGCGGGAGCGATATACGAATGGCCACCTGCCCGATTATGCAGATAGCGCTTAGCTCTGACCTTGGCAGACATCAGCAGCCGATTGACGCCGGGCCTCAAGCGCGCGGGGGTCAGTGAAAGCGCAGCTTGGGCAAGTGAAACCAACGCGGCCTTGCGGGGCAACAAGGGAAACATCAATGGCACGTGCGCTGGCTGTTCAACTACTGCAGCGGCTGCCGGTACGGGAACTGGAGCGGCCTTGGCCGGGTATTTGGCTGCATACAATTCCAGATCAACGAAACGGTCATGGGACCAGACGCAGCGCTTGAAATTAGCAGCGCCGAAAAGTGATTCGAGACCTTGCGTCAGTTCTTTTTCGACACGGACCACGCCAACGGCGGGGCGCTGCCAATTACTGCTGGTCGTGACATTCATCCAGACAGTGGGTGTTGCTCTACTCATCACGAAGCCCTGGCGACAATAGTCTCTACAAAAGATGGAAGTGCATGCAGACAAGCGTCCCAGAGTACGACACGACGTGCCGACTGCTCTTGCTCCGTCAACATCAGCGGGGCGGCTTGCATGGCCGTCCTGATAGCCTTTTTAAAGCCTTCGGGCGTATCCTCGACGACCACGCCACGTGCACCGATAAACGCTTCGAAGCCGCGCATGGCGACACTGGTGGCGACGACATGCCGTCCAGACCACAGTGCTTCGGCGGTTTTCAGGTTAGTGCCGCCGCCTTGGGTAAGGGGCAAAATTATGCAGTGAGCGGTTTCCAGCAAGCCTGACAGGCATTCCGAGCTGACCATGCCGGCAGTAATCAGGTGATCAGCCAAGCCTGGAGACTTGTGCAGGACTTCATGCTGGCTGATCAGATAACCCGCTGCGCCGGCAACGACCAGGCGCTGATCGAAATTCAACGCGCCAAACCCACCGGCAAGCAAGCTGGCAAAGCCATTCACATTGGGTTGATGGGCGCTGCCGCAGAACAATGCGAATCGTTTTTGCTGGCTCACGTTGTTGGCCGCACTCACCCCTTCATCAGTGCTAACCCAGGGGCTGATCCCATTAGGCGCAAACTGGACCGGCGTTGCGGTGTGGTTGCGTACCCAATCCTCATCATGGCGCGAAACGCACAGCACCCCATCCGCCTGCTCCATCGCTCGCGTTTCCAGCTCAAGAACAGCCTGGGTCAGCCGTTCCCAGTCAGGGTGAGCGGCGGACTGGAGAATGTCCTTTTTAAGCAGGTATTCAATATTCTGCGAGCCGTAGATGAGCTTGATGTCGTGTCCATCGGCCAGCGTTCCCACATACTTCCTGGCGAAATCGAACAACCAAGGTTGTTCAACGTGAATGACGTCCGGCTTTACCTTGATTTTCCTCGAAAGCGCAGAGAAAAATTCATGATCTTCGGCAAACAGCTTTGCAATGCCATAATCCTCGTTACCTCGCCCGCCCAAGGCGAACGAAGACAGGCACTGATCTCCCGGATAGCTGACAAACCCGTTGGTCTGAGCATACCCCTCGCTTCCTAGCACACCCGCTAACGCAACGTCGTGCCCAGCACGCTGATAAGCGGCTATCAACCCTTGGGAACGAAGTTGCCCCCCGTGTTTGGGGTCGTCAATCGGATACAACGACAAAAAAAGAATACGCATAGTTGTCTCAAATCAAACCGTGCCAGTGTGGGATACAGCGACTTCCTGAGTATTCGCTTTGCGATACCATTGGCCGTTGAGCAGCGTATCCTTCAGTTGCTGGCAGCTCTGCTCCCAGGTCATCCACGGCATGCCGGTGGAATGAGGAATCTCATTGCGCTGATAAAGTTCAATCCAGCGCACGACCGCATCGCTTAGATCACGGGGTTGCTTACCGGAAAAGTAGTAAGCATGCTCCCCCGCCACTTCGATAAAGACTGGCAGATCGCGTGCAATGATCGGTATTTCATGTTGCGCAGCTTCGATCAATGGCAACCCGAAACCCTCACCTTCAGAGGCCGCAATCAGGCAAGTGGAAGCTTTGTAAATGGCCTCCAAGTACTCGTCACTGGCACTGTCGGCCCACATCATGCGTTGCCCATACTCAGGGTGCTTGAGTATGTTCTCGGCCAAGGTTTCTACATTCCAGCCTTGCTTGCCAACCAACATCAAATTGACGTCGATGCCCTGTTGCCAGAGCAGAGTGAAAGCCTCCAGGATTTGCGCATGGCCTTTGCGGGGCTCAACGGTACCCACCACCAAAAAGGTCGGGCGACAGGTGATTGCCTCAAGCACTGACGGCGCATCTTCAGGCAGGCCACAGGTAGGCGCCGAACTCTTTAAATCCGCTCCCAGATGGAACCAACCGATGTTCAGCTGGTTACTTGGCATCTGGTGATTAGCCAATAACCATTCGTGGTATTCGTCAGCAACCGCTTTGGAAATGCAGATCGCGCCGTCGCTTTGCGCGATAACGCTGAGCCAGTCAGCGTGCATATGGCTAGCGCCCTGCCAGAATGAGTTCGGCATGAAAATGGGCAACAAGTCATAAATCACAAAATGTACTTTGACTCCGCTACGCCGCATCTTGGCATATTCGTTGGCGTTAGACATCACCACCTGGTGCTGGAGGTCCAACCCAAGAAAGAGGTCGCCAGAGTGATAACGAATGGGGGCGAAGTCGATTTTTTTAAACTCAAATCCACCTTCGTTCTGATTAAGTTGGACATACTGATAGCCCAACCCATCAGCTGTGCCAAAGACTGCTCTTACTTCAAAACCCGCGGGTGGTTTTTTCAATAGCTCACTGAGAATACTTCGCACAACTCGCTGAATTCCGGTTCGGGCATCGCGCTGCATGAGTTCGGATACATCAATGAACATCTGCTGACTTTGACCTGCCGGCCTAACCCCGCCTGCCCTCTTGTTCAACAACGCGTGCATCATCTGCCGAGCAATCACTACTGGCGAACGTGCGCCTGCGCGGACTGCGCTTACCACAAAACGCAGCGGCCAAGTAAGACGCCAGGAACTGCTATCCCGCATGGCCTGCACTCGATTCTTCAGCGCTTCCGCTTGCATCCACCAATGGTGCGCATTGGCTAAAGAATCGTTCAGTTGTTTTTCGGTGGCTTCCAACTGGCTGGTCAATTGCTGAACTCTATCGGCGAACTCCATCTGCACTTCGAGTCGGTGAGTCAAATTTTCAACCTGCGCGGTACGTTGTTTCAAACTTTCCAGATCCTCGACCGTCTGCTCTGCTTTTTTTTGCAGTGCTTGCGCCGTTGCTGGCAACTCCTCCAGGCTCGCCAAGCGCTGGTCTATCGCCTGATCATAGCGCTGGGCAAGCATGTCGAGCGCCAGTCCAAAATGCGTAGAGAATACGGAATCGAACAACGCCATGTGTTCTTCAGCGACTTGCTTCTGCGCAACAACAGCATAATCCGGGCTAGCCCCCCCAAGCACATCCATCAAATTGATGGCTGAGGTTTCCTTAAGGTGCTCTGACTCATGCAAGCGCAGCAACTTTACCCTGGTGTAGCCGGCGTGCTCAGCCAAAAATGTCAGCAGGAGATAAGGGATAGGTCTCTCATGAGTAGGATCCAGATAAAAGTTACTGGACCCGACAACCAAGTTTTCGGCGTTGGGGGTTTCCAGGATCAACAAACCACCAGGTTTCAACGCGCGTAACGCTTCACTGACCAGATACTGCACGGCGTTGAACGGAATATGCTCAGCAAGGTGGAAGCCGGAAATCACCGCCAGGCTTTCGTCTGGTTGAGCACCGAGCACTTGCAACGCGTCTCCACGCACCGCAGCCAGGTTCAATGTCTTGCACGCTTCGAGCATTCCATCATCGAGGTCTACACCCCTGGCATTGAAGCCGTTTTCACCCAGTACTTCGAGCCACTCTCCCCTGCCGCAGCCCAAATCCAGAGCAGCGCAGTCGGGGTACAGGTTTTTTAAAGGTTCGATGAAGGGCAGGTAGACCTTCTGACGGCTCTTGATCAGTTCTCGCGAACCACGATGGCGATCTTCGAAAGCCCTATAGAACGTATCGGTCATCGATTAAATTCCACAGTAGGTTGAATCCAGGCCAGGCCTACGAACTCTTTTTTGGACGTGTTGACAACATTGAACACCAGCGCAAGATCCCGCCACTCGTAGTTTTTGGCGACGTGGTTATCGTCAGCATGCAAGGCGACCGCTACCGAATATGAGCCCACGCCAAGATTCGCTTCAAAACTGAAACAGTACTCAACGCTTTCGCCGACCTCCAGGTTCTCCATCTTGCACTCGAGAAAGTGGGTATTGGTTCCGAATACCGGCTGACCGAGACGATCCTTGATCAAATAACCTATGACCAGCTCTGGAATAGCGCTATTGATCCTGGACTTGATACGCAAAGATACGGGTTCGCCGACCGCGACAAACTCCACCGCCTCGCCCGTTGCGTTATGCAAGCTGACCGACTCGACACTGGCTTCGCGACTTCCAGAAATGGTTTGCACACTGCCATCTTCAAGGCGCTGCACAGTGACGGTTTCGTTTTCTTTTTCGGCAATTAGTGCGTTGTAGTAATCCATCACCTCTTCGGGCTTGCCGTCCTTGATGACCGTTCCGCCTTGAAGCAGGATGGCGCGGTCGCAAAGCTTCTGAATAGCACCCCGGTCATGGGAAACGATAAGCAGTGAAGTACCCTGCTCCTGGAACTCGCGAATACGCTCAAAACTTTTGTGCTGGAAGTAACTGTCGCCTACAGAAAGCGCTTCGTCGACAATAAGGATGTCCGGCCGAAAGGCAGTGGCAACGGCGAACGCCACACGCATCTGCATACCGCTCGAATAAGTACGCACTGACTCGTCGAAATACTCGCCAATCTCGGCAAATGATTCGATATTGTCCATTTCACCAGCAATTTGCTCGGAACTGAAACCCATCAAGCCTGCGGCGTGATGCACGTTCTGCCGACCAGTCAATTCTGGATTGAAGCCCATGCCCAATTCCAGAATTGCAGCTATTCGGCCGTTGACCTGAATGCTGCCCTCTGTGGGTTGCAAAGTACCTGTAATCATCTTTAACAGCGTGGATTTACCCGCACCGTTCTGTCCGACAATACCAATTGCCTCACCGGCCCCGATGGAGAAGTTGATATCCTTAAGTACCCAGTGCTCCTCCCGAGGCTTGGAAGGCAAATAGAACCATCGCGCAATGCGTTGAAATTCGGAACGATAGGTACGATAGGCCTTTCCCAACCCGCTGACATTGAGAAGGCTCATAGCGCATCCACCATTTCGGGGGCTGCACGACGAAACATGAACAGCCCTACCAACATCAAACAAAAAGCAATCGCCATCGTGATGCCGATTGAGTGCAGATCAGGTGCCGTCCCGTAGACCAGGATACTGTGATAGGCGCTGACAATGGAGAACAGAGGATTGTAGTCCATGGTTCCTTTCAGATAGCTCGGAATAATATTGACCGGGTAAACAATCGGCGTGAACCAGAACCATACCTGCATGATGATGGGCACGACTTGCCCCACGTCTCGCACAAACACGTTCAGCACCCCAAGGATCAGCCCCAGCCCTACCCCGAATGCGACAACTGCCAAAGTAAGGGGAATCAACCAGAACATCTGTATGTTGGGCATCTGCCCGAGGAAGGCGAAGACAACCAATACAGCAATAAACAACAGCGCATTATTCAACAAGGCAGATCCCACCACGATCACCGGAAGGGTGATCCGCGGAAAGCTCATTTTCTTCATGAGGTTGCCGTGTTCGATGAACAAATTCAGATAACGATTGATAATTTCGGAGAACAGACTCCACGCCAAGGTACCGGCCATCAGGTACAACGGATAGCCATAAGTGTTTTCGACACCCGGTAATTTGGCGGCCAAAACGTTCGACAGAATCAGAGCATAAATAGCAACCTGAGCCAAAGGATGGACAATCATCCATAAGCCGCCTAAGCGGCTTCGGGCGAACCGGGTAACAAATTCATTTCGTATTGACGAAAGAACGAAACCCCTATAGTTCCAGAGCCCTGCCAGCATTCCAAACATAGTTACTCCTGAATCAAGCGTTCAATTTCAGTTAAACGCTGGCTTACCAATGTCGGATTCGCTCGACTTTCGATATTCAAACGTAAAAGAGGCTCGGTGTTGGAGCCACGCAGGCTGAAACGCCAATCGTCAAACTCAACACTGATACCGTCAGTTGTGTCGACCACCGGTTGCTGAGGCAGATAATGGTCGAGAATCTTTTTGATTGTGCTTTTAGAATCCGTGACGTGGTAGTTGATCTCTCCACTGCAAGGGTAGGCTTCGATCCGACTATCCACCAACTGCGCCAGGGTCTTGCCGGTTTCAGACATTAATGCCGCGATAAGCAGCCACGGGATCATGCCGCTATCGCAGTATGCGAAGTCGCGGAAATAATGGTGCGCACTCATTTCGCCCCCGTATACCGCGTCTTCAGCGCGCATACGCTCTTTAATGAACGCATGGCCGGTCTTGCTTTGAATGGCGACACCACCTGCCTGGTTCACTTGTTCGATCGTGTTCCAAGTCAAGCGCGGATCGTGGATGATTTTGCTGCCTGGATGCAGTTTCAATAGCATTTCGGCCAGCAAGCCAACCAAGTAGTATCCCTCGATAAAACGACCATCCGCATCAAAAAAGAAGCAACGATCGAAATCACCGTCCCAAGCCAGACCCAAGTCACAGCGATGTTCCAATAGTGCCTTGCGGGTTAGGTCACGGTTTTCTGGCAGCAGCGGGTTGGGCACACCGTTGGGAAAATGTCCGTTGGGCTCTGCGTTGATCAGTACCCACTCTAATGGCAGCTTGCTCTGCAGTGCTTCGATCACAGGGCCTGCAGCACCATTGCCGGGATCAGCCAATACTTTGAGAGGTTTGAGTGCCTTAACATCGACATACCCCAGGAGATGATCCAAATAGGCACTCTTGTCGAACGCTTCACGGACCTGGCCTTTAGTTTTGGCGACCTCCCCCAGGTCGCCTTTTTCCACACGCATCCGAATGGCGTCAAGGCCCGTGTCACCGCTGATCGGCCGAGACTCGGCCTTGACCAGTTTCATCCCGTTGTAACCCTTGGGGTTGTGACTGGCGGTGATCATGATGCCGCCGTCGACCTTGTAATGGCTGGTGGCGAAGTACACTTCCTCAGTCCCACACAAACCAATATCGAGCACGTCGGCACCCGCTTCGGTAATCCCGCGCATCAGCGCTGCTGCCAAGGGTGGGCTTTCGAGCCTCATGTCCTGGCCCACCACGAAGGTTTTCCCCTGCAACTCAGCCACGAGCGCGCGACCTATGCGGTAAGCGATGTCTTCGTTGAGCTGTGATGGGACCTGGCCACGGATGTCATAGGCCTTGAAGCATTGCGTCACGATAGGTGGATACATACTGCTCACTAACTGAAATGTCCGATGCCGCCCTGAGGCGGCAACGGCAAGAATGGATCGCCAGGGACTGATGCCGCTGGCGCGCTGACCCCGCAAGGCGCGCGGCTCTCTTCGGGGCCAGTGTCGTTACTTCTCGACGCGACCGTAGTTGTCCTCGAAACGAACGATGTCGTCTTCACCGAGGTAGTCGCCGCTCTGCACTTCGATCAGCACCAGGTCAATCAGTTTTTCAGGCGGTGTTTGTGACCTGCGCGAATGAAGGTCGACTCATTGGTATGGAGCATCAACTCTTTCTGATCGTTGACGACGACTGCTGTGCCGCTGACCACGATCCAGTGCTCACTGCGATGGTGATGCATTTGCAGCGACAGGGATGCGCCAGGCTTAACCACGATGCGCTTGATCTTGAAGCGTTCACCGTTTTCCAGTGTTGTATAGGTACCCCAAGGACGGTGCACGGTGCGGTGGAGCAAATGCACGGTGTGGCTGGATGCCTTGAGCTGGTTAACGATATGTTTTACGTCCTGGGCGTGATCCTTGTGGGCAATCATCACCGCGTCAGGTGTATCGATCACCAGCAGGTCTTGCACGCCCACCAGCGCAGTCAGGCGCCCTTCACTGTTCACGACCGTGGGACAGCACTTCACCTTCAAATCGGTTGCCGTTCTCGTCAGACTCCGTCAACTCACTGACTGCGTTCCAGGAGCCGATATCACTCCAACCTATATCGCACGGGATGGTAGCTACTTTGGACGAACGTTCCATTAATGCATAATCAATGGAAATATCCGGCACTTCCGCAAATGCATCTGCATCAAGTGCCAGGCAGCGGTACTTGTTGGATGAGGTCAGGCGCGAGAGTTCAATCGTTCTGCTAACTGCCTCTACAACTTCCGGAGCATGCTGGCGCAATTCTTCCAGCACCGTGCCCACCCGGAAACAGAACATCCCGGAATTCCAGAAGTAGTTACCTGCGCTGACATAGCCTTGCGCTGTGGCCAGATCGGGTTTTTCAACGAAGCGCGCGACCTTCAAACCACCCTTTAGTGGTGCATCTTTTTGCGCTTCGACGTAACCAAACCCGGTTTCAGGATAAGTCGGCTGAATACCGAACGTTACCAGCCATCCTTCAGCTGCGAGCTTCGTAGCGCTGACCACCGCCTCGGCAAAGGCTTTTTCGTCCTGGATCAGATGGTCGGCAGCCAGCACCAGCATCTGCGCATCCGGGCCATGGGTGGCTTCCAGCTGGAGCGCAGCTGCCGCGACGGCTGCAGCTGTGTTGCGGCCGAAAGGCTCAAGAATGAAACCCTGAGCAAGCTTGGCTTTGTTGACCGCACCGTACTCGTCTTCAGTCTTGAACAGGAGCTCACGGTTGGTCACCAACACCTTCCAGGCATGAAGCGCGCAGGAAGGTTTTCTGGATCAGATTCTGACCATCTGGCAGCTCCATGAACGGCTTGGGATGAGCTTCGCGAGAAACAGGCCACAACCGGCTACCTACTCCACCAGACAAAATTACGGGAATCAGTTCCATACGCTAAATCCTTAATCCCCCTCTCTGGTAGATGCAACCAGCAAGCGGGGTTCAGTTATGTTTCCAGTCAATCCTGCATCATAGTCGCTAGCAGGATTGACAGCTCTACGTCGTTTCAAAATTTTCTAGGCGTAGCCGCATTCGTTTTTTTGGCGCTACTACCCGGCTCGCCCAACTCTTTGGCGACTGCTCGGCCATAAGGCTTTTCACATGAAAAAACATATGTCAACTGACATCGAAATGCTGCACCGGACCAGCGTCGAATGCTTCTCTAGACCATTCTACAGCTTGAACAAGGAATTAATAACTCATGCGCCGACAGGAGACAAAAAAATCATTTGAAAACAAATAAATACTACCCCTTCAAGCCTTCTGAAGCCTGGAGCCTAGTAGCTGGTTTTTCCGCCGCACAGTGATTACGACTTGCCCTAGCCATAACGGGCCTGAATGCAGGTGAACGATTGGAATGTAGCCGATGATTGAGTTCGAGCAGAGCTCATCGAGCATTGTGCAAATTGCCCGTACCACTTCAGTGTCCGGATTTCAATTATGACCATCAATATGCAAATCTGGCCAAAGACTCAATGGTGGATGACTTTGCACTATGCAATCAAACAAGGCGCTTGCGCGAGGCTCTGGAGGAGCGCGCCAGCAACCAGCCAATAGCTGGGCCAATCACCATGCCAACCAGAAACGCAATCACCGTGACTACCGAAACAGGAAGTTGCGGCCCCGTCCATCCCAGGAACAGCAGCGTAACTGATTGCTGATTCTCCAAAACGAACGCCAGGATCGCCAAAGTCAGAAGCAGGACGAAGACCGCGATCAATACGCGCTTGAGATTACGCATCAGCGGCTCCTAGAATGGCGACGACTGTCAAAGACCTTCCTCCTCGTCTTCGTTCACACGATCGCGCAGCTCTTTACCCGGCTTGAAATGCGGAACGAATTTGCCGTCGAGACTGACGGACTGGCCAGTTTTAGGATTGCGACCTACGCGCGGTGCGCGATAGTGCAGTGAGAAGCTGCCAAAACCACGGATCTCGATGCGATCGCCGGTGGCCAGGCATTGGGACATTTGCTCAAGCATGGTCTTGATGGCCAGCTCCACATCCTTTGATGAGAGCAGCCCCTGATGGGTGACAATTCGTTCGATCAACTCCGACTTCGTCATAATTTTCCCTTCTTTTTCAAGCAGCTAGATCAGCGCTTCAAAGGTTTTAGCACGCCCTGACACATTTGAACAGCCCCATCCTGTACCCTGGTTTTTCTCCCCGAGTACCGCACTACACTGCCAGCCTGATCACCTACAAAGAACCAGCATCTTCCGCGTGAGCAGGCCGGCTGGATTGAAGCCAAAGAAATATTCTTCATCCTCCCTGGCCTCATCTGATCTTGTCACGACTTTGTAGCCTGCCCCTTTACATTCTTTAACTGCACGCTTTTCGCACCTCTCCCATCCCGACCCCAACCCCGAGCAATCGATCTCGATACCACTGACCCCACGCACGGCATGCGTTCTGGCGCTCGTGGCACAACCCGCCAGCACCAGCACTGCCATCACGACAACAAGCCTATTCATTCACTTCCTTATGCCGGGCTTACAGCCCGACCGTCGTCTACCCCAAGCTAAGATTAGCTGCAAATAAGCGATTGATCCTGCTAAAGAAAGAGACAGTTCTGACGAGGGAATGTTTCGTGGTGAACACATACTAGATCGCGCCTACGGACGACAGGTCAAATCCCGTCCACAAAAAAGGGCGACCGAAGTCGCCCTTTTTCTACAGAAAGTCAGAACTTAGTTCTGTTTTTCCGCTTGTGCAGCACGCAGCAGGTCACCCAGGGTGGTGGCTACTGGAGCGTCACCAGCTACTGGCTTGTCGCGCAGGCTCTGGATAGCTTCTTTCTCGTCTTCAACGTCTTTCGACTTGATCGAGAGCTGGATTACGCGGCTCTTGCGATCAACGCTGATGATCTTGGCTTCTACTTCTTCGCCTTCTTTCAGAACGTTGCGCGCGTCTTCAACGCGGTCACGGCTGATTTCGGAGGCTTTCAGAGTC
>LNAP01001840.1_pt1 | contig 25079 bp, 25 predicted proteins | sample 602601 | NCBI WGS metagenome assembly LNAP01 (sample SAMN02440304, study PRJNA202911) | soil metagenome | biome: Subtropical and temperate rainforests or woodlands; isolation source: soil samples (1 kg each in a 20% v/v slurry with milli Q water) were... ...
CGTGTCAGTCGCCCGGCAGGCCTGCCAGGTGCGGTGCTGGCGGGTGTCGAGCAGATGCACGTTCGCCAGCCGGCCCCAGCGCAGGCGCCGGTACACCTGCAGCGCGCCGAAGTCGGGCGTGACCAGGCTGGCGGTGCGCAGCGGCATGTTTTCGTAGAAGGCCTGCCAGGCCGCGCTGCGCAGGGCCAGGAAGGCTGCCGGGTCGCCCTGGCTGCCCTTGCCTTGGGCGCTGGCGTAGTCGTTCTGCACCTCGTGGTCGTCCCAGGTGACGGCCCAGGGGCATGCGGCGTGGGCCGCCTGCAGGGCGGGGTCGCTCTTGTGCAGTGCGTAGCGGTCGCGGAAGTCGGCCAGGGTGCTGGCGTGCCGCAGCGTGTGCACGCGGGCCAGCCCCGTCGTGATGGGGGGCGTCGCGTATTCGTAGATGTAGTCGCCCAGGAACAGCACCAGGTCGGGCTGGTCGGCGCACAGGTGGCGCCAGGCGGCGTAGTGGCCGTGCTCCCAGCGCTGGCAGGAGGCAAAGGCGATGCGCAGGTGGGCGTCCAGCGCATCGGCGGCGGGTGCAGTGCGGGTGCGGCCCGTGGTGCTGGCGGCATCCCCCAGCATGAAGCGGTAGTGGTACCAGCGCGCCGGGGCGAGGCCAGTCACCTCCACATGCACGCTGTGGCCCAGGGCCGGCAGCGCCGTGGCCTGGCCGCGTTGCACGATGTGCCGAAAGGCCGGGTCGTCGGCCAGTTCCCAGTGCACGGTGAGCTGCGCAGTGAATGGGTGGTCTGGCGTGGGCTGCAGCCGCGTCCAGAGCACCACGCCCTCCGGGGTCGGGTCGCCGCTGGCCACGCCCAGCGCAAAGGGATCGTGCTGCACCGGGCTGTTGCTCCAGGCCCAGCGGGGCAGGGTGCCGGCGGCGGCTGCCCCGCTGGCGTACTGCAGGAAGGCGCGGCGTTGCAGGGGTGTCATGGTAGCGGGTGGGGGGTGTGGGGCGGGTTCAGGCGGCCACGACCCGGTTCTTGCCCGAGCGCTTGGCCAGGTACATGCTCTTGTCGGTGCGCTGGATGGTTTCGGTGCTGGTTTCGCTCTCGCCCAGCGGGGCCAGCCGGCGCTGAATCAGAATGTGCTGCAGTGGCCCTTCCGGAAAGGCCGGGTGGCGGATGCCGGCGATTTTTCGTGCAGTCCCCTGGTCTGGTGATCCATCAGTTGACCATGACCAGCTTGCCCATCACGCCACGCGAGCCCATGTGGGCGTAGGCTGCGGGCAGCTCGGCCATGGGCATGGTGCGGTCGATCACGGGCTTGATCTTGCCCTGGCCGTACCACTGGGCCAGCTCGCCCATCATGGCGGCATTGGCCTGGGGCTCGCGCCTGGCAAAGTCGCCCCAGAACACCCCCACGATGGAGGCTCCCTTGAGCAGCGCCAGGTTGAACGGCAGCGCCGGAATGGGGCCCGAGGCAAAGCCCACCACCAGGTAGCGGCCGCGCCACGCGATGGAGCGGAAGGCCGGCTCGGCAAAATCACCGCCCACGGGGTCGTAGACCACGTCCGGTCCCTTGCCGTCGGTCAGGGCCTTGATCGCGTCCCGCAGATTTTCCTGGCTGTAGTTGATGGTGGCGTCGGCGCCGATGGACGTGCACAGCGCACATTTTTCGGCGCTGGAGGCGGCTGCGATCACGCGTGCACCCATGGCCTTGGCGATCTGGATGGCGGCGGTGCCCACGCCGCCTGCGGCGCCGAGCACCAGCACCGTCTCGCCGGCCTTGAGCTGGGCCCGGTCCACCAGCGCATGGTGCGAGGTGGCGTAGATCATGATGAAGGCGGCGGCATCCACATACGAGAAACCCTCTGGCAGGGGCATGCACCGGGCCGCCGGGGCGATGGTGTGCGTGCCAAAGCCACCCGTTCCCGAGAGGCAGGCCACGTTCTGGCCTACTTGCAGATGGGTGACGCCCTCTCCCACCGCCTGCACCACGCCCGCGTATTCGGAGCCCGGCACGAAGGGCAGAGGCGGTTTCATCTGGTATTTGTTCTGCACGATCAGCAGATCGGGAAAGTTCAGACTGGCCGCCTTGATTTCGATGAGCACCTCGCCCGCTTGGGGCGTGGGCGTGGGCAGTTCGGTCCAGGCGAGCGCGTCAACGCCGGTGGGGTTGGTGCAAAGCCAAGCGTGCATGGAATGTCTCCTGTCAATGGTGGCCTGCATGATAGGGGTGGCCCAAGGGTGTGCGATGTCCCACGGGCGACGGGTGCATCCTGGCTGGGCGCCACCTACAATCCGTTGCAATCCGCACAGTGACCATGAAGATTCTCCTATCCAATGACGACGGCTACCAGGCACCGGGCATCGTGGCCTTGTACGACGCGCTCAAGACCATCGCAGACGTCGAGGTGGTGGCGCCCGAGCACAACAACAGTGCCAAGTCGAACGCCCTGACCCTGCATTCGCCGCTGTATGTGCACCAGGCCACCAACGGCTTTCGCTACGTCAATGGCACGCCGGCCGACTGCGTGCACATCGCCCTCACGGGGCTGCTCGGCTACCGCCCTGATCTGGTGGTGTCCGGCATCAACAACGGCGCCAACATGGGCGACGACACCATTTATTCGGGTACGGTGGGCGCTGCCATGGAGGGGTATCTGTTCGGCATCCCGGCCATGGCGATTTCGCAGGTGGACAAGGGCTGGGGCGAGATCGAGGCGGCGGCGCACAAGACCCGCGAAATCGTTGCGCAGATGATGGCGCAGAACCTGGTGGCCGAGGCGCCCTGGCTGCTCAACATCAACATCCCGAACATGCCGCTGCAGGCATTGCGCCCTTTAAAGCTGTGCCGCCTGGGGCGCCGCCATGCGGCCGAGCGCGTGATCGTGCAGGAAAGCCCGCGTGGGGAGGTGATGTACTGGATTGGCGGTGCTGGCGCGGCCAAGGACGACGCCGAGGGTACCGATTTTCACGCGACGGCCCAGGGGCATGTGTCAGTCACCCCCCTGAAGGTGGACCTGACGGACCATGACAATCTTGGCTATTGGGCGCAAACCGCGTCCCGCCTGGTGGCTGCTGGACCAGCGGCCCCGCAGTGGTGATGCAGCGCAGGCCCGGTTTTCCTGCGCGCCTGGACGGCTCGGGGGGGGCTCCCTCCAGAATCGCCCCCATGCCGATGCGCGCCAGTGTCCCCGCTGCGCCCCAGGGGGTCGGGCTGGACTCGGCAGCGGTGCGCGCCCGCATGGTGCAAAAGCTTGCTGCAGGCGGTATTTCCTCGCCGGTGGTGCTTCAGGCCATGTCCACTGTGGAGCGGCACCGTTTTGTCGACAGTGCGCTGGTGAATCAGGCGTACGAAGACACCAGTCTGCCCATTGGCCTGGCCCAGACCATCTCCAAGCCGAGCGTGGTGGCGCGCATGTGCGAGCTGCTTTTGGGAGCCGACGGCGTGCGCGCTGGCGGGCTGGGTCGGGTGCTGGAAATTGGCACCGGTTGCGGTTACCAGGCCGCGGTGCTCAGCCGTGTTGCACGCGAGGTGTATTCGGTCGAGCGGCTGCGCGGCCTGCACGAAAAGGCCCGTGACAACCTGCGCCATCTGCGGCTGGCCAACGTGCATTTGTTGTTTGGCGATGGCATGCAGGGTTATGCCAAGGGTGCGCCCTATGCGGCCATCATTGCGGCGGCCGGTGGCGAGGCGGTGCCGCAGGCCTGGTGCGACCAGTTGGCCGCGGGAGGGCGCCTCGTTGCGCCCATGGCGCTTGCCGGCGGCCAGCAAGTGTTGCTTGTGATCGACAAAACCGCGCACGGATTGAAACAAAGCGTTCTCGAGCCGGTTCATTTTGTCCCCCTAAAATCGGGGATTGCCTGAAGGGAATGCTTATGTTGGTATCGCGTAGTCATGTCGTTGGTGTTTCCGCCGTGTTGACGGCGCTGGTGCTTGCCGGCTGCGGAACCCGGATGACGAAGGCTCCTGTGGAGGACCGTGGAGCGTCTTCGGCGGCATCCTCCTCTCCCGGGGTGGTTGTCGCGCCCGCCAAGCCCTTGCCGGGCGCCGAGAACGCTGGAAAACCGGGTTATTACACTGTCAAGGCCGGGGATACGCTGATTCGCATCGGCCTTGAGAATGGGCAGGGCTGGAAGGACATTGCGCGCTGGAACAACCTGGACAATGCCAACCTGATCGAAGTGGGGCAGGTGCTGCGCGTCGTGCCGCCCTCGGCTGCTGTCACAGAGACGGGTGTGGTGACGCGTCCTATCGCTTCCGCAGCTGTCATCCCTTCTTCGGTCGCCAGTGCCCCCAAACCGGCCGCCAGCACCGCAGCGCCCGTGCCTGCCCCCGTCCCGTCGCCTGCGCCCGCAGCCGCCTCGTCGGAGGATGATGTTCCTTTCATCTGGCCTGCCTCTGGCTCCTTGCTGGCGGGGTTTGATGAGGCCCGTAACAAGGGCTACGATATTTCCGGCAAAGCCGGTGACCCGGTTCTCGCCGCAGCCGACGGGCGGGTGGTGTATGCGGGCGCCGGTTTGCGGGGGTATGGCAATCTGGTCATCCTGAAGCACAACAACACCTTCCTGACCGCCTATGCACACAACCAGGCGCTGCTGGTCAAGGAAGACCAGACCGTGCGGCGTGGGCAGAAAATCGCGGAGATGGGCAGTACGGATGCCGATCGCGTGAAGCTTCATTTCGAGATTCGCCGCCAGGGCAAACCCGTGGACCCTGTCCGCTACCTGCCGGCGCGCTGAGCTTGTCCGCTGTGTCTCATGCGCTCCACGAGGTTGGTCCGGACGAAAAACCGGCGTTGGTGACCGCACAGGGGGATGGGTTGTCAGAGAGTGCGGAGGATGCGGGTTTCTCGGACGAATTCAGTGGTCTTGCCGAGGCTGAATCCGAACTGCGCCATCTGGAGGTGGGCGTCGCCCAGCATGGCGCGCGTCTGGACCGTGCGTTGGTCGAGCTTGTGCCCGAATTTTCCCGCAGCTATCTCCAGCAGCTTCTGTCGCAGGGGCTTGTTTCTCTGAACGGTCATACGGCGACCAAGGCTGCTGCGCGGGTGAAGGCGGGCGATCCGCTCGTGATCGAGCTGCGCCCGACGCTGCAGAGCCAGGCGTTTCGCCCGCAATCGCTACCTATCGACGTGGTTTATGAGGACGAGCATCTGCTCGTGATCAACAAGCCGGCGGGCCTGGTGGTTCATCCCGCCCCGGGCAACTGGGGTGGAACGTTGCTGAACGGGTTGCTGGCGCGCGACGAAAAAGCGCACCTGGTGCCCCGCGCTGGCATCGTGCACCGGCTGGACAAGGACACCAGTGGGCTCATGGTGGTTGCCCGGGATCGGGCCACGATGGACGCACTTGTGCGCATGATTGCGCAGCGCACCGTGCACCGGCAGTACCTTGCGCTGGCGCACCGGCCCTGGACGGGGCCGCGCAACCGCGCGGTGCAGGCCGCCATAGGGCGCGACCCACGCAACCGTTTGCGCATGGCTGTGGTGAATCTGGACAGCCATGCCGGCAAACCCGCGCGCACCGATGTGCGATGGCTTCAAGGCAATGACATGGGTTGCTGGGTGGAGTGCACCTTGCATACGGGGCGCACGCATCAGATTCGGGTGCACATGGCATCCATAGGGCACCCCCTGGTGGCGGACGCTCTTTACGGAGGGGCTCCCGCTGCGGGACTGGAGCGCCAGGCTCTTCACGCTTACCGGCTGTGTTTCCAGCACCCGGTCTCAGGCCTCGCGCTTGAGTTTCAGGCGCCATTGCCGCCCGATATGGCGCAGGCGCTGTCTCAGTGGGGGCTGGGCTACAATCCGCCCTGACGGTCTGCCCGACCGCATTCGCCCGAAGGCGGTTTCCCGCCGCGCGGTGCTTTGTTCCAGAGTGTCTTTCTGGTGCACCATGGATCGACTCCTGCAGTTGGTGTAGTGCCTGCAATCGCTGTGTGGCCCAATTTTTCCCGGAATCGCTGAACCATGAATACGGTGGATGCCAAACGGGTCCTCGAAACCGCCCTGATCTGCGCTGCGCAGCCCATGGCGGTACGGGAGCTGCGTGTACTTTTTGATGATGCACTGGGGGCGGATACGCTGAAAGTCCTGTTGCAGGAACTCCAGCAGGACTGGGCTTTGCGGGGTGTTGAACTGGTGCAGGTGGCCTCCGGGTGGCGATTTCAAAGCCGCCCCGAAATGCGTGAATACCTGGACAAACTTCACCCGGAAAAACCTCCGCGCTATTCACGTGCCACGCTGGAGACACTGGCCATCATTGCGTACCGTCAACCGGTGACGCGTGGAGACATTGAGGACATTCGGGGTGTCACCGTCAACAGCCTGATCGTCAAGCAACTGGAGGACCGGGGTTGGGTGGAGGTCATTGGCCACCGCGAAACAGTGGGCCGGCCAGCGTTGTTTGCCACCACGCGCCAGTTTTTGGATGATCTGGGATTGCAGTCACTGGACCAGTTGCCTGTGCTGGATGATCCTGCCGGCAGTGCTTCGGTACTGGAGGCAATGGCCTCGGCAGCCAGCCTGCAGGGAGCTTTGGAGATGGATGGAGGCGGTATCCCCGGAGCTTTTTCGCCGGTGAGCGATCAGTTGCCGGGGCTGGAACGCCAGGAAGCGCTGCAGGAGATGCAGGCCGGGCCAAGTGTGGAGACCAATCTCCACGATGAACAAGAGGATGCCCCCAGGGGTGTCTCGGGAAATAATTTATGAACGATTCCACTTCCGATGTAAAGAACATGCCGCATGAGACGGAGAATTCCGAGGCGGCAACGCTTCAGAAGAAGCCTGCGGCACGAAAAACATCTCGCAAGAAAGCGGCGCCAACGGATGGCGCCGTCGAGGAAGTGGCGGCCCATGCTGCGCTCGCCAAAGAATCGGTGGAGCCGGAGTCTGCTGCGGTGTTGTCGGTCCCGCTGAAGAGCGTGGAAGTGGCGTTTCAGACCGTCGTTGCGGAATTGCCAGCGATAGAAGATCGCAGCCAGGCCGGTACGAGGCCCCCGGCGAGTCCGCGCCACGCGGGAGGCGCTGGGCGTGGCAAGCGATCCTCCCCCTCTGCGGTGGGTGGCTACCAGTTCGAAGACGTCATTTCCGGGCGTTTCGATGCCGACGAGGTCAACAGCGAGGACGTGGCCCCCAAGCGCGTTTTATTGCCCCAGGCAGAAACGCCCAAGCTTCACAAGGTGCTGGCACAGGCCGGGTTGGGCTCTCGCCTCGAGATGGAGCAGTTGATTCTCGAGGGACGAATTTCGGTGAACAACGAGCCGGCACACATCGGTCAGCGCGTGCAGTTTGGCGATCAGGTGAAGGTGAACGGCAAGCCGATTCGTTACCGCATCGATCCTCCGCCAGCGCGTGTCATCGCGTATCACAAGCCCGTCGGGGAGGTGGTTTCCCACGATGATCCACAAAACCGCCCGACCGTGTTTCGCAAGCTTCCCCGGCTGCAGCAGGGGAAGTGGCAGTCGGTTGGTCGGCTGGATCTGAATACCGAGGGGCTGCTTTTGTTCACGAGTTCGGGCGAGCTGGCCAACAAGCTGATGCATCCCCGATTTGGGTTGGAGCGGGAATATGCCGTACGCGTCCTGGGCGCCTTGAGCAACGAAGAAAAACAGCATTTGCTGGACGGTGTCCGGCTGGACGACGGCATGGCCGCGTTTGGTTCGATCGAGGACGGCGGTGGGGAGGGTTCCAACTGCTGGTATCGCGTCACCATCTCCGAGGGGCGCAACCGCGAGGTGCGTCGCATGCTGGAGGCCGTGGGCCATGCGGTCAGCCGCCTGATCCGGATCCGGTATGGAGCAATGGTCTTGCCCCGTGGGCTTAAACGGGGGGGCTGGCTGGAGCTCGATGAGAGCGACATCCGTGCCCTGGTGCAGGCTGCCGGGGCGGGGCGCCCGGAAGCCAGGGGTGTGAGTGGCGAGGAAGGCATTGGCGGCTCAGGTCGCGGTGACAGGAGTGGCGGACGCGGGGGGCAACGCGTGGGCGATGCTCGCAAGCGTTCTGCAGGTGCCGGTGGCGGAGGGGGCAAGTCGCGTGGCCAGGTGCCCCGTCGATCGGATGATGCGGGTGCGCGCAGCGGCAACCCGGATCGCCAGCGCGGGAGCTCACAACCCGATCCCATGAAAACATCGGTGGGCTACATTGGCGTAGACAGTTTGTCGCGCCACCGTCAGGATCAGCGCCGTATGGGGGGTGGATCCCGTCGCGGAGGCAATCGCTAGACCTGCTGGCGTTTTCTTGCCCGGTTAGAATCAAAAGCTTTGCCCTATGGGCAAAAATCACAGCAACATCACACCAGGAATCAATATGGCTATCGAACGTACTCTCTCCATCATCAAGCCCGACGCAGTTGCCAAGAATGTCATTGGCCAGATTTATGCCCGCTTTGAAGCCGCCGGCCTCAAGGTTGTCGCTGCCCGTATGGCGCACCTCTCCCGTCTGGAAGCTGAGCAGTTCTATGCGGTGCACAAGGCACGTCCTTTCTTCAAGGATCTGGTGGATTTCATGATCTCCGGCCCCGTCATGATTCAGGCGCTGGAAGGTGAGAACGCGATCCTGAAGAATCGCGAGTTGATGGGTGCAACGGATCCGAAGAAGGCCGAGGCCGGCACCATTCGCGCTGATTTTGCAGACAGCATTGATGCCAACGCCGTGCATGGTTCCGATGCCCCTGAGACCGCTCAAGTGGAAATCGCCTTCTTCTTCGCCGGCATGAACGTCTACGCGCGCTGACATGATTGTCCCCACACTCGTTCTGGTCTCGCTGGAGAAATCAAGTGCTGGGGACAGCTGTGACCGACCGAGGGCGTGGCTGCCATGACAACCAATCTTCTGGATTTTGACCTGGATGGGTTGATCGGTTTTTGTGGTCAGCTCGGAGAAAAGCGTTTTCGTGCGACACAGCTTTTTCGCTGGATTCACCAGCGGGGCGTCAGCGATTTTGACGGCATGAGCGATCTGGCCGTTGCGTTGCGGACCAAGTTGAAGGGCTGTGCTCATGTGCAGGCCCTGCCAGTCATCAGTGAGCATGTGTCGGCTGATGGCACGGTCAAATGGTTGTTTGACGTGGGTGGCGGCAATGCCGTCGAATCCGTGTTCATTCCTGAAGATGACCGGGGAACACTCTGCGTATCGTCGCAGGCCGGTTGTGCAGTGGGGTGCCGATTTTGCTCGACAGGGCATCAAGGCTTCAGCCGCAATCTCACCACGGGTGAAATCATTGCGCAGTTGTGGTTTGCCGAGCACGCGTTGCGCACCCGCTTTGGATCTTCTTCCCGCATCATTACCAACGTGGTGATGATGGGGATGGGGGAGCCGCTACAAAACTATGCGGCCCTTGTGCCGGCGTTGAGGGTCATGCTCGATGACCATGGTTATGGCCTGTCACGCAGGCGTGTAACGGTGTCTACCTCCGGTGTCGTTCCCATGATGGATCGATTGTCGCAGGACTGCCCTGTGGCCCTGGCTGTGTCCTTGCACGCGCCCAATGATCCCTTGCGCGATTATCTGGTGCCGATAAACCGCAAGTACCCGATCCAGGAATTGCTGGAGGCGTGTCACCGTTATCTCGAACATGCGCCAAGGGACTTCATCACATTTGAATATTGCATGCTGGATGGGGTGAACGACCAGATCGAGCATGCCCATCAACTGATTGAACTGGTCAAACCATCGATTGGCAGGGCGATCCACTGCAAATTCAATCTGATTCCGTTCAATCCATTTCCGGCGTCAGGGCTCACGCGTTCTTCCCAGGCACAGGTGGCAATCTTCGCAAAAGTGCTGAGCGAAGCGGGCATTGTCACGACAGTGCGCAAGACGCGCGGGGATGATATCGATGCTGCCTGCGGTCAATTGGCAGGCGATGTGAAAGACCGCACGCGTGTGGTGGAGCGTATGGCAAAGCAACGCACAATCGTGCTCAAACAGGTGACTTAGGTCGCTACTTATCAAGGAAGCGCTACATGGTGGGATCGACTGGTGGTCGCTGGCGGCACTATTGGCACCGGACACTGATGGCTTGTGGTGTCCTGGGCTTTTGTTTTGCTCTTGGTGGCTGTGCGGCCAATGGGGGCGCCTCTGCTCCGGACTCCACTGCGGATCTGGTGACACCGTCCGACGAGCCTGATGCAAGGCGCCGTGCGCGAATTCGCCTGGAGCTGGCATCGAATTATTTCGAGATGGGACAAACTGCCGTGGCCCTGGACGAGGTCAAGCAGTCGCTTGCGGCTGATGCCAACTATGCGGACGCCTACAACCTGCGTGGTCTTATCTATTTGCGTCTCAACGATTTTGCCCAGGCGGAAGAAAGCTTTCGCCGGGCGCAGGCATTGCGTCCAGGTGACCCCAATTTGTTGCATAACTTTGGCTGGCTTTTATGCCAGCAGAAAAAATATGCAGAAGCGGATCAGCAGTTTGTCCGTGCGCTGGACAACCCTGCATATGCTGCCCGTGGCAAGACGCTGATGGCCAGAGGACTGTGCCAGGTGGGTGCAGCACAGTATGCAGAAGCTGAGCAGTCCCTGATCAAGGCCTATGAACTGGATGCTGCAAACCCCGTGGTGGGGTACCACCTGTCGGCGTTGCTGTTGCGACGCCATGAGTTGAGTCGTGCGCAGTTTTACATTCGGCGCCTCAACAACAGCGAATATGCCAACTCGGAATCTTTGTGGCTCGGGATCAAGGTGGAGCGTGCCTTGGGGGACACGGTGGCCGCGCGGCAGCTTGCAGACCAGTTGCGCAAGCGGTTTCCTGAGTCGCGCGAGTGGGGCGCGTATGAACGCGGGGCATTCAATGAGTGAGTTGATGGGCGAGCAGCCGGGGGTTGGATCGCATGGCCAATATGCGCGAGGGGTGACGGCGGGCGCGTTGTTGCGGGAGGCCCGAGAAGCTGCCGGGGTGCACATTGCTGCTCTGGCGGGAGCCACGAAGGTCCCTGTGGGAAAGCTCGAAGCCCTGGAGGCGGATGATTTTTCTGCCCTCCCGGACATCGTATTTGTGCGGGCTTTGGCGTCCAGCATTTGCCGTACCCTGAAGATCAACCCTGAGCCGGTTCTGGCGCTTCTCCCCCAAGGAGAAAGTCCCAGGCTGTCCACCAATGACGGGCGGCTGAATGCGACCGTCAAGGGCTTCCGAAGCAAATCATCGTCTACGCCGTTTGTCGTTTCACGCTCGAAAACGCTGGTGTGGGTGGTGGGCATGCTGCTGATCGGGGCAGCGTTGATGGTTTTTTTGCCCCGCAGTCTTGAAGGTGATCTGTTGGCATTGTTCAAGCTACGAGCGCCAGATGCCGTGATTTCCACACCTGCGGTGGATGTGGCGCAGGAGCGCCCAGCCACCGCAATTCCCGCGCCGGCGAGTGCCACCTCTGGCGTGGAGGTCGCGGCTTTTACCAGTGACTCCAAGGAGTTGGCGGGGGAGGTGCCACCTGTTCCTGCCCTGTCTTCGGCTGAAGCATCTGCCGCCCCCCCGTCTGCTGTCGATGCACCTGCCGGTGTGCTTGCCTTCAAGGCCAGGAGCGAGTCTTGGATACAGGTTCGGGATGCGACAGGTGCCGTGGTATTTCAGCGCAATTTGGCACCCGACGAGCTGGTTTCTGTGTCGGGTGCACTGCCTCTGGCGGTAGTCATCGGACGAGCGGATGCCACCGAGGTTTTTGTGCGTGGCAAGCCTTATGAGCTTGGCTCCGTGTCCCGTGAGAATGTCGCTCGCTTCGAGGTGAGATAGTGGAAACAATGGATACCAATACCGCGCCAATCTCCGTGTCAACACCTGCCCTTCGACGCTCCAGGCAGGCGAGGGTGGTGTGGGGATCTCGTGTCGTCACGGTGGGCGGCGATGCTCCTGTGCGCGTCCAGTCCATGACCAATACGGATACGGTGGATGCTATCGGCACAGCTATCCAGGTGAAGGAGCTTGCCCAGGCGGGGTCCGAGTTTGTCCGGATTACCGTCAACACGCCGGAGGCTGCGGCAGCGGTCCCCTATATCCGGGAGCAACTGGATCGCATGGGGGAGAGCGTTCCCCTGGTCGGCGATTTTCATTACAACGGCCATCGGCTGTTGACCGATTTCCCGGATTGTGCCCAGGCATTGTCGAAGTACCGCATCAATCCGGGCAACGTCGGCAAGGGAGACAAGCGTGATCGCCAGTTCGGTCAAATGATCGAAGCTGCAATGCGGTGGAGCAAGCCGGTTCGTATCGGTGTCAATTGGGGCAGTCTTGACCAGGAACTTCTTGCAAGCCTGATGGATGCCAATAGCCGTCGCTCCCAACCGTGGGATGCGCGCCAGGTGATGTACGAGGCGCTGATCACTTCAGCCGTGGAATCCGCGCGTCGTGCCGAAGACATGGGCTTGGACGGCAATCAGATCATCCTCTCGTGCAAGGTCAGTGGCGTTCAGGATCTGATCTCGGTTTACCGTGAATTGGCACGCCGTTGCGACTATGCGCTGCATCTGGGGCTCACGGAAGCGGGAATGGGTACCAAGGGAACCGTGGCCTCTGCCACCGCTTTGTCGATCTTGCTGCAAGAGGGCATTGGCGACACCATTCGCGTCTCGCTCACACCCCAACCGGGCGAATCGCGGACACAGGAAGTTGTGGTGGCATCGGAGATCCTGCAGTCGCTGGGGTTGCGGATTTTCGTCCCCAGTGTGACGGCATGCCCTGGTTGCGGCCGCACGACCAGCACCACTTTTCAGGATCTGGCCAAACAGATTGACGATTTCCTTCGCGCGCAGATGCCTGTGTGGCGCGTGCGTTATCCCGGTGTGGAAAATCTGAAGATTGCGGTCATGGGGTGCATCGTGAATGGCCCTGGCGAAAGCAAGCACGCTGATGTCGGCATAAGCCTTCCCGGTACCGGTGAAGCACCTGCTGCTCCGGTGTTCATTGATGGGGAAAAAGCCCTCACCCTGCGTGGCGACAACATCGCCAATGAATTCCACCAGATCGTTGAAAACTACATCGAGAAGCGGTTCGGGGCAGTGTCTTCGACCGCGTAGTTTGTGAGCGCGGTCCCGGCGCGCTTGACCTGCAGGTCGTTGGCGCGCCCTGTTTCTTATCCTTTCATCTCCATAAAGAAAATACCGCAGTGCGTACTGAAAAAGGAACCCCTGTGTCGAAGCTTGAAAAGCTAACCGCTGTCAAAGGCATGAACGACATCTTGCCGCCCGACTCCGCGCGGTGGGAATGGCTGGAGAGCAAGGTGCGCTCGCTCATGGAGCGGTATGCCTATCGCAATATTCGCACGCCGATTGTCGAGCCGACGTCGCTGTTCGTTCGTGGGCTGGGGGAAGTCACCGACATCGTCGAAAAGGAGATGTATTCCTTTGAGGACCGTCTGAATGGCGAGCAACTGACCTTGCGGCCGGAGGCGACGGCTGGAGTCGTTCGTGCTGTTGCTGAACATTCCATGCTGTACGACGGCGGCAAGCGTCTGTACTACATGGGTCCCATGTTCCGCCACGAGCGTCCCCAGCGGGGGCGGTATCGCCAGTTTCATCAGATCGGAGCGGAAGCGCTCGGATTTCCTGGTGGGGAACTGGATGCGGAATTGATTCTGTTGGCCAATGCATTATGGAAAGAGCTGGGTCTTCACAATGTGCGCCTGGAGATCAACAGTCTGGGTCAACCGGACGAACGCAAGGCCCACCGGGCCGCTTTGATTGCCTATCTGGAACGCCATGTCGATGCTCTGGATGAAGAGGCACGACGGCGCCTGCATAGCAACCCGTTGCGGATTCTGGACACCAAGAATCCAGCGATGCAGCAGATCGTGGAGGCGGCGCCGCGGCTGATTGATTTTCTCGGCGAAGCGTCTTTGCAGCATTTCAACGTGGTCAAGGCCATTTTGGATGCGAATGGCGTTTCCTGGCGGGTCAATCCACGCTTGGTGCGTGGCATGGATTACTACAATCTGACGGTGTTTGAGTTTGTCACGGACCAGCTGGGTTCCCAGGGCACCATTTGCGGTGGCGGGCGATACGACTATCTTATCGAGCAGATAGGAGGCAAGGCCGCGCCTGCCGTTGGCTGGGCCCTTGGGGTCGAGCGTGTGCTGGAACTTCTGAAAGAGCAGGGCAGCGCCATTCCACCGGTGGCCCCGGATGTTTACGCGGTCATTCCGGATGTGACCGCTTTGCCGGTGGCCATTGCGACGCTGGAGCGCTTGCGGGTGCATGGTGTCAGCGTACAGATGCATGGTGCCCCTGCGTCGGGTGAAGGCATGGGAAGCATGAAATCCCAGTTCAAGAAGGCAGATGCCAGTGGCGCCCGGCATGCGCTTGTGTTTGGATCGGATGAGTTGGCGCGTGGCATGGTTTTGTGCAAGTCATTACGAGATCGCAGTGGTTCGCAGACAGAGCACTGCCTGGATAACGTGTCCGAATGGGCCAGCACCCTGCAATTTCCCAGTTAATTTCAAGCAAGCATATTCATGGCCAATCATCTCGATCTCGAAGAACAAGAACAACTTGATCAACTCAAGCATTTCTGGAATACCTGGGGAACATTGATCAGTTCCCTGGTGTTGCTGGTATTTGGCTCTCTCGCCGCCTGGAATGGTTACCAGTATTGGCAGAATCGCCAGTCAACGCAGGCCGCGGCACTTTTTGATGCCGTGGATGTGGCTTCCCGCGCCGGTGACCAGGCTCGCATGGAGCAGGCGTTTGGTGATCTACGCTCCAAATATGCAGGAACGGCGCAGACTGCGCAGGCAGGGCTGGTGCTTGCCAAATTCATGCTCGATGCCAGCAACGCGACGGGGGCGAAGGACGCTTTAACCTGGATCGTTGAAAATGCCGGTGATGATGGCTACAAGGCGCTTGCCAGGTTGCGCCTGTCCAGCGTGCTCATGGATCAGAAGGATCTGGATGGCGCACTCCAGCAAGTTTCGGGATCGTTTCCGGCCGAGTTCGAGGCCGTGGTTGCTGATCGCAAGGGCGATATCTTGCTGCTGCAGGGAAAGCAGGAGCAAGCCATAGCCGAGTACAGCCGCGCATTCAAGGCTTTTGATGATCGTGTGGAATACCGCCGCCTGGTGGAAGTCAAGCTCAACGCATTGGGCGTTCATCCTCAAGACGCTGTCGCAGTGGCCGTTACATCCGACAAGGTCAAAAAATGAGATTTGTTCTAACCTCGCCCTTGGCTCCGCTTTCGCCGTTGTCGATCTTGCGTGTCAAGCGTGTGGCATCCGTGCTTTTAGCTGGGGCAGTGCTGAGCGGTTGCTCGCTCTGGGGTGGTAGTTCCAAGCCCGTGCCTGCGGATCTTGGCCCCAATGTTCCCGTTCTGGGCGTTCGCCAGGTATGGACGGCGCGCATCGGTAGCGTTGCAGGGTTGCCCCTGGATATTCACGCTGCTGGCCATGTGGTGACCGTCGCATCGGCGGACGGCGTGGTGGTTGCTCTGGATGCCCGATCGGGGGCTGATCTCTGGCGTACCTCGCTGGGTGAACCCTTGTCCGCGGGGGTGGGCAGCGACGGCAAATGGACTGCCGTTGTTTCTCGCAGCAATATGCTGGTAGCAATGGAGGCAGGGCGCGAGCTGTGGCGCAAGCCTTTGCAGGCACAAACCTTTACCGCTCCGCTGGTGGCAGGAAACCGCATTTTTGTGTTGTCTGCCGACCGGTCAGTTGCTGCCTATGATGCTGCGACGGGGCGGCGTTTATGGACCCAGTCCCGTCCCGGAGAGCCCTTGGTATTGCGTCAATCCGGGGTGCTCCTGGCGGTTGGTGACACGCTGGTGGTCGGATTGTCGGGCCGCTTGGTGGGCCTCAATCCGGACAATGGCAGTGTGCGATGGGAAGCCCCTCTGGCCAGTGCCCGTGGTACGAACGATGTGGAGCGTCTCGTGGACTTGGTCGGTCGTGTTTCGCGTGTCGGCGATAGTGTCTGCGCGCGCTCATTTCAAGCATCCGTGGGATGCGTGAATACGGCGCGTGGCACTGTGGCTTGGACGCAGCTTGCGGCGGGAACAGAGGGTATTCATGGCAACGGTGAACTCATTTTTGGAACTGAGAGCAATGGTGCGGTGCTTGCCTGGCGCCGAGCCGATGGCACGCGTGCCTGGGCATCGGACCGGCTCAAGTTTCGAAAGCTGACGGCGCCGCTGCTTTTGGGGCGGTCGGTTGTTGTGGGGGATGATGCCGGACTCCTGCATCTGCTGTCTCGCGATGATGGCGGCCCGTTGAATCGATTGACCACAGATGCCTCCGGCATCGCCGCCGCTCCGGTTGTTGCTGCGGATACCTTGGTGGCTGTCACCCGCAATGGCGGGATCTATGGCTTCCGTCCTGATTGATGGGTTATTTTCAATGAAGCCAGTTATCGCCCTCGTGGGGCGTCCGAACGTTGGGAAATCCACGTTGTTCAATCGCCTCACAAAGTCGAGAGATGCCATCGTGGCCGACTTTGCCGGGTTGACGCGCGACAGGCACTACGGCAACGGCAAGCAAGGCAAGCACGAATACATCGTTATCGACACCGGGGGGTTCGAGCCGGATGCATCCACTGGCATCTATCGCGAGATGGCCAAGCAAACGCAGCAGGCTGTGGCGGAAGCCGATGTGGTGATCTTTGTGGTGGACGCCCGTGCGGGTGTTTCAGCGCAGGACCACGACATCGCAAATTATCTTCGCAGGCTTGGCAAACCGTGTATTTTGGTGGCGAACAAGGCCGAGGGTATGGTGCAGGGCGTTCAGCTGGCAGAGTTCTACGAATTGGGCCTGGGTGACGTCTACCCGGTGTCCGCAGCCCATGGTCAGGGGATTCGTGGGCTGGTGGATCTGGCCCTGGAGCCGCTCCATCTGCCGGAGCCTGACGATTCCGAGCAGGGCATAGATAAAGGTGTGATAAAGCTGGCTGTGGCCGGCCGCCCCAACGTGGGCAAGTCAACCCTGATCAATACGTGGCTGGGTGAAGAGCGTCTGGTTGCCTTTGACATGCCAGGCACCACGCGCGATGCCATTACGGTGCCTTTTGAGCGAAACGGGCAGCGGTTCGAATTGGTCGATACTGCCGGGTTGCGTCGCAAGGGGAAGGTGTTTGAGGCTATCGAGAAGTTCTCGGTGGTCAAGACCCTGCAGGCGATCGAATCGGCAAATGTGGTGCTGCTGTTGCTGGATGCCACCCAGGGAGTCACAGACCAGGACGCGCATATTGCAGGATACATCCTTGAGAGTGGGCGGGCGGTGGTGCTAGCCATCAACAAGTGGGATGCCGTCGATGACTACCAGCGCCAATTGCTTGAGCGGTCCATTGAAACCCGGCTGACGTTCTTGAAGTTTGCAGCCATACATTTCATTTCTGCAAAGAAGAGACAAGGCTTGGGCCCCTTGTGGACTTCCATCGCCCAGGCGCACAAAGCGGCGACCTGCAAGATGTCCACGCCGGTACTGACGCGTGTGCTGCTGGAGGCGGTGCAGTTTCAAGCACCGAAGCGCGCGGGCATGTTCCGCCCCAAGATGCGATACGCCCACCAGGGGGGCATGAATCCGCCGGTGATTGTGATCCACGGTAATTCCCTGGAACATGTGACGGATGCTTTCAAGCGTTTCCTGGAAGGGCGTTTCCGCAAGGAATTCGATTTGGTGGGAACACCGCTGCGCATCGAAATGAAGACATCTCACAACCCTTTTGCTGACAAAGACGAAAGTTAAGTCAAAAAGCGTGGGCACCAGAGGGATTTTGTGGAGTCTACTTTGCCGCAGTGTGTGCTGTGGTAAGGTGCTGGTTTACAACAACACTTGAACACGGAGAATATCGTGAGCAATAAAGGCCAACTTCTGCAAGATCCTTTCCTGAACGCTCTGCGCAAGGAGCACGTGCCAGTCTCCATTTATCTGGTGAATGGCATCAAGCTGCAGGGGCAAATTGAATCGTTTGATCAGTACGTGGTGTTGCTGCGCAACACGGTGACCCAGATGGTCTATAAGCACGCCATTTCCACGATTGTGCCGGGACGTGCGGTCAATTTTTCCACAGCAGACACCCCGGATGCTGAAAACAGCGGCGCCTGATTGGGCGCGGTGCTGCACGGCGGGTCAACAAAGACCCGCCACGAAGATGGGCCGGTTCATTTGAGTTCCTCTGATTCGATCAATGCTCCACGTACTCCAGTGCTTCTGGTGGGGGTCGATTTTGGCCTTCCTCATTTTGATGCCAGCCTTGAGGAATTGGGGTTGCTGGCGCAGACTGCCGGGCTGGAGCCTGTTGCACGGTTGACCTGCAAGCGCAAGGCACCCGATGCTGCACTGTTTGTCGGTTCGGGCAAGGCGGATGAGATCCGCATGCTCGCACAGATGCATGGCGCAGTGGAGGTGCTCTTTGATCAGGCATTGAGTCCTGCACAGCAGCGCAATCTGGAGCGCCACCTTGAGTTGCCTGTCAACGACCGGACGCTGCTGATCCTTGAAATTTTTGCCCAGCGGGCCCGAAGCCACGAGGGCAAGCTGCAGGTGGAATTGGCGCGTCTGCAATACCTGAGCACTCGACTGGTTCGGCGCTGGTCGCACCTGGAGCGCCAGCGCGGTGGGATTGGTGCGCGCGGGGGGCCGGGCGAAACCCAGATTGAGCTGGATCGTCGCATGATCAGCGACGCGGTCAAGCGGACCAAGGAACGCCTGATCAAGGTGAAACGCCAGCGCTCGACGCAGCGACGCCAGCGAGAGCGGCGTGATACTTTCAATATTTCCTTGGTGGGTTACACCAACGCCGGAAAATCCACCTTGTTCAATGCCTTGGTGAAGGCGAGGGCGTATGCCGCCGATCAGCTGTTCGCCACGTTGGATACCACGACACGGCAGTTGTATCTGGGGGAGGCTGGTAGGTCCGTGTCGCTGTCAGATACCGTCGGCTTTATTCGCGACTTGCCACACGGATTGGTGGATGCCTTCCAGGCCACGCTGCAAGAGGCGGTGGATGCGGACTTGCTGTTGCATGTCGTGGATGCGTCCAATCCCAACTTCCCCGAGCAGATCGATCAAGTGCAGCGGGTACTGCACGAAATTGGCGCTGCCGACATTGCTCAGCTGCTGGTATTCAACAAGCTCGATGCCATTGCGCCGGAGCAGCGTCCCGCCTTGTTGCAGGATATGTACGAACTGGAGGGCCAACCTGTGGACCGCCTGTTTGTCAGTGCGCGCAGCGGACAAGGTCTTGATGTACTTCGGCAAAAATTGGCCCAGACCGTGCTTGCAGTCCAAGCCGACATGACCCCAGTCGATCTCGCTGAATTGCCGACCCAGGCGCCCTGATTGGGCACAATGCCGGTTGCATCGATATCACCAGAGAACCAGAGACTTTGCGCATGAATTTTCAAGACCGTAACCCACGCTGGGCAATGCTGCCAGACCGCATCCGTGGGATGTTCAATTTGAACGACCCCCGATGGGGGCGCGGCGAGGACAAGGCCGAGGACGGCAACCGTCCTGAGTCCGAGCGTCCACCTGCGCAGCCTTTGGGAGACCGTGGGCGTGACTCTGGATCCAAGGGGCAGCCACCTGATCTGGACGAATTGTGGCGTGACCTCAACCGCAAGCTGGGTGGGCTGTTCGGTAACAGGAATGGCGGATCGCGGGGTCCTGGTGGTGGCAATGGCGGTGGTTTTCAGCCGGATATGAAGAATGCGGGCATGGGCATTGGGCTTATCGCCGGTATTGTGTTGGTGATCTGGATGGGAACCGGTATCTTCATTGTCCAGGAAGGCCAGCAGGCAGTCATCACGCGCTTTGGCAAGTACCAAAGCACCAAGGGTGCGGGTTTTAACTGGCGCCTTCCCTACCCGATTGAACGCCACGAACTGGTTTTTGTGACCCAGATTCGCTCTGCCGATGTGGGGCGGGACAATGTGATCAAGAGCACGGGCCTGCGTGAGTCGGCCATGTTGACTGAAGATGAAAACATTGTCGAAATCAAGTTCGCCGTTCAGTACCGCCTGAGCGATGCCAGGGCTTGGCTTTTCGAGAGCAAGAATCCGGCAGATGCAGTGGTGCAGGCGGCGGAGACGGCCGTGCGTGAAGTGGTGGGCAAGATGCGCATGGATACCGCCCTGGCCGAAGAGCGCGATCAGATTGCGCCGCGGGTGCGCGCGCTGATGCAGACCATACTCGACCGTTACAAGGTGGGTGTGGAGGTGGTCGGCATCAATCTGCAGCAGGGGGGCGTGCGTCCGCCAGAGCAGGTGCAGGCCTCGTTTGATGATGTGTTGAAGGCCGGACAGGAAAGGGAGCGGGCGAAAAATGAAGCCGAGGCCTATGCCAACGATGTGGTTCCTCGTGCAGTCGGCTCCGCTTCCCGGTTGAAGGAAGAGGCGGCTGCATACAAGGCCCGCATCGTGGCCCAGGCACAGGGCGATGCGCAACGGTTTTCTTCCGTTCTGGCGGAATATCAGAAAGCCCCGCAGGTTACGCGCGACCGCATGTATCTGGAGTCCATGCAGCAGATTTATGGCAACGTCACCAAGGTGCTGGTGGAGTCGCGGCAGGGGTCCAACCTGCTCTATCTGCCGTTGGACAAGATCATGCAGGGTGTCTCGCAATCATCCGGTTCGGTCGAAGCTCCCGTCGCTGGCGGGGCCTTGGCGGTGCCTCCGTCGGCACCGGCTGGCAGTTTGTCGAACGATTCCCGTGCGCGTGACAGCAGTCGTACGCGTGACCGCGAAACCCGCTAGGAGCATCTTGTGAACAGAGTTGGATTTATTGCTTCTACCGTCTTGGTAGTGCTCGCATTGATGAGCTCGATGCTCTTCGTCGTGGATCAGCGCCAGTTTGGCGTCTTGTATGCCTTGGGGCAGATCAAGGAGGTCATCACGGAACCGGGGTTGAACTTCAAGTTGCCGCCACCTTTTCAGAACGTGTCCTATATTGACAAGCGGTTGTTGACCCTCGACAGCACTGACACCGAGCCCATGCTGACGGCGGAGAAGCAGCGTGTGGTCATTGACTGGTATGTGCGCTGGAGAATTTCTGAACCCACCGAATACATCCGCAATGTTGGTCTGGATGAGACGGCTGGTGCCATGCAGCTCAATCGGGTGGTGCGCAATGCGTTTCAGGAGGAAATCAACAAGCGGACGGTCAAGGAGTTGTTGTCGCTCAAGCGCGAAGACCTGATGGCCGATGTGAAGCGCGAAGTCCTGGAAACTGTCCGCGGCGCCAAACCGTGGGGGGTGGATGTGGTGGATGTTCGCATCACCCGGGTGGACTACGTCGAGGCGATCACCGAATCCGTTTATCGCCGGATGGAGGCAGAGCGTAAGCGCGTGGCCAATGAACTGCGTTCGACGGGAGCGGCGGAGGGGGAGAAGATTCGTGCCGATGCCGATCGTCAGCGCGAGATCACCATTGCAAATGCTTATCGCGATGCACAAAAGGTCAAGGGTGAAGGGGATGCCGAGGCGGCGCGCATCTATGCCGAATCGTTTGGCCGTGATCCCCAATTTGCCCAGTTTTATCGCAGCCTGGAAGCCTACAAGGCCAGCTTCAGCAAGAAGAGCGACGTCATGGTGCTGGACCCGTCCTCATCAGATTTTTTCAAGGCTTTTCGGGGAGGATCTGCTTCCCCTGCAGTTCCGTCGGCTCGCAAGTAACACCACCGGCCAAGCCCCGTGGAATTGAACGATAGTCTCTGGACCGCGCTGGCGTTGGTGTTGGTGATCGAGGGGCTTTTGCCGTTCGTGTCACCTGCCGGTTGGCGCCGTGTCTTTACGCAGATGGTGCAGCTGCGCGACGGCCAGATTCGGTTTTTCGCACTGCTGTGCATCGTTTCTGGCATTGCCATGCTGCTGGTCTGATTCTGCGGACCTCAATCCCGCGACCATGGCAGCGTTCGGTGTGTTTCACCGCTGCCGGTAGAATCACGTTTTTAACAGCCTTCCCATTTCCATGTCTGCTTGGGTCCTGCCGGATCACATTGCCGATGTCTTGCCGTCCGAAGCGCGGCACATCGAAGAATTGCGTCGCGGGCTGCTTGATACGGGAGCTTGTCATGCCACCGCTGCTGGAGCACCTGGAGTCTCTGCTGACGGGAACCGGTGAGGCGCTCGGTCTGCAGACTTTCAAGTTGGTGGATCAGCTCTCTGGCCGCTCCTTGGGGTTGCGTGCCGACACCACACCCCAGGTTGCCCGCATCGATGCGCATCTGCTCAACCGGAAGGGGGTCACCCGACTCTGCTACTGCGGCCCGGTGGTGCACACGCGCCCTGACCGTCCCCATGCGACGCGCGAGCCGCTGCAGTTCGGTGCAGAAATCTATGGCCATGCCGGGCTGGAGGCAGATCTTGAGGCGCTGTTGCTGGCGCTGCATTGCTTGCGGGTCGCCAATGTGCGAGACACCACCGTGGATCTTGCCGATGTTCGGATCGTTCGTAGCTTGCTTGCAGGCGTGACGGTGGATGGCAGCCTGCTTCAGGCCATTCACGCAGCCTTGGCCACCAAGGATGCCGGCGAGCTGGCTTTTCTGGCCCGCGATTTTCCCGTGGCATCGCGCGAGGGGTTGCTGGCGTTGTTGCAGCTCTATGGTGATGAAAGTATTTTGATTGAGGCAGAGCAGGCCCTCAAGCGCACGCCTGGTGTGCGTGAACTGCTATCCAACTTGAAGTGGCTGGCATCCCGTCTGGAGGGTGTGCGTGTCACTTTTGATCTGGCCGATTTGCGGGGCTATGCCTATTACAGTGGGGCGCGCTTTGCCATCTATGCGCCCGGAGCCAGCGATGCCCTGGTGCGCGGTGGTCGTTATGACGAAGTGGGTGCCGTATTTGGGCGCAACCGGCCTGCCGCTGGGTTCAGTCTTGACATAAAACAGGTGGTCGGCGTGGTATCCCCGCGTCCACTGAAGGCTGCCATTCGTGCACCCTGGGATGATTCGGGCGATGTTCATGCAGCCATTTCGACGCTGCGCAATCGTGGCGAAACCGTGGTTTGCGTGCTGCCGGGGCACGAAAGCGAAGTTGATGAGTTCCATTGCGATCGAGAGCTGGTTTTGGCCTCGGGTCAATGGGTCGTGCAAGCTATTGAAGCAATTGACAATTGAATTGGGTTTGAGATGAAAGCAACCAAAGGTCGCAATGTGGTCGTGGTCGGTACCCAGTGGGGTGACGAGGGCAAAGGAAAGCTGGTGGACTGGTTGACGGAAAGCGCACAGGGCGTTGTTCGTTTTCAGGGAGGGCACAACGCAGGGCACACGCTGGTGATCAACGGCGTGAAGACCGCGCTGCATCTGATCCCCAGTGGCATCATGCGACCGGGAGTCAAGTGCTACATCGGCAACGGGGTGGTGCTGTCTGCTGCCAAGCTTTTCGAGGAAATCGAGGGACTTGAGAAAGCCGGTGTCGAGGTCCGCTCACGCTTGCGCATCAGTGAGGCCTGTCCGCTGATCTTGCCATTTCATGCGGCGCTGGATGTTGCCCGAGAGGCTGCCCGTGAGCAAGGCGGTACGGAGAAAATTGGCACTACGGGCCGGGGAATTGGTCCCGCTTATGAGGACAAGATTGCCCGCCGTGCCTTGCGGGTCCAGGATCTCAAGTACCCGGAGCGGTTTGCTGCGAAATTGCGCGAACTGCTCTGTTTGCATAACCATGTGCTGGTGACTTTCCTGGGATCCGGCAAATTCGTTTTTGGTGACGCTCTCAAGCCCTATATCCGCAACGGTGAAGTGCAATTCGATGCGGTCTACGCCGAAGCCATGCGCCATGCTGAGTTGCTCAAACCCATGATGGCGGATGTTTCACGGGAGCTCAACGATGCGCACGAGGCGGGCGAGAATCTGCTGTTTGAAGGCGCGCAGGGCACCTTGCTCGACGTGGATCATGGTACCTATCCCTATGTGACCTCCAGCAACTGCGTTGCAGGCAACGCTGCGGCGGGCTCTGGTGTCGGGCCCGGCATGCTTCATTACATCCTCGGCATTACCAAGGCTTACTGCACCCGCGTGGGAGGCGGTCCCTTCCCTACCGAACTGGATTGGGAGAAGCCCGGTACGCCGGGTTACCACATGAGCACGGTGGGGGCGGAGAAGGGTGTAACGACTGGACGCAGTCGTCGTTGCGGATGGTTTGACGCTGCGTTGCTCAAGCGCAGCGCACAGGTCAATGGCTTGTCAGGCCTCTGCATCACGAAGCTGGACGTACTGGATGGTCTGTCGGAGTTGAAGCTGTGCACCGGTTATGAACTTGACGGCGAGCTGATCGACCTGCTGCCGATGGGCGCGGATGACATTTCGCGTTGCCAGCCCGTTTATGAGACGTTGCCAGGTTGGAGTGAGTCCACGGTTGGCGTGACGGACTATGCCAAGCTGCCATTGAGTGCGCGGCAATACCTGGAGCGTATCGCTGAAGTCACCGGCGTGCCAATTGCCATGGTCTCTACCAGTCCGGATCGTGACCACACCATCCTGATGCGCCATCCCTACGTGGCATAGCCCCTGGATAGTTAAATTTAAAGCGTTGCCAGCTATTGATTCAGGAGCAAGTATGTTGACAGAAGACGGCAAACACCTTTACGTAAGCTATGACGAGTACCACAATCTCATCGAGAAGCTGGCGCTCAAAGTGCATCAATCGGGATGGGAGTTCGAGACCATCCTCTGTCTGGCCCGTGGTGGTTTGCGTCCAGGAGACATCCTGAGTCGCATCTTTGACAAGCCTTTGGCAATCATGTCTACGAGTTCTTACCGGGCTGAAGCGGGCACGGTTCAAGGGCATCTGGATATCGCACGTTTCATCACTACGCCCAAAGGTGAAATTGCCGGACGTGTGTTGTTGGTGGACGATCTGGCGGATTCTGGCCACACGTTGCACGCGGTGATGGACATGTTGAAGACGAACTATGCTCCCATCTCGGAATTGCGCAGTGCGGTCATCTGGACCAAGGGCATGTCAACATTCACGCCAGACTATTCGGTGGAGTTCCTGCCCACCAATCCATGGATCCATCAGCCCTTTGAAGGCTACGACGCCTTGGGGCCGGACAAACTGCTGGAGAAGTGGAAGGTGTGAGGGATTGATATCGCTGGGTGCGCTGGAGTCTTGCCTCAGACGTAGCGTTTCCCGTGCTATAGTCGATGGCTTCGCTGCCGTTGGCCTTCTTTGTGAGGGTTCTGGAGGCGGAGGAAAA
>LNAP01001454.1_pt1 | contig 25077 bp, 23 predicted proteins | sample 602601 | NCBI WGS metagenome assembly LNAP01 (sample SAMN02440304, study PRJNA202911) | soil metagenome | biome: Subtropical and temperate rainforests or woodlands; isolation source: soil samples (1 kg each in a 20% v/v slurry with milli Q water) were... ...
TGTCATGCGAGCATGATATCTCCATTTCTTAAGAAAGTCTATGTTGAAATCGTAAGAAAACGGGAGCAAATGAAAGAAAATATTAATTTATAGTGGGAGTGATATCCTTGGCAAGAAGAGGCAACAACAATGTTTTGGTTCCACAAGCTCAGCAAGCGTTACAACAGTTGAAATATGAAGTCGCCCAAGAGTTGGGCATCGAGATTCCTGCTGATGGTTATTATGGCTACATGGCTACAAGGGATACCGGAGCCATTGGCGGCCATATGGTACATCGGATGATCCAACTCGCAGAACAGCAACTAAGTGGCTTTAAAAGGTAATCTACGCAACTGAAAAGGACATGTTCACTCTTCCCTCCTCGGAATTGAACATGTCCTTTTATTTATATGGCTCTGTTAAACTTTATTTTTGATTTTCTTTAAGCTAGAGGGAGGATAGTTGAAGATCATTCGTTCTGAACCGTATCACAAATGACGCAAATTTAATAGGAAAAAGCAGATTTTTCTGGGGAATAAAATATTAGACCGGTATAGTTGCTTCCATGCTAAATTTGAACTCAAAACACAGCAGACTCCGTTTAATACGTGTTAGTCCAAACCAAATTAAATAAAGCCGGGGCAGTCTATGATTGGTAAATACAGTCATAGACTGCCACTGTATTATTATGCTAATGGCCCCCCCCTTAGTTTAATCCTTCAGGGATAGACTTCTCTTTTTTTAAGTTATTATGCCACTATTTATTTCTGGACAGCTTCTGCAGTTACTCCGTTGATTTTGACGTTAGTGATCGATCTCATTTCTGCTGACATGACTATTACCTTTATCTCTTTGGTTTCCCCCTGCTCAAGCCTGCTTACCATAGCATAGGTACCTCTGCTAGTGTTTTTGCCGAGAGGGTTTACCCCGAACACCTGCAAAGACACGCTGACATTCTTAACTGGAGACATACCTGCATTGATCACTTCTATGATCACTCCGTCCTTGTAGGTTCCGGTGAATTGAGCGCGAACATTAACTTTTTCCTTAGGCGTCTGGGGTTGTAAAGTCGGTGCCTGTGGCTCATCTGTATGCAGGGTGATTGGCGAATACGAGACTAACACGGTTGAAGTTGGATTTTTATCGTTGTCCGACACGAATAACGCGGTGGTATCAGAGTTTACTTTGTATTGAGATATGTATCCGTCACTTTCCTCATCCTTACCGGACAGCTCGGGGTCACCCATTACTTTAGTGATCTCGTCGGGAGTCTGCCCGACCCTAGCACCGAACACGTCCACGTCACCACTTCTTACAATGATTCTCCGCACTTCACCATCCTCTTCAAAGAGCGTAACATTGGCGAGCTTGTCGAAGTGGAATCCGTCTCCGTCCTTTACCGCCGGACCGAACTTCTCCGATAGCTTTTCCAGCTTCTGTGCTAGTAGATCGCTGGCAGAAACCTTGGTTTCTTCCTGTGCTTTAACCTTAGGTGCTTCGGTGTTTGCTGTATCGGCAGGTCTGCTGCTTATGGCTTCGGTTTTCTCGGGCTGAAGGGTGTGAGGCGGCGCTAATTCGGAAGAGCATCCAGTGAGGGATATTGTCATAATTGCAAATAATATAAGTTTTTTCATGTTGTTTCCTCCGTTATGTATTTATTCTCTTTCACTTTCTGACCAGTTTTCCTAAAAGATTACTTAGCCAATTACCAAATTCGACTAATTCCGAGAAAATCCTGCATCATTTGCAACTTAACTCTTTCAAGGTATAGGAGCGGGTAAACTTACTCGTTAGCTAACTCGATAGCCAGTCTAAAACCTTATGGATCTTACGTTTGAAGACATATGACATGGTTATTCTTTACACTTCACCCCATGATGAAAGGTTCTAGGCTTAGCAATTAGGTACTCTTCACTTGATATCTGAGAATAAACTGGATTTAACAACAGAATGAAAAGATATTATAATTAGAGCGATGTTTGATCGACTGGCAATCGCCTCGGATCATAGGGAACACATAAAGCAACTGTTGTGATTAGCTTTCTGTGGATAAAATTACGTAGTGATTTGAACAAGAAAATAGAATGGGGAAGCCCCTATTGTCGAAATCCCCATATTACGAATTAAGGATTAAACGGGTCCTCTAGCTGAACAAAAAAGGGTACAGCCATTCGCTTACACCACTCTATGGCAGACAAAATGGTTCCCCCCTCAAACTTAGGTGGGCCTTCAATCCAAGTATCAGGCCAAACAAGGCAGTCTGCTTGTTGCAGGTCGTAGTCCCCGGAGACGTAGACGTCAGTCCCGTCCACATATTCGCTAAGGCCATAGGAGCCCTTTGTTCGCAGGACTACCCGCACTATGTGGGTCGGATTACCTAAGCTCAAGTACGATTCCCGAAGCGCAACATCGTTCAGGGAATAGGGAAGGAACTCAGCAGTTTCCGAAGTCTCCCGAAATGGAATTATCGCTGCCGCCATGACCCAGACGTTATCATCGAGCATTTGTTTCTCAGGATTATACCCATTCCTCTCGAATCCCTCTTTCAGTTTCTCAAGAATTAGTTCATTTACAGTTTTCATTTTGATTTCTCCTTCGCTAAATCACCAAGCAGAATTTTTGTATCAGGGAAATATTCCCAATAAACAGAAAAAACCTTCCGACTCATCATCGGAAGGGATTGACCCAAATAAACTCTTCAAAGTGCCTACGTCCAAATTCAGTTAGAACACTTCTATACTTTCACGTGTTGCCGCTAATTCGCTAGATTCCTCCTTGATTGGGAATGTTATTAACTATGTTTATAAAATCGTTTAACAAATCATATCCTTGAAAAAATCTTTTACTTCTTTTTGTTTGGCTTTCTTTCTAGATTCTTCAGCTAGGTATTCGTCAACCAGTCTCTCAATAAATTTTTGAGCTTGAGCAACTGTTATCTCCTCATTTGACTCATTATAAAATGTGTTTGTGTCAGCATCGAACTTAAGCAATTTCCCATCGTTTGCCTCGATGTACTTAATATCAAATAGGATATGCTTTAGAATTCCTATTTGCTCTTGTCTTTCGTCCATTGGCTCATCCTACCTTTACAAAAATCTTGACGTTAATGTTGCGATTTTGTTGGGGTTTTCACCAACCTAAATTATTAAACTGAACTTACGTGGCAGGGGCTTTTGCCTAGAAATAGCAAAAGCCCCTTCCGGCTCATCTTCGGAAGGGGCTGATTCTAAAAAATACTTTTGCGTATTTTCGTCAAAGTTCAATTTGATTGATTCGATTTTCCGGTTCTTGACGCTAATTTGCTTGATGATAAGGTGGAGCAAGGCTTTGATTTGCTCGGTAGGGGCTTTACCTAGGATCTGATCGAGCTGACCGAGAGTGGCCCGGACGTACTCAAAGTCGATCAACTGGCTGCTGTCGTTTCCGAGCTCCCATTCGATCTCGGACTTTCTTGCAAGGAGCCGTTCCCTCTCTGCTCTCAGTTCGTCTAGTCGGTTGGAAAGGGTTTCGCGATCGACTAGCTCGTCCTCGAAGAGGCCGAAATACTTTTGTCGCTTTCCCTCGATCGAGTCCACCTTCTGATGGATGTGTTTGAGCTCCTCCTGGAGCGGAGCCGTATTGCCTTTCCGCTGCTGGTTCATGGAGGAGATGATGTCGAGAAGAATGTGCTCATTGTTTATCACCTCCTTAATGCGATGGTACACGAACGATTCGGCGTAATAGGCCTTTATGCTGTTGGCGCGGCAGACAGAACTACCTTTGCTCTTGAAATTACCACAGGAGTAGTAACGGCGGACGATCCTTGTTCCGTCCTTCAGCTTATTGATGGTACGGCTCGCGACCATAGCCGCGCCGCACTGCGGGCATCTCATGAGACCGGTCAGCGTGTACTTCCCATCGAAAGTCCTCGACGTTGCAACGGCTTTGGACTTTTGAAGCAGTTGGACCTTTTCCCACAGTTCCTCGGAAATGATTGGCTCATGATCCCCGTCAACAATGATGGGCGAATCATTTTTTCCCTTACGGCGTCGTTCGTTCCAATTCTCGAACTGGTTGAATCGTATTTTCCCGACGTAGACAGGATTAAGGATGATCTGCTTGATCGAATCGGTGCTAAAAGCGTTCCCGCGCTTCGTCAGGCAGCCTTCGCGATTCAGCTGATTGGCGATGGATTTGAGTCCCTTGCCGGAAGCGTAGAGATCGAAAATCTTTCGCACAATGGCAGCTTCTTCGGGCACGACCTCCAAGGTGGAATCCCTCCGGTGCCGCTGACCGAGAACGGCCTGACTACTCCGGTATCCGAGGACCTTGCCACCGTTCCACTGGCCTGTTCGGGCACGCTGACGCATGCCCATTTTCACGTTGTCAACGATGGTGTTCCGCTCCAGCTCTCCGACGGCCCCCAGCATCTGCAGAGCGAACTTGCCCATCGCTGTCTCCGTTTCGAAATTCTCGGAGAAGCTGCGGAATGTAATCTTTTGCTGGCTGAGCTCGTCCACAATTTTAAGAAGATCGATGGTGCGGCGGCTGATTCGGTTGATTTTCCAGACGAGCACCTCGTCAAAGAGGCCTTGGTTAGCGTCCCGGAGAAGCTTCTGTAACTCGAAGCGTCCCTCAATGGATTTTCCACTCACGCCGCGGTCCACATACTCGCCAACAATGGTTTTTTGATGCAGGTTACAGTACGATCGGAGGGTGTCTAGCTGCGCGTCTATGGAATAGCCATGCTCAGCCTGCTCCTCGGTAGATACCCTTGCATAGATAGCAATACGATGGTTGGTAATCATTGTAATCGCCTCCCGGATAATTTATCTCTTGAAACAGACAGGAAATAGAAGGCTAACTGACATACTGAGTTGTGTCGGTTAATGGCAAAATTATGTCCAGCAGGGCTTCCTTTAGATGAATTTGAATCGACTTTCCGTCACCAATGATGACTTTCTCGATCATGTTTCGGAGTAGTCCCCGCTTCCGAGAAATTGAAGAAGGCTGCCACAAAAGCTCAAACTGCTCAAGGGCTTTTTGGATGCGAGGTAGGGAGACCTCTTTGCGTTGTTCTTCTTCGAATTCATGTTTTAAGCGAGCCTTCTCATTATCTAACGAGTTAGAAGATTCCTTGATGGATCCTAACCGCATGGATAGCTCTTGTTGGCCGATTTGGTCGAGCTCGAAGAACTCGAACAGCTGTTTCTTCAAAGCAGTTGATTCTTTAAGTTGCTTTTCAATCTGCTGCAATTGATCGCAAAGATATTGCAGCCTCATTTTTGTTTGCCGGTTCACTTGTTCGACAATATCCCGAATGAGCTTCGGATGAAAGATAAGTTGTTTAAGTCGGTTCAAAACCTCATTTTCGACCGTTAAGGCGGAAACATAATTCGGCTTGCATGATACGGTCCCTTTGTTGTGGTACTTGGAACAGATGTAGTAAACATACCGCTTGACGCTGCCATTTTTCCGGGTACCTACCTTATGGGCTCCAATCATCCCTGAACCGCAGGCGGGGCAGCGGAGGACCGAAGTCAAAATGAACTCATGAGGCTGCTTCTTTTTAGGCTGGCAAGAATTCTTTCGTAGCCTCAGCTGTACTTTTTCCCATAGAGGGTGCGGTAGGAGGGGCTCATGCTCGCCCTGAACGATCTCCACAGATTGCTTTTCCGGGTCGCGGAAGCGTATTTTTCCGATATAAATGACATTCCTAAGGATTTGGCGAACGGTATTAATGCTAAATGCGTTTCCTTCCTTTGCCGTAAACCCGGAAAGGTTAAGACGGTTCATGATTGCCCTAAAGCCTAGACCTTGTGCATACAGGGTGAAAATATGTTGGACAAGCGCTGCTTCTTCAGGGACAACAGATAATGCGGTGATCTGCCTTCGAGCCGTATGGTATTCAGTTGTCTGTATTTCATAGCCTAAAATACGGGAACCGCAATATTTCCCAAGACGATTTCTACGCTGACGACCTAATCGCATGTTCTCCGAAATTGTCTTACGCTCCAGTTCGCCAACGGCAGACATCATTTGTAGAGTGAATTGGCCGAGTGGCGTCTCCGTCTCGAAAGGCTCGGTGAGGCTGCGGAGTGACACACCGTTTCCTTTAAGACGCTCAACGATCTCCAGCAGATCTAGAGCATTCCGTGCCAAGCGGCTAATCTTCCACACCAGCACCATCTGAAACAATCCTTGCTCGGCATCGTCGAGAAGATGCTGGAGGGCGGGGCGAGTATCCGCCCGTTTCCCTGAGATGCCTTCGTCCGTGTAGGTCTGGTGAATCAGCCATTGGTTAGCCCTGCAGTATTCCTGCAGGGCCCCAAGTTGAGCCTCCAAGCTAAAGCCGAATTCAGCTTGTTCGTATGTGCTTACTCGGATATATAGTGCTACTTTACGTGTTTTGAACATGTAATCCCCCCCACAATATTAAGGACAATGATTAATTGGAGTTCAAAGGTTCCTCTGATTTCCCTTTATCGGTTTCCCCATACAACAGTTGATGTTCTTTGATGATGTTCGCCAATATGTCAATGACGGTCTTATAGGTTGGGTTCTCCACCCGTAGCAAGTGTTCGTTCATGTTAGTACCTCCAGAAGACTGATTAATTAAGTTATTAGTATCAAAGTAATAATTTCAGCTTGAAAATAGATTTGTTACCCCACCCAAGTTGCGGAAACGCACCGGTGAAGCGACGGCTACGAAGCGGCCCTCAAGGCGAGCGAAACAGGGACAAACCCTTGTTGCACTTGGGTTTTCGGCTGTTTGTGTCGGTTGTGACGGTTTCGTCAACCCTTTCCCCCTTCCCGTTTTGAGGGGAGTGTGATCTTTTTGGCAGGGGTTTTTTTTGGTTTGACTGACACAACCGTCACAAAACTGGACAAGCCCTTGTGAAGACTGGTCTCCGGACGTGCCGATCGGGAGAAGCGAACGGCAGACCTCCGCCACAACCGCTACATGGGCCCCTAAATTGGGAAACTCCTTTATACTGAAAACGTCCTTTATCCAAGCCGTATTCCGCCTCATCGGAATTACGGAATTACGTGATTGCTATGTCGTCAATGTCATCAACCTCATCTACCGCTGCATTTCCACTCAGAATAGAATGGGGCGTTCGGTTCATCTTAATGCCTGTGAGGTATCGTCCGTTACCGGCGTTTCCATTGCCAACAGAAATCCCTTTACTTTTCAGCACGTCCTTGATGTTACGAATGAGCCTAATCTGGCTGTATTGGGCGAGGGCAGAATGCCCCTGTTCCTGGCACCAAAGTCTAAACGTTTCTCCGATTGTCTTGTTCTTCACGCGATCTTCAGGGCCGCCCTTTACAATCATCTCTTCCACGAAGCACTCAACGGGGTTGAGCTCCTCCATGTACTCCTTCAGTAACTCGTTGGAGGCTTTTGACTTCGTAAATACGTAGCGGTTCGCTTCGAGTCTTTTCAAACCTTCGATTGCGAAGTTCAGAATACCCGGCAGTTCCTCCGTCAGATCGTCCATCAATTCTACGTTCGCATCCGTCTCCGTGAAAGTCCGATTGAAGGGAATGATGATGAGACGGCGGACAAACCCGTAGCTTTTGTCTTTCGTGTAGGGAAGATTGTTCAGGGCGAATACGAGCTTACAAAATGGCTCGTAGGTGAAGCCTTGTTCGTGCTTCTTTTCCACCCGAATGGATTCCCCTGCAACGATGGACTTGAAATAGGTCGTGTCTAGCCCGGCTTTCCCCACTTCATTCTCGGTGGCGAGATTAAGAAGTTTATCCACGATCTCCGATCTGGCGAAGGAATCATCCAACTCTTTAAGCGAAACGGATGAGACATTTTCGCTGCCGCACAGTTTCTTCAGGATGTCGGCTAAGACGCTCTTTCCGTTGCTCCCTTTGCCGTAAAGGATGAAGGCTTTTTGTGCTTTTACCTCAACGGTCAGGCAGTATCCAAGCATTTCAGCTGCCAAATCGATAAGCTCCTGGTCGCCTTGGAAGACATCCGCAAGAAATTGTAGGAACATCGGACACCGGGCATTCGGATCGTACCGGATTGGAACCTGAACGGTTGAATGATACTTCTTGTCGTGATCGACTAGTTGGTACGTTCTAAGATCCAGCATCCCGTTAAGAAGGTTGATCAGCCTGCGGTCCGGGTCCATTTTGTCCACCCGTGGCGCTTCGACCCTTAACGCCGACATGTAGCTGCCCTCAAGCATTGGCGTCCAAGAGTCAGGCACGAAGCTGTGAAGGATACCCCTCAGAATACGGGAAATTGCGTTGGTATCCTTGAACCTCCATACACCCTTTTCGTAGACATAGAATTGATCATGCGAGTAGACCAGGTCAAGTTTACGCTGGAGAATGTATCTGGAATAGACGTTCCCGTTAATCCCCGTCAGCCTGTCAGTTTTGTTGGAGATCTCCAGCCCAATATCACTCAAATCCACCGGCTTACTCGGGTTAACCGAACTGGCGGCGAGACGGTGGGGCTTGAGAAAGGCACCTGGGCTGTTTACAAGGTGACCTGCATCGTTGCGTCTCAGATTGCCTGAAAAACACTTGGCAATCTTCTCTTCGTTACACCCTAAGGTCCTGCAGCGGACGAGCTGTTTCTTCTCGGACTTTCGAAGTTCTTGAAGCCGGGTTTCGCTGCGCAGATTATGCTTCGTCGAGGCGCTCGAGAATTGAAGCGCGTTCTCGAAGCTTGCCGCGCGAACGAGAAGAGAGCACCACTTGAACCATGTCTCTTCATCGAGTCCGCCCTGTCTCTGCGCTTCCCAAGCTGTTGCGAACACCTCGCAGCGCGAGGAAAGGCGTTCGAGTACAGAGTCGCCAGAAGAGGCGGCGGTTGTGGCACTGCTGTCCATTCGCTGGACCATCCAATCTGGTGCAGGTGCAATACCTAGTTGGTTTCTAGTGGACCTACGATCCATCGGTATCTACCTCCGTTTACGTGGATAGAAGGGGGGAGGACGGTTTGGCATCCTTCCCCCAGTAGCGCACACTCGCTGTGTGATTGCGAGCGGTCGATGCTAACTGCTTTCTTCAGAATTTGGTTGTCCGGAATGCGGTAGAGATACCGCATTCCGTTATTCGGAGTAGCGAACATCCAAGTGGATGGCAAATCCCCGCCACAAAGCTGCTGGAGAAGAAGAGCCCCTCCGTTTCCGTCGACATCTATTCCCGCGATCCCGCTGGGGCTGCCTAGGACGAGACCGATGTTTAGGGAAGGCCACCTCTCGAACCATTCATCTATCTCCTGTGCCGTTGGTACACCTCCGGTTTGCCATTCCTTAACCAGCGGGCGCTTACCTGGTCTGTCGCAGCCCTTTCTATGGCGTTCAGTCATCCCCCTATGGTTGTGGGGGCAAAGGGGGATGACAGGGAGGCCAAGTCGGGCGTAGAAGTACATGGCTTCTCTAATGTCCATGGATCTTATCCTTTCACGCTAGGGCGCTAGTTTCTAGAAGTCGTCTTCATCAAAACCGTCATCGCCTTCAATGTTGAAGTCCTCTTCGTCAGCTAGCTGCTCCTCGTCGCCGGCGATGACGTCAGCATCGTGTTTTTCTGCCGGTAAGACTCGCTTGATATTGGTGTACCTTCGACCGTTCTTCTCTTCGTTTCGGATTTCAATTTGGACGTGCTTACCAACGAGGTCCTGAATCTTGACGTCGCCAACTCCGTAACCTAGCGCCGCGTCGATCAGTGCATCGAAGGGGTTGTATTTGTTAGGGTCGTAGATGTAGCGGTTTTTCAGGACCGATTGATCAGAGAATTTGAAGGAAACGAAGAAGACATTTTCGTTTGCAGTGGCTTCGACTTCTTCGATTTTCACGATGTGATCGCCGTCAGCGTACTGCAGCTGTTCAGCGTACTTTTGGGTGCGGTGGAGAACAAAGCTCATATTTTATCAGCTCCTTCAAGAAGTATAGGTTTAGATTCTAAAAGGTATGGATGAAGTCGTGTTGTCGTTCGAAAAATTACTGCTTAGTCTGCATCGTCGTTTTCCGAATCAAACTCGTTATTCTGAGGAATGAATTCGTCCGAACCAATCACTACCTTCGGTTCGCCCCGGACCAATGGGACAAAAGCAATTAATTGATCATTTACCTTCAGGTAGGACACATCCTGAAAGGAAATGGACGTGACATTGGTGAAATCGAGTCCGAAGGTTTCCGTAACTTCATTCACCAGTTGACTGGAGTAGATGACCGCTTTGCGTGCGGCTTTTTTCAACTGGAAGTAGTTGTTGTCCCCGGTGAAGTCCACCCCGATCGCGATTCCCTTTTCATTCATGGCCACTTGCACGCGCTCAGGGGAATCAATTTTATTGATTACCTCTAAGGCAATGGCGATTCTCATTCCGTTGTTTTTGGTGTTTACGACCGTCAGAGCGCTCTTTTGAGACGCATTCCTACTGGACTGCTTACTGCTAGATGGTCGAAGACCCAATTCGCCGATGTCAATCGCCTCGATTTCAAGATCTTCTTTGATTTCAGCCATTCTACATTTCCCCTTTTCGTTTTGGAATATTTGCTTCGTTTCTTAGAATAACAGGGTTATAAAAATAGCCTTTCAGAGGGTGAAGGCTATCCATGAGCAAGTGCTTTCGAAAACAACTTACGCTGCTAAAGAGTGTAAGAACGGTACGGCTTCGTTGTTACATTCCTATTCCAATCAATTTTGTCGTTAAAAACAAAAAAAGAAGCTAGGCACGATTTGGCGTGCTTAGCTTCTTTAGGTATTCCTTTAATTCTTCTTGTTTCCTTTTGCCAAGGACCTTATTCTCGGTATTCTTGAATGGAAGGTTTAACTTGTCGATAATGTCATTTTTTACATCTTCCAAGTAGAGGTCAGCAGGAAGCCAGCGGGGGAGAAATTCTATGATTAGGTTCTTCCCGCTCTCGTTAATGAAACGGGAAGCGATGTATACGTTTTCTTTAGATCCAGGTAGGAATAGGTACAGGTTTCTTTGTTCAGACGGGGCTAATACGGCATGAATCAGTTCAACCCATTGTTCCTTTTTGTCTCGATATGGATTAGCAAACTTTAGGATCATATTCGGACCTTTATACTGTTTTGCACAAAAGATAACTGCACGTTTCTTATTGTACTTATTCTTGGTTTTGTATGCCGCCCGATATCCGATATAAAATTGGCCCAGAATCCAAATGGAATTTTTAGGTTCTTGCGCAAGCTGATTGAGGCTTGTATCAAAATCCTTTTTTAACTTGTGCGTAGGAATCCGCTTTGTTTTTATTCTAGCTGCTCCTGTCAAATGTTCGTTTAACAAGAGCCTGCATGATTCCAGCGATAAGCCTACTCCGTACTTACTCTCAAGGTGAAGAGACAATGTAGGGGGCGACCATTTTGGGACAGCGAAATTAAAGTCTTTAGGGGATTGTCCCAAGTCCCGTGCAAGTTCATGCATTTGATCAGGGGTCAGCGCATTTTTGTTTCCGGGTGATCGCTTCGTAACAAGGGATTCGCCCCCAGTTTCTGTATATTCTTTGATGTATCGTTGTACACTTCTTAGCGATATCCCTAGCGCTCCCGAAATCGCAGGAGGGGAGAGCCCATTCAGGTGATATTTGATCGCCAGTAGCCGGTTCCGTTTGTAATTGGGAATGTTGTCGTTTGCAAGCTCAGCATCTAAATAACCGAAAATGTTCACCTTTCAACCCCCCGACAGTAACTTTGGCCACCTCAAATTTCCGTACATGTTAGGTAGTGCTTGATGCTCTCATTAACCAATTCTGTGATTGATCGGATGTGGCCCTGTTTTTTCAAGGCCTGAACAACCAGGTATAGGTCATGCTCCAAATAGCTGGTGAATCGAACGTGTGCTTCCTCAAAGGATTTGCCCCTTTCCACGTTCTGTAACCGAATCGGCTTTCCGTTCAGGCTCATGCTGCTATTGGTAGTAGGTGCAGTGGCAGGGCCAAAACTATTCATTCTCTGATTATATCCGGAAACGGGCGGAGATTCCTCATTCGCTTCAACTTCTTCCCAGCTATACTCAATGTTGTCTATTTCCGCGATGGCTGTATTCTTGTTATTGCCCCACTGAATACCTGTCACCTCCGGGGGTTCTTTTTTACGAAGACCGCTTAAATCAATCTGTCTTTTCCGTCGCGAATTAAAGCCTCCAAGATCGTTGTAATTTTGCATAGCCATCCACCTTTCGTAAATGTTGTCGTAGTCGTAAACGTATACGATTACGCCAACTTTAATGAAATGTTCGCGTAGTGGATGTCTTTATAGAAAAAAATAAGGGGCACGGTATCGCCCCTATAAAGCAGTATTAATTTATTTTTTGTAACTTATGCAAGTTTAAACTAATACTCGCTCGGAAGAAGCATGGTTGAATGATCACCGTCATCGATGACCCAAATTTTCACTTTATCCAGTGGCTCTTCGATGGGCGCAAAACGGTGAACGCTTTGGAAAGGAGGCTCTTCCTGCCGATGCAAAATAATTTGTACGGCCTGTCCACCTACTATTTCCGTGCTCAGTTCGAAAATTTGCATGTAGTCCAGATTGACTCCTTTTTCCATACATTGGTCGATCAATTGCCAAAGTAGAAGCTGTAGGTCTAAACCGACTTGCTCTTGAATGCCTCTGGTCAAGTAGCGGGAATTACCAAACATTTGTTTCCACTTCCTTTTTCTTTATAGGTATCCACTCTCTTTAAGAGAGCAGAAATCGTTTCCGGCTATGATCAAGTGGTCCAGCAACTCGACGCCGAGCAAATCCCCGGCCTCCTTGAGGCGCTTTGTGACAGAAACGTCTTCGGGCGAGGGAGTGGTGTTGCCGCTAGGGTGGTTGTGGGCGACGATGATGGAAGCCGCGTTGCTGAGGATGGCGGTCTTGAAGCACTCGCGGGGGTGGACGACGCTGGCGTTCAGCGAGCCGATGTGACTCGTGGTGATCGAGTTCACTTGGTTTCTGGTGTCCAGGCAAATGACTAGGAAATATTCTCGATCGGCATCCTGGAGAAATGGCTGCAGGAGCTTTGCTGCATCCCGCGGCGAGCGGATGGCCCTGTCCGGGTACAGGATGGTGGCCTCCCGTACCATCTTCAGGCTAACGATGTTCACGCGCTTGGCCGGAGATTTATTAGCCTCTAGGCTGTTAGGGAAAAGTTCGAGTTGCTGTGCTGGATTGGTCATTCGTAATCGCTCCTTTAGTGTGCAAAATGTAAGCCCCTATTCCGATGATGGAATAGGGGCTTTAGAGGTGGGCCTGTTCGGCGAGCCATGCTTCTGTTTCAGGGTCAAGGGTACCTTTGATGACGTAGAGCAAAATGAAGCATTCATTGTCCGGCATGATACCAATTCTGTAGAAATCCTGCGCACCTTCATCATGCACTAATTCCACGTATTCAGGCCATTGCTCACGAAGGGTACCACACAACCCGAGAGCGGACAGGTCCTTATTTGTTTCCTCAAGCAACGCAATGTGATGGTTCTGTCCGAGTAGTAAGGTCTCATGGTCGTCCTCGTCGCCATTCATTTCATTGCAAAAGGCCAGCCACTCTTGCTTCATATATTCGGTCATGGTTGCGTGGAGCGGAAAGCATTGTTTTAGTGAAGCAACATCGGAATAGCATTTGAGCAGACGCATGAGCAACACCTCCTTTGCATTAATGTAAAATATCGTATCTATTGTAATGATATATGCTTCAAAAGTTGGATTTTACGCCCAATTATTACTCTTGTAGGCTTATGCTTCAACTCTGTACAATAGAGCTATAGGATGATTTTTGGACTAGAACGTGTGTTCCATGACAGTGCGAAATCAGCAACTCCTGTTACAATGTAGATAATGGGACATTCTTTACATCATTCAAGGCTTATATAGATGGAGGCAAGGGAATGCCTATACCGGACTATCAATCAATCATGCTGCCTTTGCTAAGAATTGCGGAAGACAAAAAGGACCATACCCTACGGCAATCTATCGAGATGCTGGCAGATGAATTTAACTTGACTGAAGAAGAGAAAAGGGAAATGCTTCCCAGCGGTCAACAAACCGTTTTCCAAAATCGGGTGGCTTGGGCATCCACTTATCTAAGAAAGTCGGCTCTTCTCGAAAGCGCAAGACGGGGCGTATTCCGAATTACAGATCGGGGTGTAGGTGTTCTTAGGCAAAAACCAACCGAAATTAATGTGAAATTTCTCAGGCAGTTCCCGGAATTTATACAGTTTCACTCCCAGAAGCGGGAAGACAATGAGGGTACATCAGATCTGGAAACACGGGATTCCAGCATCGTGGCTGACGAGAGGACACCCGAGGAATCGCTTGAATACAGTTACCAGCGAATCAGGCACGAATTAGCCCAAGACATTTTAATTCGAATTAAGGGGTGTACTCCTAGCTTCTTTGAAAAGTTGGTTGTCGAACTTTTGGTTAAGATGGGGTATGGAGGCTCTCTTAAAGATGCTGGTGAATCCGTAGGAAAAAGCGGCGATGGTGGCATTGACGGAATTATCAAGGAAGATAGACTAGGGCTTGATACTATATATATCCAGGCTAAGCGTTGGGAAGGCACCGTAGGTCGTCCGGAAATTCAAAAGTTTGCGGGAGCCCTGCAAGGCCATAGGGCCAGGAAAGGAGTATTCCTTACAACGTCGAATTTTTCTAGGGAGTCCCGTGAATATGTGTCGTTGATTGATAGCAAAATTGTTCTCATAGACGGAGAAACCCTAGCGAACCTTATGATCGATTATGATCTGGGTGTATCGAGATTCGTTACATATGAAATAAAGAAAGTGGACTCGGATTATTTTAGCGAAGAGTAACAGGATTAATAGAACATAGAACGAAGTCATAGATTGACATACCAAATCAGAGCTAATATACAGAAGCGAGGAAATTTTATGGCAGTAAAGAAAAGTGAACTATACAGCTCCCTATGGGCGAGCTGCGATGCATTAAGAGGTGGCATGGATGCCTCACAATACAAGGATTATATACTGACCCTCTTGTTTGTGAAGTATGTTTCGGACAAGTTTAAGGGTGTTGCTTACGGTGACATCGATGTTCCCGAAGGTGGCAGCTTTGACGATATGCTCGCGTTGATTGGCAACAAGAACATCGGCGAGGAAATGGACAAAATAATAGCTAAACTTGCCGAAGCCAATAACCTCAGAGGAGTAATTGACAACGCGCACTTCAATGACGAGGACAAACTTGGCAAGGGCAAGGAAATGGTCGACAAACTGAGCGAGTTGCTTGGTATATTCCGTGACCAAATGCCGGACTTCAGCCGCAACCACGCCGACGGTGACGACATCATCGGCGACGCTTACGAATACCTTATGAGGAACTTTGCCACCGAAAGCGGCAAGAGCAAAGGGCAATTCTATACCCCAGCTGAAGTATCGCGCATACTTGCTAAAGTCGTAGGAATTGAGCATGCTAGAGCTGGTGATACCACTCTGTACGACCCAGCTTGCGGTTCTGGTTCCCTACTAATCCGGGCAGCCGAAGCTGCTCCAGTTGATGTAGCCATTTACGGCCAAGAGAAAGAGGGAACCACAGCTGGTCTTGCCCGTATGAACCTCGTTCTGCATAACCGAGCGACCGCCGAAATTAAAGGTGGTTACAGTACGTTCTCCGACCCACAGTTTAAGAATCCTAACGATGATGGAACATTGCGCCAGTTTGACTTTGCGGTGGTTAACCCTCCGTTTTCCGATAAGAACTGGACACACGGCTTGAAAGAGTATGGACGCTTTGATGGCTACGGCGACCGCCCACCGCAGAAGAATGGTGATTTCGCTTGGTTGCTCCATATTATAAAGTCACTGAAGCGCAACGGCAAAGCGGCGGTTATACTTCCCCACGGTGTATTGTTTCGTGGCAATTCAGAGGCAACTATAAGGCAATCACTGATTGACAAGGGTTTAATCAAAGGTATTATAGGCTTGCCTGCGAATCTGTTCTACGGCACGGGCATACCCGCCTGCATAATCCTTATCGACAAAGAGAACGCCGACGAACGGGACGGCATTTTTATGATTGACGCGAGCCGCGACTTCATAAAGGACGGTAACAAGAACCGTCTGCGTGAGCGCGATGTTTATAAAATCACTACAGTATTCAACCAGAGGATTGAATTACCGAATTACTCGCGCTTTGTACCAAATGACGAGATAAAAATTAAGAATGCATACAACCTCAACATACCGCGTTATATAGACAGCGGCGCGGCTGAGGATTTGCAGAGCATCGATGCCCACTTAAATGGTGGTATACCGATTACAGACATTGACGGCCTGTCACTCTACTGGAATACATTCCCCAATCTACAAGCTGGCCTGTTCAAGCCACTTCGTGACGGGTTTTATTCTCTTGCTGTTCTCAAAGAATCTATCCGTGACACCATATACTCCGACTCGGATTTTTCCGCATACGCCGACAAGGTGGAGAATGCCTTTGAAAGTTGGAAGAAGAAAGTTGACGGTAAACTACGCACTTTAGACGGCACAACTAAACCGAAACTGCTGATTGCGGAGATTGCCGAGCAAATCTTGGTGGAATATGTGCCTGTCACACTTGTTGATAAGTATGACGCTTATGAGGTGCTGCTGTCCTACTGGAACGAAGTAATGTCCGACGATGTATACCTGCTCGTTCAAGAGGGCTATAATGCTGTTCGCGACATTAAAGTGTCCATTAAAACAAGCACCAAGAAGAAAAAAGACGGCACGGAGGAAACGAAAACCACCGAAACAGGATGGGACGGCAAACTTGTGCCGAAAGCCCTTGTAATAGAAATGTTCTTCTCTACGGAGCAAAAAGTGATTGATGATACCGAAGCAATTATCGCAGCGGCACAAGCCGAACTGGACGAGATTATCGATAACGCAGAAGACGATTCGGCAATCAATGATGTCCTTACAGATAAAGGTAAGCTGAACAAAACTGCACTAAAAGCACAGATTGAAGAGATACGCTCAAGTATTGTGACCGAAGAGATAGAGGTATTACTTGCATTGCTTGATTCTGGTTTACCTAAGAAGAAGGAAGTCGAAGCGTTTGTCCGCACCAATCCGTTATGCAAGAACGCTGTGACAGATAGCCGCACGATAACCGCCGCAAGCATTAAAAAGCGTGTTGCGGAAGTTCGAGAGACCAGCAATGTGCCTGAACTACACGCAGACGATTACGTGGTTTTGAATTCGCTGCTAGAAAAGCAGACTCTAATAGATGAGCAAAGCGCAGTTCTGAAAGACCTGAAATCTGCCCTCGATATGAAAGCACGTGAGCAATACGCTAAGCTGACGGACGAGGAGATTATGGAACTGCTACTTAACCGCAAGTGGTATCGCTCGCTTGTTGGCGGCGTGTACGCACTGTACACGGCGGTAAGCCACCGCATTGCTGAGCGGGTGACGGAACTCGCCGACCGTTATGAGCGGACAATGCCAGAGCTTGAAATTGAAGTTGTGGAACTTGAAAGTAAGGTGAAATCTCATCTGGAAAGGATGGGGTTTGTATGGTGAATGGCTGGGGAAGGATTTCACTGGGTGAAGTTGGTAGCTGGCATGGTGGATTGACACCATCAATGAGCAACCCACTTTTTTGGGGGGGGAGAATTTATTGGTTGTCATCTGGCGACGTAAAGAGACTGTTCTTAAACAATTCTTCAAAACAGATAACTGAATTGGCACTATCTAAAACATCATTAAAGTGTTTGCCAAAAGGGACAATTGTAATTGTTGTGAGAAGTGGAATTCTTCGTGTTACTCTGCCTGTTGCTGAGTTACAGACTGAAATGACGATCAATCAAGACCTCAAGGGAATTATCGTGCATGAAAGCATATTATCGAGATATATTTTCCATACTCTTATTTTTCATGGGGAACAAATCCTAAAGACTTGCTTGAAAACAGGTACAACTGTTGAAAGTATTGAACTTAATTGGTTAAAAGGATTTGAAATACAACTACCGCCTCTCCCTGAACAACGTGCCATTTCTGCCGCGCTGTCGGATGCGGATGCATATATTGCCGCTCTCGAACAACTGCTCGCCAAGAAACGTGCTGTCAAGCAGGGCGCATCACAGGAACTACTCACAGGTAAGCGTCGCTTGCCAGAGTTTGATGGTGAGTGGACTGAAAAGCCGTTGTTAGAATGTTGCGATTTACTGCAGGGGTTGACATACAGTCCGAGCAATATTCGATCGCATGGATTGCTTGTGTTCCGTTCGTCAAATATTCAAGACGGGCAACTTGTCTTTGATGATTGCGTCTACGTCAATTGTAGCATTGACGAAATCAAATACGTTAAGCCGAACGATATCTTAATCTGCGTAAGAAACGGAAGCAATGAGCTGATTGGTAAAAGCTGTGTAATCGATAGAGCGTATAATGCAACATTTGGCGCATTTATGTCGGTGTTGCGTGGCGATACCACGGGTTATCTGGCCCATATGTTCGCGAGTGACGTTGTTCAGCAACAAATACGTAACCGAAGCAGTGCAACCATCAATCAAATAACCAAGCGTGATTTTGAAAATATAAAAATACCTATACCCCGTGATGAGAAAGAACAATCCGCCATTGCTGCCATTCTCTCTGATATGGATGCCGAGATTGACGGGCTGATGGCGAAGCTTGAAAAGGCACGCCGTATAAAGCAAGGAATGATGAGCGAACTACTAACAGGCAGAATACGGTTAATAGAGGAGGATACGGACAATGGCGAGAATTAACGAAGCTGAGCGTAAGACACAAGACCGTGTACTCGCCTTGTTCCGTGATAAGGCGTTTCTTGGCTATGAGTATTACGGTGACCTTCGCCACCAGATAAACACTAATATAATGACCGATAAATTGATGGCATGGCTTGTATCTCCCAAAGGCGGCGGTTACAGCACGAGCCTTTCCACAAAGGCGGTTGATGCACTTACTCGTGCGGCTGGAAACCTTCAGCAGGGATTATACAAAGCTAATCAGGACGTGTATTCGCTCCTTAAATACGGTGCGAAAGTCAAGGAGAATCCCGGTGAACCGGAAAAGACCATATACTTTGTCGACTGGGAGCACTCTCACAACAACGAGTTTGCCCTCGCCGAGGAAGTGACGATTATGTCGGGAAGCGTACGTCGCCCCGACCTTGTCGTTTATATCAACGGCATCGCAATCGCTGTGATTGAACTTAAAAAATCTACTGTGTCGGTTTCACAGGGCATAAGACAAAACATTTCTAACCAAAATGAGCATTTTAATAAGCCGTTCTTCACCACGGTTCAGTTCGTTATGGCTGGTAACAGCGGTGAGGGCTTGCGCTATGGTACTATTGAAACGCCAGAAAAGTATTACCTTGAGTGGAAAAACGACACCGTAAACACAGAGGCACAGCCGCTTGATGACGTTTCGCTTGATATTCTCGAAAAGTGCGAGCAGCTCCCGGACAAACTGGATTGGCAATTGTTCAGTATGTTCCACAAGCGTCGTTTTCTTGACCTGATTCATAACTTTATTGTGTTCGACAAGGGTATTAAGAAAGTGTGCCGTCATAATCAGTTCTTCGGCATCAAAAAGGCACAGTTAAAACTCAGCAAGAAACAGGGTGGGATAATTTGGCACACCCAAGGCAGTGGCAAGACGCTAACTATGGTATGGCTGTCTAAATGGATACTGGCGAACAACTCTAACGCTCGTGTGTTGATTGTCACTGACCGCGATGAGTTGGATGAGCAAATGGAGAAAGTCTACAGGGGAGTAGACGAGCAGGTTTACCGAACGAGTTCATGCGCTGACCTTGTGGAGAGATTAGATAAGACTGATAAACGACTGATTTGTTCACTGATTCATAAGTTTGGTGTGCGTAACAGTTCGGAAAATAATGAAAACCAAGCGAAAAAATCCGTTGAGCAATATATCAGAGAACTAAAGGCCGCTCTGCCGCAAGACTTTAAGGCGAAGGGTGATTTTGTCGTTTTCGTTGATGAATGCCATAGAACTCAGAGCGGGCTACTCCATGAAGCGATGAAAGAGATACTGCCGAATGCAATATTTATCGGTTTCACAGGTACCCCACTACTTGTAAAAGATAAAAAAACAAGTTTAGAGGTTTTTTCGCCGGGGTATATCCACACCTACAAGTATAACGAAGCAGTCGAGGACGGAGTGGTTCTCGATTTAAGGTATGAAGCCCGAGACATAGAGCAAATAATCACTGCCCAGGACAAGATTGATGCATATTTTGATGCCAAGACCCGCGGATTAAATGACGCTGCGAAAGCGAAACTGAAATCAAAATGGGGCAAAATGCAAACGGTGTATAGTTCCCGTAAGCGGCTTGAGGTTATCGCCGAAGATATTATGGCTGACTTTGATATTAAGAACCGTCTCGCCGATGGTAACGGAAACGCAATGCTCGTTGCGGATGAGATATACACCGCTTGCAAGTATTACGAGATATTTCAGTCGCGTGGATTCAAACAATGTGCTATTGTTACATCGTTTGTGCCGCTTGAAAGCAATCTTCGCACTGAATCAGAAGATTCAAAGGAATTCGAGAAGTACGAAGTCTACAAGAAGATGCTTAACGGTCAGACTGTGGAGGACTTTGAATCTGAGGTAAAGCGGAAGTTCATCGAGGAACCGGCACAGATGAAGTTACTCATTGTTGTCGACAAGCTTCTCACAGGATTCGATGCCCCCCCCTGCACCTATCTCTATATAGACAAATCTATGCACGACCATGGGCTATTCCAGGCAATTTGTCGCGTTAACCGCCTTGACGGAGAAGCAAAGGACTTTGGTTACATTGTGGATTACAAGCAGTTGTTCGAAGATTTGGCGGATGCTCTTAACAAATACACATCTGGTGCATTTGAAGGATACGCTGCTGAGGACATTGAGGGCCTGATTAAAGACCGCCTTGTAGAAGCCAAGAAGCATCTTGACACAACGCTTGAGGAACTCGACGACCTGTGCGGAGGAGTTCCGGCTCCACGTTCCGAGATTGACTATATCCATTATTTTTGCGGTGAGAACGGAGTGGGTGGCATAGATGACGAATACTACTCTCGCAGCCGTGAGAAACTATATAAACTTGTGAACCGCCTTGTCCGAGCGTACTCTGAAATAAAGAGTGATATGACGAATGCTGGATATAGCGAAACTGAACAAAATGAAATTGACAAGAAAGTCACATTTTATATCGCGTTAAAAGAAACCATTGGAAACACCAGTGGTGACTTTATAGACCTGAAATCATATGAAGCAGATATGCGGCGTCTTATTGATACCTATATCAAAGCAGAGGATAGCCGAAAAATCGGCGAATTTGATGACTTTACTCTGCTTGACTTTGTCTTGGCTCAGGGTGAGGAACTTGGTGGCAAGGGCAAGGAGGCTGTAGCCGAGGCAATTGAGAATAATATTCGTAAAAAGGTAGTTGAGAAAATTCTCATCAACCCAAAGTATTATGAGAAAATGTCGGCTATCCTTGATGAGCTCATAAAGGCTCGGCGTGAGGGTGCGATTGCCTATGAGAAATTATTGGAGAAGTATATTGAACTAGTTAAGAACGCCGAGACCCCTGAAAACAATTCGCACTATCCCGAAAACATTCGGCACAGCGGAGCGCTGAGGGCGTTTTACGATAATTGTGGCAACGATGAGGCGCTGGCCATAGCCATTGATAAGGCTGTACGTGAAAGTAAACAGGTAGATTTCCGGCATAACTCGTTTAAGGAGCGAAGAATAAAGCAAGCCTTGTTTAAGGTGGTAAACGACAGAGACGAGGTCGAGCGGGTCTACAACATCGTTGTGGAACAAGGAGAATATTAAATGACTCTAAAGATTTCGGATATTCCGATTGAGGTGTGCAGAAAGAATATAAAGAATATGCACCTTTACGTCAAGCCACCGAACGGCAAAGTGACGGTATCTGCACCGCACTCCATGAGTGACGAGGCGATTGAGCGGTTTGTGCGGACCAAGCTCAGTTGGATAAAGAAGCAGGTCAGCAATTTCGATAACCAGTTACGCCAGTCGGAGCGGGAATATATTTCCGGCGAGACGCTTTACGTTTGGGGCAAGCAATACTTTATGCAAACCCATTATGGTAATAAAAATTCCCTTGTGTTGTCTGGTGATAAGGCTTTGCTGACCGTCCGCAAGGAAAGCAGCACCGAGCAGCGAGAAAACTTTATCCGTGAATGGTATCGGGAATTACTGAAAGCTGAGGTGTTGCGTGTACTACCCAAGTGGGAGAAGATAACGGGTTTGAAAGCCTCAAGCTGGCAAACAAAGTATATGACAACTAAATGGGGAACGTGCAATACGGAAACAGGGAAGATTTGGCTGAATCTACAGCTTGCCAAGAAAACGCCGGAGTGTCTTGAATACATTATCCTCCACGAACTGATTCACCTTGTTGAAAGGAATCACAATGAACGGTTCGTTTCGCTAATGGACAAGTATATGCCAATGTGGAGAGAGGTCAAAGCAACGCTGAACTCACAGACACTCGACTATATGGAATATTGCAATGAGGGGTCACGTAGGGATTTACTGGGGGGATAAGCCGGAGGCCAACGTTCTTGTTGGCGGCTTATCTCTTTTTTATTCGCCGTTGGACCCGATACGGTGAACCTTCTCACAAGTAACGACAAGTTTTTTCCTGCTTTTCTTTAGCTTCGGGTCAAGAGAGACCGCTCAATTAAATGAACGTGGAAACTCGCAGTACATCATTGCTAAAAATCAGACCTAAGCTTCTTGCCATGTTAAATAACGTTGTTTTTTAAGTCTAATGAATGAAACCAGACATTACTTGACAACGTAAATAACGAAAAGGATTAACGGTACAATCAAAGTCGAAAAAAATCCCCTGCTTTAACTGAAAGTTAGGTTTTAAGCGAGAAGTTTGCCATGAACATTCTAACATAAGAGAGGAGAAGTACTGTTGGAATCACTTTGGTTGGAGTATGCATGGGCATTACTGATTCTTATTGGATTGGAAGGTTTACTATCGGCGGATAATGCCCTTGTTCTAGCGGTTATCGCGAAGCACTTACCGGAGGACCAGAAGAAGAAAGCCATTAATTATGGGATCATTATGGCTTTCGTTTTCCGCTTCGCCGCTCTGTTTGCGATATCGTTTATTGCGAACGTCTGGCAAATCCAGGCGATCGGGGCCGCTTACCTTCTATACCTCGGGTTAAAGCACATAATCAAAGCGCGTTTCGGCAAGGAAAACGAGAACATTCGCGAGGATATAAAGAAAGATGCTTCAGGAAGAGGCTTCTGGCCTACCGTAGGAAAAATTGCTCTTGCGGATCTCGCCTTTGCGATTGATTCCATTCTTGCTGCAGTGGCTCTGGCACTTGGTCTCCCGGATTCACCGCTTGGGGATTTCGGCGGTATGGACGGAGGAAAATTCATTGTTGTCGTGCTTGGCGGAATCGCCGGGCTCGTCCTGATCAAATTCGCGGCCACATGGTTTGTAAAGCTGCTTGCTCAACGGCCAGCTCTGGAGACCACGGCTTATGCAATCGTGGCATGGGTCGGCGTCAAGCTCGCTGTGATTACCTTGGCCCATGAAGATATTGGTGTGTTAGATCATCATTTCCCGCATAGCACAGTTTGGACCCTTATCTTCTATGGTGTCTTGGTTGCGATCGCCCTTCTCGGTTGGTTTGCGCCTGCGAAAAAACATTCACAGGCTAATCAGCTCTAGGTTCAACATTAAGGATTCCGTTCATTGCTGATAGATGGCCATCCGTAAAGGGTGGCCATTTTGCATGTTGACTTTTAGCTACTAAGAAAATAATCATTTAACGTGCCCATCCATTTGAAGGATGGCCTTAACACTTGCCGTTACAGACAGCGCGGAGAACCATATCACAAGTCTAAGTTAAGGGAGAACGATAGCTCAATTTAGCCGCTGCTCTCAATGGGCGGTTTTCTTTTGGTCAGAAATCAACAATCAAGGATAACAGAGCCATTTATACAACAAATTCGACGAATGATGGTGTCCGAAGCATGTTGTTTCTCGTCCAGTTTCGGAATTTCACATTGGCTTTCAACGAGGGCTCCAAATATACAAAGTTTCTGTCCTCCCCTGTAACGAGCTGCTGAGCGATCTCGTAGAAAGCTTTCTTGTGCTTAGGAGGCACACCGAGCTCAATGATCCCAGCAGGCCGTTTAATGTCGTTCTCCTCGACATGTGCAAGCCAACCGAAATCATTCTTTCGGTACCCCGAGATAAACACTTCAGCATATTCATACCGAACAACCTTCAGCCAATCACTGCTGCGTTTGCTGACGTACTGGCTATCTTTCCGCTTGCCGACAATACCTTCCATCTTTTTCGAGCAAATAGCACTATACAGATCAGTGCCGTTGTTCTCCGTGACAGGGACAACGCTGACATAAGGATTCGGCTTAATAATTGATTCGAGTATTGATTTACGCTTTATTAGCGGCAGACCGCGGAGATCCCGGCCATTATGTTTTAACACATCAAAGACGATGAAATGCACGGGTCTATGCTTAGCGACCCTGTTTATTTTTGCTTGTTGTGATAATTGAAATCTCTCCATGACTCTTTCAAAATCTATAGACCCCGTATCCGGATCCACGCTGCACACTTCGCCATCCAATATAAAATCATCATCTGAAACAGCAGGATTCCAGAGTTCAGGATATTGCCTGGTGCATTCATTGTTGTGCCGGGTGAATAGTCTTGTCTCACTGTTTTTGCATGACATTATTAATCTATGGCCATCGATTTTAGGTTCGAATAAAAATGCGGGATCGTTAAATGGTTCGTCATTCTTTTCGAGTAGCATTGGGGAAATAAACATATAAGCATCACCTGTAATAATTTTATCAATAGGTGACCAATACGTTGAGTGGGAAATGGAGGAAGCAACTCGGTAAATGGTTGCCTCTAGGAAAGCCTGTTCTCAACTAACGCGCAGATTAGTTGAGATAAATATGAGTACTTTGTAACAGGAACGATAGTGGAGGAGCTCGCCGCGTGGCAGCTCCTCTTTTGGTTTATTACAGTAACGGGCAGGATAATTGGAAATAATGTGCATCACCAATACCTGATATATCATCGTTCATACGATAATTATGCATCTTTCCCATG
>LNAP01001455.1_pt1 | contig 25075 bp, 29 predicted proteins | sample 602601 | NCBI WGS metagenome assembly LNAP01 (sample SAMN02440304, study PRJNA202911) | soil metagenome | biome: Subtropical and temperate rainforests or woodlands; isolation source: soil samples (1 kg each in a 20% v/v slurry with milli Q water) were... ...
TGGCCGCGCCGACGGGCGGGGGCGCCTCGCAGCCGGAGATGTCGATGGGCGAGGCGCTGCGCTCGCCGCAATTCCTGATCCTGCTCGCGACCAATTTCTTCTGCTGCGCCACCCATTCCGGTCCGATCATCCACACCATCAGCTATGCCGTCAGTTGCGGCATTCCGCTGGTCGCGGCGGTGACGATCTACAGCATCGAGGGCTTTGCCGGCCTCGGCGGGCGCATTGCCTTCGGCCTGATGGGCGACCGCTTTGGCGCCAAGCGCGTGCTGGTCTCGGGCTTGCTGCTGCAGGCGTTCGGCGCGCTGGCCTATGTCGCCGCGCATCAGCTCGCGACGTTCTACGTGGTCGGCGCCGTTTTCGGCTTCATCTATGCGGGCACCATGCCGCTCTATGCCGTGCTGATCCGCGAAAACTTTCCGCTGCGGATGATGGGCACGGTGATCGGCGGCACCGCGATGGCCGGCAGCCTCGGCATGGCGACCGGCCCGCTCGCCGGCGGGCTGATCTACGACGCGTTCTCCAGCTACGCCTGGCTCTATGTCGCCTCCTGGGCGATGGGCCTCGGCGCCTTCCTGATGGCGATGAATTTCCGCCCCTTCCCGAAGCCGCAGGCCGAGGCGGCGCCGGTCGTGGCGTGACGACGCCTATGACGGGACGCGCTTCTCGAAGAACAGATCCGGATACGGATCGTGGTTGAAGCGCGGGATCTCGCGCCAGCCCGTGGTGCGGTAGAGCTGGCCGGCTTCCGCCAGCGCACTGTTGGTGTCGAGCCGCAGCAGGTCGATGCCGAGCTCGCGCGCGGCATCTTCGGCCGTATCCATCAGGCGCCGGCCGAGCCGCAATCCGCGCGCGGCCGGGGCGACCCACAGACGCTTGATCTCGGCGTAGCCGTGATCCGTGCCCTTCAGCCCGACGCAGCCGATCGGCAGTGTGTCCGACATCGCCACGATGAACGTGCCGCGCGGCCGGCGCATATCCTTGGCGTCGGGGGCGCGCGACAATGAGACGTCGAAGCCCTGCTTGAAACGGCGGCCGAGCTCGGCATAGTACTCGCCGAGGCAGTACCGGGCTTCATCGCTCCGCGGGTCCATCTCGGTGGGCGCAATGCGCTCGCGCGTCAGCGCCGAGGCGATCAAGTCCATCGCCGCCAGCAGCGCATCGCGCTGCGAATGCCGTGCAATGATGCTCTCGGCCTGTGTGTTCGATAGCGCCTCATAGGCGGCGAACTCGCGCCGGCCCGTGCGCGTCAGCTTCGCGACGCGGCGGCGGGCATCGCCGTCGTGCGTAGTGGTCTCGACCACCCCTTCGTCCTCGAGGCTGCGCAAAAGCCGGCTCATCAGCCCGGAATCGAGGCCGAGATAGTCGCGGATCTCGGCCACATCCGAGCGCCCATGGCCGATCGCGTTGAGCACCCGCGCTGCCCCGAGTGGCCGGCCGCGTCCGAGGAACGAAGTATCGAGCGCGCCGACGGCGGACGTGACGGCACGGTTGAAGCGGCGGACGCGGGAAACGGGATCGAGCATGATGTCTGACTTTAGTCAGAGATCAATTCCCGGTCAACGGCGGCAGGACTCTTCGCTCTAGCTGCAGATCGCGCGGGGAATCATCCAGGTCGCAAAGGTCTGCCAGAGTCCGTCCTCACGGCGGCGCTGGTAGGCGACGAAGTCGGCGCCGTCGCCATGCACGAGTTCATAGCGATGTGCTTTGGAGGATACGCTGGTGTTGGGATTGCTCATGGAACACTCCATCTCGAATGGGCTCTGCGGCTGACTTAGGTGCAATGCAGCAAAAGTCCAATGGGAGGACGGTAATCATCCCATCACGTTCTGGAGAGCGGTCAGTCCAGCCCCGGGGCCTTGCGCGATTTGCGGGTGAGCTTTGCGACGATCAGGGCATGAGCCTGCGCCAGATAGGTCGTGAGCTCGGCGTCCGGCAGCGCGTTGTTGCCGGCGAGTTGCACCCATTTGGCGCGCGCGAGATACGGCGCTGGCCGTGCCACGCCATGTTCGATCAGGATCACGTAGGCCATGTCCGAGACCTTGAACATGTAGCCGCCGGAACGCGAGGCAAAGCCACCGCCGAGCGCGAACATCTTGCCGCCGACCTTGAACACGGAGGTGCCTTCCCACTGCACCACGTTGGTGACGGCGGGCAAGCGCAGGCAGCGTGTTTCAAATGTCTTGGGTGTCATGCGATCGCAATTGAGGCGGATGGGCTGCCGTTATGGCAACATGTATCCTCCAACCAGGGATGAATGGCCATGTCGCGAGTTTCGATCAAGACCAGGGACGATTTGCCGGAGGCGCTGAGGCCGCTGTGGGACAAGATGGCGACTTACGGCGCGTTCGAGAACCAGGCCGGTGTCATGGCGCATCGGCTGCCGATCTTCAAGCATATGTGGTCGCTGTTGGTCGAACTCGCCAGCGAAGGCCAGGTGTCGAAGCGCCATCTCGAGCTTGCGCTGGTCACAGTCTCGCTGCTCAACAAGTGCGACTATTGCGTCTCCCATCACGCGCCAAAATTGGCGGTGCAGGGCGTTTCGGAGCAGGGCGCCGCGCGCCTCGTCGACTACAAGGACCATCCCGAGCTCGATCAGCTCGACAAGCTCGTTGTTGAATATTCCATCGCCGTCACCAACGACTGGAACAAGGCCCGCGACGAGATATTCGCTCGCCTTCGCGCGCAGTTCTCGGAAGCCCAGATCGTCGAGCTGACGTGGCGCATCGCGCTGTGCGGCGCCTTCAACCGCTTCAACGACATCCTTCAGCTCGAGGTCGAGCAGGGCGTCCCCCACAGCGAGGCTGCCGAGTAGGCGGAGGTCGCCCGCGGGCTCAGCCTGAAGCTGCCGTGACGGAATCGCGGGCGCGATAAGCGTCGGGAACGACGAATACCTCGTCGGCGCGGCCGTAGCCACCGTCGGGGACTTCCTCGATCAGGACCATCGTGTACGGCCGCGCCGCTTCGCCGAAATAGTCGACGAACAGCGCGGTGAGGCGATGCACGATCTCCGCCTTCTGGGTTCGCGAGAGCGCGGCCTGCGGGATCTTGATGTTGGCGAAAGGCATGATTGTCGTCTCCGTGTGAGGCGTAGTGCTGCGTGTCAGATCACGCCGCCGTTGGCGCGGATGATCTGGCCGTTGATCCAGCCGCTGTCGGGGCCGGCGAGAAAGGCGACGACCCCGGCGATGTCGTCGGGCTGGCCGAGGCGGCCGAACGGGTTCATGGCGGCAATGGCGCGCACCTGCTGCTCGCTCTTGCCGTCCATGAACAGCCGGGTCTCGACCGGACCGGGCGCCACCGCGTTGACCGTGATGCGCCGGCCGCCGAGCTCCTTGGCGAGGATATGCGTCATGGCTTCGACCGCGGCCTTGGTTGCGGCGTAGACGCCGTAGCCGGGCTGATAGAGGCCGACGACGCTGGACGAGAAGTTGACGATGCGGCCGCCGTCGCGGAGCCGCCGCGCCGCTTCGCGCAAGGACCGGAACACGCTTTCGAGGTTGATCGACATCTGCCGCGCGAACGCGGCGTCCGTCATCTCGGCGAGTGGCCCGAGTTCCATGACGCCGGCATTGTTGACGAGGATGTCGACGCCGCCGAAGGCCCGCTCGGCCGCATCGAACAGCAGCGATGGGGTTGCCGGATCGACAAGATCGGCCTGCACGGCGATGGCGTGTCCGCCGGCGGCTTCGATGGCGACGAGCGCGTCGGCAGCGTCGCGGCCGCTGGCATAGTTGATGGCAACCGCGATTCCGTCCTGGGCCAGCCGGCGGGCGATCGCCGCGCCGATGCCGCGGGAGCCGCCGGTGACGATGGCGCCGCGCTGGGATGGAGTGGTCATGATGGGTCTCCTCGATGGTGTCTGACCGGGAGATACTCCATCGCGATGGCCGGATAATCGCCCGAGACTTGCCATCACTTGTCGGCTGTGGTGAACAATCGTTCCATGGACCGTTTCGACGCCATGCGCCTTTTCGTCCGCTTGGTTGAGCGCCAGAGCTTTACGGCTGCAGCCGCCGACCTCGGCATTCCCCGCTCGACGGCGAGCGAGGTGCTGCGCGGCCTGGAAGCGCGACTGGGCGCGCGCCTGCTGGAGCGGACGACGCGGCATGTCACGCCGACGCTCGACGGCGAGGACTATTACCGGCGCTGCGTCGCCATCCTGGCGGAGGTCGAGGAAGCGGAAGCCGCGATGCGCGATGCACAACCGCGCGGCCTGTTGCGTATCGACTCGCATCCTTTGCTGACGCGCACCTTCATCCTGCCGCACCTGCCTGCGTTCCTGGCGCGCTATCCGCAGCTCGACTTGCAGATCGGGCAGGGCGACCGCCTCGTCGATCTCGTGCGCGAGGGCATCGATTGCGTGATCCGCTCCGGCGAGCCCGAGGACAGCGGCATGATCCTGCGCCGCCTCGGCACCATCGCGGAGGTTACGGTGGCGAGCCCGGCCTATCTGGCGAGCCACGGCACGCCGGCGACGCCGGACGCACTCGACGGCCATCAGATGGTGGCCTTCCTCTCCTCGCGCACCGGCGACGTGCTGCCGCTGGAATTTTCCATCGCCGGCACGTTTCGCCATGTCGTGCTGCCGAGCCGGGTTCGCGTCAACAATTCCGACACGATGGCCGACCTCGTGCGGCTCGGCTTTGGTCTTGCGCAGGCTCCTCGCTATCGCTTTGCGGACGATCTCGCCAGCGGGGCGCTGGTCGAGGTGCTGGCGGACCATCCGCCGTCGCCGACGCCGCTCTCGGCGCTCTATCCGCAGAACCGCCAGCTCGCGCTCCGCCTGCGCGTGTTCCTGGAGTGGATCGCCGGCATTTTTGCGGAGGCGAAGCTGTAGGGAGAAGCGGGCTACAATCCCTTGCGTTGCCCGACGGGCAAAACACACAAGTCAGGGGTCAATCAGCCGGGGCAAAAAGATTCCACTTTACCGAAATTCGGTTATGGCGTATTCAAGCGTCACCTCACCCCGGTCAGAGGGGCGTATCGCGATCGTCACGAAACGTGGGGTGAGCTGCAGTGGACGCAGACAGCATCGGCGCGAGAGGCATCGCAGGGCGGGCGACCGTGAGCGAGCGCCCACGCGCACACGACCGGTGCTATCCGCGTACGGCAAAACCGTGTCGTCCTGGCGCCCGGGGTCTGTGCGCCAAGTCTTGCAGTGATGTGGTGGCCCAACCGGGTGCGCGCATCAGCCATCTGCAAGGCGACGGGGGCAATAGTGCATCGCTCCCCGGGGAGAGCCCGGCATAAGCCGTCAAACCACTGCGCAGGGAAGGCCGGATGTTTGGCTTCACCTGTATGCCGCTGTGCAGCCTCTTGTAGCGCAACCTTCGCACAGTGGACCGTGGGTGCCAGGCCGGCACCCGGTCTTCCCTGCGCCCTCTGACATCTGAGGGTGTCGAGATGAAGCAAAGCTCGGGCGAACCACGCCGCGAGGATGCGATTGCGTGTCTGCGGTTTTGAAATCGAAATTGTCACAAAGGTCAATCTCTCACCGTCACCCTGGGGTGTGCGATCAGCGGCGCAACCGCGCGGCTGATCAAGCTTCGAAGGGCGACGGCCCGGCTGCATCTCGGCCGTCCATCCTTCGAGGCTCGCACGCCAGCGCGGTCGCGCTGCCGAACTCGCGCCTCCAGCGACAACGGCTTCGCCGTTGCGCGGGGATGACGGAACGAGCATTGCGCATCACAGACCACGCCGCATTGTGAGTTGTGCCCGCACGGCAGACCGCTACCATGCGCGCACTCCCGTGGAACTCGGGAGAATGCACAGCGGAGGCGACATGAGCGGGCAGGACCACAAAGTCAAGGGATCGGACCTGTTTGTCGCCGCACTGGAGAACGAAGGCGTCGATCGCATCTTCGGTGTTCCCGGCGAGGAGAACCTCGACCTCGTGGAGTCGCTGCGCACCTCCAAGATCCAGCTGATCCTGACCCGCCACGAGCAGGCCGCAGCCTTCATGGCCGCCACCCATGGCCGGCTCACCGGCAAGCCCGGCGTTTGTCTGTCGACGCTCGGCCCCGGGGCGCTCAACCTGTCCACCGGTGCGGCCTATGCGCATCTCGGCGCGATGCCGATGATCCTGATCACCGGCCAGAAGCCGATCATGAGCAGCCGGCAGGCGCGCTTCCAGATCGTGGACGTGGTCGCAAGCATGAAGCCGCTTACGAAGCTGTCGCGGCAGATCATCAGCGCGTCCAGCATTCCGACCGTGGTGCGCGACGCCTTCCGCGTGGCGATGGAGGAGCGGCCGGGACCCGTCCATCTCGAACTGCCGGAGGACATTGCTGGCGATGAAGTGCCGGCCGTTCCCGTCATCCCGGTCCATCCGATCGAAATTCCCGTCGCCCACCGCGCCGCGCTCGACCGCGCCGCGGGAATGATTCTGGCTGCAAAACGCCCGCTCGTGATGATGGGCGCCGCGACCAGCCGGCCACGTTCGACGCACGGCATCGCAAGCTTCGTGCGCCGGACCGGCATTCCGTTCTTCACCACGCAGATGGGCAAGGGCACCGTGCCCGGCGGCACCAATCTCTATATGGGCACCGCGGCGCTGTCCGAGCGCGACTATGTTCACGACGCGATCGAGGCCGCCGATCTGATCGTCGCGATCGGTCACGATCCCATCGAGAAGCCCCCCTTCATCATGGGGCCGTCGGGGCCGAAGGTCATCCACGTCAGCTACACGCCGGCGAGCGTCGAGCTGGTCTATTTTCCCGACGCGGAAGTCGTCGGTGACGTCGGTCCGAGCCTGGAGCTTCTGGCCGATCGTCTCGAAGGCAAGCTGCCGCAGGCGGCGGCGCTGTTGCCGCTGCGTGAGGACATCCTCGGGCATATCGCCGACCGCGCCACCGAGGCGCGCTGGCCGCCGACGCCGCAGCGTATCGTGCACGACATCAGGCAGGTGATCCCGGAGAACGGCATCGTCGCGCTCGACAACGGCATGTACAAGATCTGGTTCGCGCGCAACTACCGCACCCGGGTCGCCAACACGCTGCTGCTCGACAACGCGCTGGCGACCATGGGCGCCGGCCTGCCGTCGGCGATGATGGCCGCGATGCTCTATCCCGAGCGACGCGTGCTCGCGGTCGCCGGCGACGGCGGCTTCATGATGAACAGCCAGGAGATGGAGACCGCCGTCCGGCTCAAGCTCAATCTCGTCGTGCTGGTGCTGGAGGATCACGCCTATGGCATGATCCGCTGGAAGCAGGCCGTCGATCATTTCGCCGATTTCGGCATGACGTTCGGCAATCCCGATTTTGTTCTCTACGCGAAGGCCTATGGCGCGAGGGGCCATCGCATCGAGAGCATCGACAGCTTTGCTCCGACGCTGGATGCGGCCTTCAAGGAGGGAGGCATGCATCTGGTCGTGATCCCGATCGATTATTCGGAGAACGTACGGGTGCTGGTCGACGAACTGCGGGCGCATGAGAAGGCGTGATGTGATGGGACGCTCTCTCCACATCGTCATCGCGAGCGCAGCGAAGCAATCCAGAATCCCTCCACGGAAAGTCGCTGCGCTCGCAATGACGGTGTTTGTGGCAGGCGCCTTTGCCCAACATGACAACCCTCCTTGTGCCGCGATCTCCGATCGCAGACACTCCCCATCACCCAACCAACCACAGGAATAGGACATGACCCGAGTTCGTTGTATCACCGAGATGGGCATGGGCGTCGACGTCCACGGCCGGGATGCCACCAAGGCGGCGAAGCGCGCGGTGTCGGATGCGATCAGGCATTCGAGCCTCGGCTTCTTCCGGATGATCGGCAAGACCGCCAACGACATGTTCGTCGACGTCACGATCGCCGTGCCCAACCCCGAGGCGGTGGACAAGGAAGCTGTTGCCAAGGAGCTACCTTACGGCACGGTGACCGTGACCGCCGTCAAGGGCGGGCTCGAGATTCCCTCGGCCACGGAAGTGGCCAACGACCCCATCCTCATCGCCAATGCCGCCGTCATCGTCAGCTTCGAGAAGGACTAGGCCGGTGTCCGACAGCGATGTGGCTCTGCTCGATCGGCCGATCTGGAGCGCGCTGACGACCAGCCAGAAGCATCTGGCGCAAGGCTGCCCGCGAGCGCTGCGTTATCCCGTGGACATGACGCCGTTTGCGGACATGGCGGACATGTCGGCGGCAAGCTTTGCCGCACTGGGTGATCTCCAGCCGGCCTCGCAAGTCGCCGCGCTGTTCACGCCGGACCCCGTGGACGTTCCGGCCGGCTTCAAGGTCGTACTCTCGGAGACCGGCGAGCAGATGATCGGCTCGCCGGCCGACAGTCCGCTTCGCGATGCCGAGATCGTCACACTGGGCGCAGCCGACGTTCCCGCCATGATGGCGCTGACGGAGCTGACAAAGCCCGGACCATTCGCACAGCGCACCCACGAGCTCGGCACCTTCCTTGGGATCCGCGCTGGCGGCGAATTGGTCGCGATGACGGGCGAGCGGATGAAGCCGGGAAAGTTCGTCGAGATGACGGCCGTCTGCGTGCATCCAGACCATCGTGGGCGCGGCTTCGCGCAGGCGCTGCTCGCGGCAGTCGCGCGCGGGATCGAGGCGCGCGGCGAAATTCCGTTCCTGCACGTGTTCTCGAACAATATATCTGCGATCGCGCTGTACCAGCGACAGGGCATGCGGATTCGGCGGCGCCTGTACGTCACTGCGCTGATGAAGACATGAGGGCCGTTCGGGTGGTCTTCATTTTCAGCCAATTCACGCTATATCCATCCCAACCATAATTTGGGGGAAGCACATGGACGCCAGAACACCGGATTTTTCCGCCGCACGGACGGCGATGCAGCGCTATGTCGATCAGGAGATCATTCCGGGCGCGTCCTGGGCCGTACTGAAGGGCCGCGATGTCGTCGATCAGCAATGCGTCGGTTTCGCCGATCGCGAGGCGAAGACCGCGCTCCGGCCCGATCACATTTTCCGCGCGTATTCCAACACCAAGATCTTCGTCACCTGCTCGATCATGCTGCTGGTCGAAGAGGGGCGCATCGGGCTCGATGACGCCGTCGAAAAAGTCCTGCCACAGCTTGGCAATCGCAAGGTGCTGAAGCAGGGCGCCTCGAGCCTTGCCGACGTCGAGCCGGCGAAGGGCCCGATCACGATCCGCCAGCTCCTGACCCACACGTCGGGCCTCAGCTACGGCATCTTCGATCCCGGCTCGGTGCTGTTCAAGGGTTACAACGAAGCGCGCGTGCTCAATCCGCTGACGCCGCTGACCGACATGATCGACCAGCTCGCCGATCTGCCGCTGTCCTATCATCCCGGCACGGGCTGGGAATATTCGGTGGCGACCGACGTGCTCGGTCGTATCGTCGAGGTCGTCTCGGGCAAGTCCCTCGACGCATTTTTCAAGGAACGGATATTCGATCGGCTCGGCATGATCGACACTGGCTTCCACGTGCCTGAGGCACAGCAGGGCAGGCTGGTTGCGCTCTACACCGGCGCCGACGTGCTCGATCCAATGAAGCCTGGCCTGACGCGGGCCGACAATCTGCCGTTTCCGCAAGCCTATCGCCGGCCGTTCCCGCGGCTGTCGGGCGGCGGCGGTCTGGTTTCGACCCTGCCGGACATGCTCGCAATGGTGCGCGCGCTGCTGCCCGGCTCGGATGCGCTGCTCAAGCCGGAGACGCTGCGCCAGATGATGACGAACCAATTGGCCGCCGGGCAGACCATCCGTTTTGCCAATCTCGGGCCGATCCCCGGCAAGGGCTTTGGTCTCGGCGGCGCCGTCACCTTCGCTCCGACGCCGTTCGATCCGCCGAATTCGACCGGCGAATTCCAGTGGGGCGGCCTTGCCGGCACCCATTGGTGGATTTGCCCGCAGGCCAACACCGCTGGCGTGCTGATGGCCCAGCGCCACATGGGTTTCTGGAATCCGTTCTTCTTCGAGTTCAAGCGCCTGGCCTACCAGGCGGTCGGCGGCTGATACGCGAGAGGGCACGTCAGGGTCGCGCGCGTGCCCAATTATCTCGGCTTCGATGGATATCGCTTCGGCTGGGTCGCCGCGTGGATCGATGATCGCGGCGATCACGGTTTCGATTATTCGCCGGGCCTGACTCGTTTGCTCGAGATGCCGCATGCACGTGCGATGATCGACATGCCGATCGGATTGAAGCCGAGCGGCTATCGTTGCTGCGACAAGGAGGCCCGAAAATTGATCGGTCCTGCCGTGTTCCTCGGTGCGCGGCGCGACCTCTGGAAGTTCTCTGACATGGGGGCTGCCAATCGCCATTACTGGGAGCATGAAGGCCGGGGCATGGGCGTGTCCGCGCAGCTCTGGAATATCAGGGACAAGATCAGGGACGTCGACGCGATCATGACACCGGCGCGACAAGCGATTGTCGGCGAAGCGCATCCGGAATTGGTGTTCTGGAATCTCGCCGGTCAAATCCGGCTTGCGCTGAAGACATCGTCGCACGGTCGCGAACAGCGCATCGCGTTGCTGGAGCAACGCGGATTCACATGCGTGCGCAAATGGCTGACACAGCGGCACGGCACCGGCATCGGCCCAGACGATCTCATCGATGCCTGTGCTTGCGCGGTCGCTGCGCGCGACAGCACGCAGCGCGTCGGCGGCGAGGAGATCGATCCGCGCGGACTGCGGATGGAGATCAATTATTGAGCCTTGCGCCGATCCGCGCCCCGCCTAGATTAGACCCGGCTTGATACCAGCTCGAAGGATCCCCGATGTCAGATCTCTCCGCATTTGCAATTACGAGGCGCTGGCCGGCCGAGCACCCCGAGCTGCTTCAGCTTTACTCGCTGCCGACACCGAATGGCGTCAAGGTTTCGATCATGCTGGAGGAGATCGGATTGCCTTACGAAGTTCATCTCGTGGACTTCGGCAAGGACGACCAGAAGACGCCTGAATTCCTCTCGCTCAATCCAAACGGCAAGATCCCGGCGATCCTCGATCCCAACGGTCCCGGCGGAAGGCCGCTGCCGTTGTTCGAGTCCGGCGCGATCCTGCAATATCTGGCGGAGAAGACCGGCAAGCTTTTGCCCGAAGATGCCGCGCGCCGGTACCAGACCATCCAGTGGGTGCATTTCCAGATGGGCGGCATCGGGCCGATGTTCGGCCAGGTCGGCTTCTTCCACAAGTTCGCCGGCAAGGATTTCGAGGACAAGCGTCCGCTCGAACGCTACGTGGGCGAGTCCAGGCGCCTGCTCGGCGTCATGGAGACGCATCTGGCGGGCCGGCAATGGTTCATGGATGACGACTACACCATCGCCGACATTTCCATGCTCGGCTGGGTACGCAACCTCATCGGCTTCTACGGCGCCGGCGATCTCGTCGAATTCAGCCAGTTCAAGTCGGTCGGCGCCTGGCTCGAACGGGGCCTTGCGCGGCCGGCCGTTCAGCGCGGGCTGAACATTCCGAAGCGGCTGTGAGCTAGAACAGCCGTCCGCCGTTGGGCACCGGCTTGGTCGGCTGCACCAGCACGACCTTGCCGTCGGTATCGGGAAAGCCGAGCGTCAGCACCTCGGAGACGACAGGCCCGATCTGGCGCGGCGGGAAATTGACGACCGCCGCGACCTGTTGTCCCACCAGCGTCTCCAGCGGGTGATTTTCGGTGATCTGCGCCGAGCTCTTGCGCACGCCGATCGCGGGACCGAAGTCGATCCACAGCCGCCACGCCGGCTTGCGGGCCTCCGGAAACGGCTTCGCATCGACGATGGTGCCGACGCGGATATCGACCGCGAGGAAGGTGTTGAAGTCGATGGTCGGCGACGAGGCTGCGGCGGGATCGTGGGTGACGTGCATGGAATGTCCGGTCGGAGAGCTGGCTTGGTTCGCAATATTGTCGCGCGAACCGGAGTTTCGTACAACGCTACAGTCACGATACGATGCATGCACGAGGAACGTCTTGCCCAACATCATCTACGGCATCAAGAACTGCGACACCATGAAGAAGGCGCGCGCCTGGCTCGACACGAACGGCGTCGCCTATGAATTCCACGACTACAAGGCGGCGGGCATCGAGAAGGACAAGCTCAAGCAGTGGAGCGACAAGGTCGGCTGGGAGACGCTGCTCAACCGCGCCGGAACGACCTTCAAGAAACTGCCCGACGTCGACAGGGAAGGCCTCACCGAAAAGAAGGCGCTGGCATTGATGCTAGCGCAACCATCGATGATCAAGCGACCGGTGCTGGAAGTCGGCGGCAAGCTCCTGGTCGGCTTCAAGCCGGACGTCTATGCCAAGGAAGTCAGGACCAAATAGGTCGACATCCGAGCGCGCTGACGGCTAGTTCAGCTCGATGGTCTCGGAGGTGACGGCGGGGCCGGACTGATCGGCGAACTCGACGACGTCCGCGGCCGCGATGCGACCGGGTGCGCGATGGAAGAGGTCCTGATCGATCACCGCGCGCAGTTTCGGCCGAGGCAGCGCGTCATTTCCGCGCATCAGATTCTTGATCTCGAAGCCGCCGTCCTCGCAGAACGTCTTGAGCGAGGCGATGATGTGACAGACCTTGCCGTCGGTCAGGAACGGCAGCAGCAGCCGTTCATAGGCAACCACGCGTCCGTAGATGTCGTCGATGTCGGCAACGCTGTAGACCGGAAGCCCCCGCGCCACGCATTCATAGTAGAATGGCATCACGAACGGCGCGAGCCGCGGCCCGATATAGTCGTCGAGCAGAACGCCCTTGCCGGTATGTCCATAAGCGCGCGAGATTCGCGTGCCTTCGCTCTGGATGGTCAGGCGCGGCGTCGGCGTCGAAATGTCCACAGTATAGTAGATGAGATCGGACAGCTCGTCCTCAAGGCGCGCGGGCTGATATTCCCAGACCGCCGGCGCCGTCTGCGTGCGCGCAAAAAGTCGCAGCCACGTGTTCAGAAGGTCACGCTGCCTGATCGACTTGACGACGGAAGGAGCGGCGCTTGCAAAATCCAAGACAATATTCCCGGCGATAAAACGCGCACATCATCGTCGTTGCGGGAAAATTTTCTATGAAGGCTGGCGCGCGGCACGAAAGACCGTTAACGACGGCTTGATGACCGGTGTCTTGCGAACCGGGAGGCCGGGCAGGCGCGACGTCAACACCTCCGACTAAGGGAGCATTTGGATCCCAGCCGGAGGCCTGATCTGCTCAGCTTTCCGCCTTGCCTAACCCCCGTCACCTCCGGCATATTCCGCGCCCGGAGGCGGCGGTTCCGGGTGGGCTCCAGGGCATCCGGAATGCCGAAGCAACCAAGGACAGCCACGCGCATAGCGCGGGCAGGGGGAAATCTGTTTGGCCGATGAGTTCATTCTCGAAACGGAAGGCTTGACCAAGGAGTTCGCGGGCTTCTTCGCCGTCCGCGACGTTGCGCTCAAGGTTCGCCGTGGGAGCATTCACGCGTTGATCGGCCCGAACGGGGCCGGCAAGACGACGTGCTTCAATCTTCTGACCAAGTTCCTCAAACCGTCTGCCGGAAAAATCCTGTACAAGGGACAGGACATTACCGCGATGGCGCCGGCCGACGTGGCCCGGATGGGGCTGGTCCGTTCATTCCAGATTTCCGCGGTATTTCCGCATCTCACCGCGCTGGAGAACGTTCGTGTCGCGCTTCAGCGTCAGCACGGCAGCTCCTTCGATTTCTGGCGTTCCAAGTCTGCGCTCAACCGTTTCAACAACCGCGCGCAGGAGCTGTTGAGCGACGTCGGCCTCAGCGAGTTTTCCAATACGCCGGCAGTCGAGATGCCCTACGGGCGCAAACGCGCACTGGAGATCGCAACCACGCTGGCGCTCGACCCTGAGATGATGCTGCTGGACGAGCCGATGGCCGGCATGGGCCACGAGGACATCGACAAGATCGCGGCGCTGATCAAGCGAATTTCGGCGAAATATACCATCCTGATGGTCGAGCATAATTTGAGCGTCGTCGCCAATCTCTCCGACATCATTACCGTGCTGACGCGCGGGCAGGTGCTCGCGCAGGGCAATTACGCCGAGCTCACCAAGGACGAGCGCGTCAAGGAAGCCTATCTGGGAGCTGGTCATGGTTGAGACTGTGATTGCGGGCGCTCCGGCAAAGGCTGCGACCGGAGGCAACATCCTCCAGGTGCGCAACCTGGAAGCCTGGTACGGCGAATCCCACATCCTGCACGGGATCAATTTCGACGTGAATGCCGGCGAGGTCGTCACCCTGCTCGGGCGCAACGGCGCCGGCAAGACCACCACGCTGAAGTCGATCATGGGCATCATCGGCAAGCGCACCGGCTCGGTGAAGTTCAACAACCAGGACATCATTCGCGCGACCTCCGACAAGATCGCGCGGATGGGCATCGCGTTCTGCCCGGAGGAGCGCGGGATTTTCTCCAGTCTCGATGTGCGGGAGAATTTGTTGCTCCCGCCGGTGGTCCGCCCGGGCGGATTGCCGCTCGAGCAGATCTTCGACCTGTTTCCCAATCTGAAGGAACGTCTCAACAGCCAGGGCACGAAGCTGTCCGGCGGTGAGCAGCAGATGCTCGCGATCGCGCGCATCCTGCGCACCGGCGCGAGCTTCCTGATGCTGGACGAGCCGACCGAAGGTCTTGCGCCTGTCATCATCCAGCAGATCGGCCACACCATTGCGCGGCTCAAGAAGGAGGGCTTTACGATCCTCCTGGTCGAGCAGAACTTCCGCTTCGCATCGACCGTCGCTGACCGCTACTACGTGGTCGAGCATGGCAAGATCATTGACGGATTTTCCAATTCGGAGCTTGCCGCCAACATGGACAAGCTCCACACCTATCTCGGCGTCTAAGGCGTCCAAGCGTCAAACGACCAAGAGAATATTCACGAGGGAAGTCACATGAAGAAGTCGATTGCGTCGTTTCTGCTCGGCACGGCGTTGGCCGTCACCACGGCCGGCGTAGCCTTCGCGCAGGACAAGACTGTCAAGATCGGTGCGCTGTCCGATCAGTCCGGCCTCTATGCCGATCTCGGTGGTCCCGGCTCGACGCTCGCCGCCCAGATGGCCGTCGAAGATTCCGGCCTGGTGGGGAAGGGCTGGAAGATCGACATCATCTCGGGCGATCACCAGAACAAGCCCGACATCGGCACCGCGATCGCGCGGCAGTGGTTCGACGTCGACAAGGTCGACATCATCGTCGACGTGCCGAACTCGGGCGTGGCGCTCGCCGTCAACAACGTCATCAAGGAAAAGAACGGCGTCTACATCAACTCCGGTGCGGCAACCTCGGATCTCACCAACGCGCAGTGCTCGCCCAACACCGTGCACTGGACCTACGATACCTACATGCTGGCCCACACCACGGGCCAGGCGCTGGTGAAGGCCGGCGGCGACACCTGGTTCTTCCTGACCGCGGACTACGCCTTCGGCGCAGCGCTCGAGCGCGACACCACCTCGGTCATCACCGCCAATGGCGGCAAGGTGATCGGCGGCGTCAAGCATCCGCTCAACACCCCGGACTTCTCCTCGTTCCTGCTCCAGGCGCAGGCGTCCAAGGCCAAGATCATCGGCCTCGCCAACGCCGGCGGCGACACCACCAACTCGATCAAGCAGGCGGCCGAGTTCGGCATTGTGAAGGGCGGCCAGAAGCTCGCGGCGCTGCTCCTGTTCCTCACCGACGTCAAGGCGATCGGCCTCGAGACCGCGCAGGGCCTCAACTTCACCGAGACGTTCTACTGGGACATGAACGACCAGACCCGAGCTTTCTCCAAGAAGTTCTCGGAGAAGATGAAGAACGGCGCGATGCCGACCATGGTGCAGGCGGGCGTCTATGCCGGCGTGCGCCACTATCTCAAGGCGCTGGACGCGCTCGGCGGCAATCCGCATGACGGCGTCAAGGTCGTCGAGAAGATGAAGTCGATGCCGACGGAAGACGATCTGTTCGGCAAGGGCGAGATCCAACCGAACGGCCGCACCATCCATACCGCCTATCTGTTCGAGGTGAAGAAGCCCTCCGAGTCCAAGGGGCCGTGGGATTTCTACAAGCTCGTCGGCTCGGTGCCGGGCGACCAAGCCTTCACGCCGCTCTCCGAGAGCAAGTGCGCGCTGCTTAAGAAGTAGGATAACGGCCCGCAGGCCTAAGGTCTGCGGGCGACTTTCAGGGGAACGCCGAAGGGACCGGGTGCGGGATCGATGCAGGCTCTTTACGCTCAGCTACTGGTGGGACTGATCAACGGCTCGTTTTACGCGCTGCTCAGTCTCGGGCTCGCCGTGATCTTCGGCATGCTCAACATCATCAATTTCGCCCATGGCGCGGTCTACATGATGGGTGCCTTCGTCGCCTATTTTCTGTTGAACCTCGGCGGCATCAATTACTGGTGGGCGCTGCTGATCGCGCCGATCATCGTCGGCATCTTCGGCATGATCCTGGAACGGACCATGCTGCAATGGCTGACCGGGCTCGATCATCTCTACGGCCTGCTGCTGACCTTCGGCATCGCCCTGATCGTGCAGGGCGTGTTCCAGAACTACTTCGGCTCGTCCGGCCTGCCTTACGCCATTCCGGACCAGCTCAAGGGCGGCATGAATCTCGGCTTCATGTTCCTGCCCGTCTATCGCGGCTGGGTCGTCATATTCTCGCTGGTGGTGTGTATCGCCACCTGGTTCCTGATCGAGAAGACGCGGCTCGGCGCTTACCTGCGCGCCGCCACTGAAAATCCGACGCTGGTGCGCGCCTTCGGCGTCAACGTGCCGCGCATGATCACGCTGACCTACGGTCTTGGCGTCGGCCTTGCCGCGCTCGCCGGCGTGCTCTCGGCGCCGATCAACCAGGTGCGGCCCCTGATGGGCGCTGACCTCATCATCGTGGTGTTTGCGGTGGTCGTGATCGGCGGCATGGGATCGATCATGGGCTCCATCATCACCGGCTTCGCACTCGGTGTGATCGAGGGCCTGACCAAGTATTTCTACCCCGAGGCCTCCAACACCGTCGTGTTCGTGCTGATGGTGCTGGTGCTCTTGGTGAAGCCAACGGGATTGACGGGAAGGGCGGCCTGATATGACAGCCTTGACGGACGACACGCTGCCGGTAGCCCCGCGCGCTATTCGCGACGAGATGATCGTATTCGTGGTGATGGCGCTGCTGCTCGCCGCGGTGCCATTCAGCGGCATTTACCCGTTCTTCGTGATGCAGGCGCTGTGCTTCGCGCTGCTCGCCTGCGCCTTCAATCTTCTGATCGGATATGGCGGCTTGCTGTCGTTCGGTCACGCGATGTTCATGGGCACCGCAGGCTATTGCAGCGCGCATGCGCTGAAGGTGTGGGCGTTGCCGCCGGAGCTTGGCATTCTCGTCGGTATCGCCGCGGCGTTCGGGCTGTCGCTCATCACCGGCTATATCTCGATCCGCCGCCAGGGCATCTACTTCTCGATGATCACGCTGGCGCTGTCGCAACTGCTCTACTTCATTTACCTCCAGGCGCCGTTCACCCATGGCGAGGACGGCATCCAGGGCATCCCGCAAGGCCGCATGTTCGGCCTGTTCGATCTCTCGAAGCCGACGACCCTGTACTACGTCGTGCTGGTCGGCTTCCTCGCCGGCTTCCTGCTGATCTACCGCATCATCAATTCGCCGTTCGGCGAGGTGCTGAAGGCGATCCGCGAGAACGAGCCGCGCGCGATCTCGCTCGGATACCGGACCGACCAGTACAAGTTCCTGGCTTTCGTCCTGTCGGGCACGCTCGCCGGCTTTGCCGGTTCGCTGAAAGTGTTCGTGGCGCAGAACGCCTCGCTCACCGACGTGCACTGGACGATGTCGGGCGAGGTCGTGCTGATGACGCTGGTCGGCGGTCTCGGAACCATCTTCGGTCCCGTGGTCGGCGCCTTCGCGATCATCGCCATGCAGCAATATCTGGCGGGGTTCGGCCAGTGGGTGACGGTGATCCAGGGCTCGATCTTCGTGGTCTGCGTGCTCACCTTCCGCCGTGGCGTCATCGGTGAAATCGCGCATTACTTCCGGCGATCGCTCTAAATCATTGATATCGCACCGATTTAGTTGGTGCTGAAAGCGGTGGATGATCCGGCTCCGCGGGCGTGAGGTGGCACGCGCGCGGAATGAAAATGGTCTATGACAGTTTTATGACGGCTCATTCGGGCCGGGCCATTTCCAACCGGTAGACGATTTCCATGATGCGATGGTTTCGCGCTTTCCTGCCCAAGGAAGAACGGTTCTTCGACCTGTTCGACCGCCACGCCAAGACCGTGATCCAGGGCTCGATCGCGCTTCAGGGCATGCTCAACGGGGGTGAGGAGACGCCGGTCTACTGTCAGCGCGTCAACCAGTTCGAGAACGACGCCGACAACATCACCCGTGAAGTGCTGACGGCGGTGCGCCGCACCTTCATCACCCCGTTCGACCGCGGCGACATCAAGAACCTCATCACGTCGATGGACGATGCGATCGACCAGATGCAGCAGACCGCCAAGGCCGTGATGCTGTTCGAGGTCCGCACTTTCGAGCCGCCGATGCGCGAAATCGGCGGGCTCCTGATCGAATGCGCCAATCTGGTCGGCCGCGCGCTGCCGCTGATGCAGGAGATCGGCAAGAACGTCGCGATGCTGACCGCGATTACGGAAGAATTGACCAAGCTCGAGGGCCGGGTCGACGACCTCCACGACATCGGGATGAAGGAGCTGTTCCTGAAGCATCGCGACGGCAGCGCAATGGATTTCATCGTCGGCGTCGAGATCTACGATCACCTCGAAAAGGTGGCCGACCGTTTCGACGACGTCGCGAACGAGATCAACAGCATCGTCATCGAGCAAGTGTAGGGCAGGGGCCGCGCCGTGGATGCTGCGTTGGGTCTACCCGTCCTGGTCGGATTGATTGCCGTCGCGCTGCTGTTCGATTTCCTGAACGGCCTGCACGATGCCGCCAATTCGATCGCGACCATCGTTTCCACTCGCGTTCTGCGGCCGCAATTCGCGGTTTTCTGGGCCGCTTTCTTCAATTTCGTCGCCTTCCTGGTGTTCGGGCTGCACGTCGCCCAGACCATCGGCACCGGCATCATCGACCCCGCGATCGTCGATGCCCAGGTGATCTTCGCGGCGCTCGTCGGCGCCATCGTCTGGAACCTCGTGACATGGGCGCTCGGCATACCGTCATCGTCGTCGCACGCGCTGATCGGCGGCTTGTTCGGTGCAGGCGTTGCCAAGGCCGGGGTTTCGGCGGCGGTCTGGAGTGGATTGTCCAAGACGGTGATCGCGATCGTGCTGTCTCCGCTGGTGGGGTTCCTGCTCGCGATGGTGCTGGTGGCGATCGTGTCCTGGGCGTCGGTGCGGTCGACCCCGTTCGCGGTCGACCGTGCCTTCCGCATCCTGCAGTTCGCGTCCGCTTCGCTCTATTCGCTCGGCCATGGCGGCAACGACGCGCAGAAGACCATGGGCATCATTGCCGTGCTGCTCTATTCGCAGGGCCAACTTGGCGGCGAATTCTTCGTTCCATTCTGGGTCGTGCTGTCGTGCCAGGCGGCGATGGCGATGGGGACGCTGATGGGCGGCTGGCGCATCGTGCGCACGATGGGATTGCGCATTACCAAATTGACGCCGATGCAGGGCTTTTGCGCCGAAACCGGTGGCGCCGCCACGCTGTTCATGGCGACCTTCCTCGGGGTTCCCGTCTCGACCACCCATACCATCACCGGCGCCATCGTCGGCGTCGGCGCCGCTCGCCGCCTCTCGGCGGTGCGCTGGAACGTCGCCAGCTCGATCGTCTATGCCTGGGTGATCACGATGCCAGCCTCGGCGATCGTCGCGGCTCTGACCTGGTGGGCGGTCAAGATCTTCGTCAGGTGACGAGCTTCAGCCCGACAATGCCGGCGACGATCAATCCGATGCTGGCAAGGCGGAACGCGCTGGCCGGCTCGCCGAACAGGACGATGCCGAGCGCCGCGGTGCCGACCGCGCCGATCCCGGTCCAGACCGCATAGGCGGTTCCAATCGGCAGCGATTTGAGGGCGAGGCCGAGCAGGATGACGCTGCCGGCCATGGCCGCGAGCGTGAGGACCGACGGAACGAGCCTGGTAAAGCCCTCGGTGTATTTGAGGCCGATCGCCCAAGCGATCTCCAGCAGGCCGGCGATGAACAGGATGCTCCAGGCCATGGCGACCCTCCATTCAAGGCAGGGTCGTCCCCGCGGCTGATAGTCCGATGAGCGGGAAGGCCGTCCTTCCCAGAGCGGATATGGGGCTGGCCGTAAGGCTCCGCAATCACCAAATGAGGCTTGATCCGGCCCATATTCCCTGCCAAACGCTGCCGCCATGTCCGACATCGCCACGACCACAGCCGAATCGCCGGCCCGTTCCACGCTTGCCGCCGAAGTGGCGCGGCGGCGGACCTTTGCGATCATCTCGCATCCGGACGCCGGCAAGACCACGCTCACCGAAAAGCTGCTGCTGTTCGGCGGCGCCATCAATCTGGCCGGCCAAGTCAAGGCCAAGGGCGAGCGGCGCAACACGCGCTCGGACTGGATGAAGATCGAGCGCGAGCGCGGCATCTCGGTTGTGACCTCGGTCATGACCTTCGAGTTCGAGGGCCTCGTGTTCAACCTCTTGGACACGCCGGGCCACGAGGACTTTTCGGAAGACACCTATCGCACGCTGACCGCGGTCGACTCCGCCGTCATGGTGATCGACGCCGCCAAGGGCATCGAGGCGCGCACCCGAAAGCTGTTCGAGGTGTGTCGTCTTCGAGATATCCCGATCATCACCTTCATCAACAAGATGGACCGCGAGAGCCGGGACGTGTTCGATCTGCTCGACGAGATCGAGAAGACGCTGGCGCTCGACACCACACCGATGACCTGGCCCGTTGGCCGCGGCCGCGACTTCCTCGGCACCTATGACGTCGTCAATGGCGGCGTGCGGCTGCTCGAAGGCGGCGGCGCCAAGACCGGCGCGGCACAGCAGATCGAGATTGCCGAACTCGGCAAGCTCAATGCGAACCTCGATGTCGGAGCGGTCAAGGACGAGCTCGAGCTCGTCACCGCGGCCTCGAAGCCGTTCGAGCTCGCCGCGTTTCGCGAGGGCCATCTGACGCCGGTCTATTTCGGCAGCGCGCTGCGCAATTTCGGCGTCGGCGACCTCCTGGAAGGCCTCGGCAAGTTCGCGCCCGAGCCGCGGGCGCAGGAAAGCGACCAGCGCAAGGTCGAAGCCACCGATCCGCACATGAGCGCCTTCGTGTTCAAGATCCAGGCGAACATGGATCCGAACCACCGCGACCGCATCGCTTTTGCGCGGCTCTGTTCCGGCAAGCTCAGCCGCGGCATGAAGGCGAAACTGGTGCGCACCGGCAAGAGCATGCCGCTGTCGAGCCCGCAATTCTTCTTCGCGCAGGATCGTTCGGTCGCGGATGAGGCCTTCGCCGGCGACGTCGTCGGCATTCCCAATCACGGCACGTTGCGTATCGGCGATACGCTGACAGAAGGTGAGGATTTCAACTTCGTCGGGGTCCCGAGCTTCGCGCCGGAAATCGTCCGCCGCGTGCGTCTCACCGACGCGATGAAGGCAAAGAAGCTGAAGGAAGCGCTCCAGCAGATGTCGGAAGAGGGCGTCGTGCAGGTGTTCCGCCCGCGCGACGGTGCGCCTGCGCTCGTCGGCGTCGTCGGCGCGCTGCAGCTCGACGTGCTGAAGGCGCGGCTCGACGCCGAGTATTCGCTGCCGGTCGAGTTCGAGGTCAGCGAGTTCCAGCTCGCGCGCTGGGTCTCCTCGGAGGACCGCAAGAAGCTCGACACCTTTATTGCCGCGAACACGTCCAGCATTGCGGACGACGTTGACGGTGATCCCGTCTATTTGGCGCGAAACGAGTTTTATCTCGGCTACGCCCGGGAACGCGCCGAGGGGATCGAGTTCACCAACGTCAAGGACGTCAAGAAGAAGGGGTGAGGCGCGCCCCCATCCTGCGGTAGAGCGCGAGCATGTGAACGCCTGCGGGCTTGACGCGCTCACGGACGATACCACGTCAGCCTTGTGGCATCGTGAGTTCACGTCATGTGGCGCGGCATCTTTGTTCTTCTCCTGCTGGTAGTATCGACGGCTGCCGCCGATGCGCAACGTCGTCAGATCAACCCGATCCCGTTTGCGCACGAGCCGTGCAGCGTGCTCGATAATCGGCCATGCACGCCCTCGTACTGCAGTCCGCTCGAACCCGGTCCTTGCATTCCCGAGATCGACTATCCCTACGGGGAGAACCTCCAGCTCACGATCGAAAGTGTGCCGCAGAGCGCCGATCGGGCCAAATACCGGAAGCCCGATCATGATCTCGATACGATCGGTGATCTCTTCGCCGAGCTACGCACCTGCTGGTCGCCGCCATCGGACCATGCCCGCGCGGGCATGCAGATGTCGGTGCGTTTCAGCTTCAACAAGGCAGGCGGCCTGATCGGTCCGCCGCGTCTGACCTTTGCGACCGCAGGTGTCCCCGCCGATACCCGAACCACCTATCTCAACGCGATCAATGCGTCGCTGAAGGCCTGCCTGCCGCTCAAATTCACCAGCGGCCTCGGCGCCGCGCTGGCCGGGCGGCCGATCATGATCCGCTATGTCGACAATCGGGAGCTGGGCAAGTAGCGCATTGCGGTTATCTGCCAATCAATGATACGCCATTGGCGGGGCGCTGGTTGAGGGGAAGATGTCGTGGGTCTGCTGATCATGATCCTGGGGCTGGTGCTGTTTTTTGCGCCCCATATTTTCACGACGAAGCGTGACGCGCGAGCTCAGGCAATCGCGCTGCTGGGCGAGGGGACTTATAAGATCCTCTATGCGGTGGTGTCGCTCGCCGGTCTGGCGCTCATTATCTGGGGCTTTGCCAATTATCGCGCGACCGGCTGGATCGACGTCTGGTATCCGCCGAAGGCGATGAAGCACATCACAATCGCGCTGATGCTCCCCGCCGTCATTCTGGTGGTCGCCTCCTATCTGCGTGGCCGTATCTACGCGACGCTGAAGCATCCGATGCTGGCCGGCATCAAGCTGTGGGCTGCGGCGCATCTGCTCGCCAATGGTGATCTCGGCTCCATCATCCTGTTCGGATCGTTCCTGGGCTGGGCGGTGTATGACCGCATCTCACTAAAGCATCGCACCGACGGGGGTGGCCCTCCGATTCCGGTGGGTGGCGTCACCAACGATCTGATCGCGGTTGCGGTCGGCGCGGTCGCCTATCTGGCGCTGGCGTTTGCGTTCCATCCGGTCGTGATCGGTGTTCCCGTGATGGGCGGGTAACAGATCCGCACGAGACAGGACCCGCATGCCCGTGCGCGGAAAGTGACAAAAGCAACAAGCTGAGGCATTCCGATGGACTGGTCGTACTCTCAGATTCGGCCGATGCGGCTCGAGGCGCGCTTTGGCGATCGGGTGGTGCCGGCCTTCTGCGATCGGCCGATGAGCCTGTGGGCGATGGTTGAGGACGCGTGCGCCCGCAATGCTGATGGCGAAGCGCTGATCGCAGGTAATGTTCGCCTGAGTTGGCGACAGGCGGCGGAGCAGGCCACGCGGATCGCTGCGGGCTTTCGCAAGCTGGGACTCCAGCGCGGCGACCGTGTCGCGATCCTGCTCGGCAATCGCATCGAATTTCCGCTGTTGTTGTTCGCCGCCGCGCATGAGGGGTTGGTCACGGTGCTGCTCGGCACGCGCCAGCAGAAGCCGGAGATCGCCTATGTGCTCGCCGATTGCGGCGCCAGGATCCTGATCCACGAGGCGGCGCTCGCGGAACGCCTGCCCGACGCGCTGGACGTGCCCGATGTGATCCACCGCATCGCCATCGACGACGATCCCGCTCTCTCGCATTTCGCTACTTTCGCCGACAATCCACCGGCGCCTGCGCCGGTAGAGGTCGGCGAAGAGGACACCGCGATGATCCTCTACACGTCGGGTACGACCGGCAAGCCGAAGGGCGCGATGCTCGCCCATTGCAACATCGTCCATTCCTCGATGGTGTTCGTCTCCTGCCTGCAATTGACGTCGGCGGACCGTTCGATCGCGGCGGTGCCGCTCGGTCATGTGACCGGCGTCGTCGCCAACATCACGACGATGGTCCGCTGCGGCGGTGCCCTGATCATCATGCCGGAGTTCAAGGCCGCCGAATATCTCAAGCTCGCCGCGCGTGAACGCGTCACCTACACGGTGATGGTTCCGGCGATGTACAATCTCTGCCTGCTCCAGCCCGATTTCGACACCTACGATCTGTCGAGCTGGCGCATCGGCGGCTTTGGCGGCGCGCCGATGCCGGTCGCGACCATCGAGAAGCTCAAGGCCACGATTCCCGGCCTGAATCTCGCGAATTGCTACGGCTCGACCGAGACGACATCGCCCTCGACGATCATGCCGGGCGAATTGACCGCGAGCCACATCGACAGCGTCGGTCTGCCGTGTCCGGGCGCGCGCATCGTCGCGATGGGGACGGACGGGCGCGAGCTGCCCCATGGCGAGATCGGCGAGCTCTGGATCCAGAGCGCCTCCGTCATCAAGGGCTATTGGAACAACCCGAAGGCCACGGCCGAGAGCTTCACCGGCGGATTCTGGCGCTCCGGCGATCTCGGCTCGGTCGATGCCGAGCGATTCGTCCGCGTGTTCGACCGGCAGAAGGACATGATCAACCGGGGTGGACTGAAGATCTATTCCGCCGAGGTCGAATCCGTGCTGGCCGGCCACCCCGCGGTGATCGAGAGTGCGATCGTCGCCAAGGCATGTCCGGTGCTGGGCGAGCGCGTCGACGCCGTGGTGGTAACGCGCGGGCCGGTGGCCGGTGAAGCCTTGCGGGCCTGGTGCGCCGAGCGGCTGTCCGACTACAAGGTCCCCGAAACCATGACGATCACCGCCGAGCCGTTGCCCCGGAACGCCAATGGCAAGGTGCTGAAGCGGCAGTTGCGGGAGCTGCTGGGAGCCTGACCGGGCGCGCCGGCCTCCGGGCGCTCCCGGGTCGTTAACGCCTTGATTGGGCTTGCTTTGCCTTGCCTCCGCCATATCGATAGGGTATCGCCGCCGCCACGTGGGGACCGGTATTTGACGCGAACAATCTGGCGCGCGCGCCCGGCCGGGCATGGGATTAGCTTAAGTGTCTGAATTATTTGACGAAGTCGACGAGGAAGTCCGTCGCGAACAGCTCAAGAAGCTGTGGGATAAGTATTCCATCTTCTTC
>LNAP01001457.1_pt1 | contig 25071 bp, 27 predicted proteins | sample 602601 | NCBI WGS metagenome assembly LNAP01 (sample SAMN02440304, study PRJNA202911) | soil metagenome | biome: Subtropical and temperate rainforests or woodlands; isolation source: soil samples (1 kg each in a 20% v/v slurry with milli Q water) were... ...
TATCCAATATCTCCAGCAACTTCTGCCATTGATGCTTCCTATTTGCATATTGTAATGTTTGTTTACTCTATCTTTCTGTGAATAGGTGCTGGGCCACTTGAAGACTGTTCTGATCCTGGTGCTGGGCTTCACTGTATTCCATGTAAGATATTTGTGAAACGCAATATAAAGCGTTCATGTTGCGTTTGCATCTGATTCCTTCGCCCTCTTCGCATCTTCACAGCAGCAAGAGCTACTTTCATTCTACACTGTAATGTTTGTTGCCACAAGAGTGTTTCTTGTGTGTTAAAAAATTCTTCTTGCTTATATATACACACTATTTTCTGTATGTTTTTTAGAAACCCGTGGACATGCGCAACATTCTGGGTATTGGTATCGCCATGGTTGGGTAAGTCTATTTATATATTTTGTATATCTGTTATCATTACTTTCTCGTTTGCTGTGGTTATACAATGCTCAGAATTTCTATCACCATTGTTGCACGCTTGCCTTGGTTTGTACCAGTACATTTTTACCTGCTAAAATGCGATCTATTTTAATTTTCCCTCTCTTTTGCAGTGTGGTGGCCTACACTGAGGTGCGCCGTAGAGAAGCCTCGCCTGGCGGTCTCCCTTCGGCTGTGTCCACTGACCGACTCAGTAGCTCGAAAGTTTAATAGCATGGTCGAGCGGTCTTGCTGAGTGTTTGCTCAGTTCTAACTCTACAAAATTTGGATGTACACTGCGCTGTGTTTGTTTATGCGTGTGCAGTTGAAATGGATGTTTCTCTTTTTGAAGTAGATTGCTGCGAGGGAGAATTTTTGCGTGTAGAGTAGCTTCCTTGTGTGTGTGATACTTCTAAATACCGTGCCGAAAACAACTCAATTTTGTTATCTGAACACCAATTCTTGCATCATAATACCCGGATTTTTTGGAATTGAAATGTTTTTGGAACATACTTTAGCGCACATTGTTCTTCACCTGAGGATGGCCAAGCAAGTAAAATCGCAACTGGAGATATATATGGATGGGTTGGATGGGGTCTGTGAAGAAGAGCTGCTTCCAGAGACGGAACAACTTGCAAAATCGGGTCCAATACTGGGTTCACAGAGAGTTCTTGAATGGGGAGTTATTGCACTGTGCATGATCATTACTGGATTGATAGAGGATGCAATGTGTGTAGTAGAACAAGCTGGAGACTTTAATTTGAAAAGTAAAGGAATTACCTGCGAGGGACTTCTTATTGTATGTGCACGGCGAGTAATACAATTGCTGGTTTCAATCAACGTGCTCAAATTAGCTACATGCAGTGCTTCTTCCTTCAGCACTGCTTCATGGCTAGTTTACCAGTGCAATATTGCAATATTCTACGTTATTGTATTGCTGCCGGTGAGTGTTGGGATGTTTAACCTCTGGCTCTTCAAACGGGCCAAACATAAACGGCAACTAGCCCAATACAACACAGAATGTCTTCTGTCGGTTATCAAACGAATACAATTGGTTCGCATGGGCAGCAGTATATCACATCCAATGCCTCCAGTAGCGAAGCTTGAAGAAAGCTTCTTACGGACAAATTTAAACAATGAAACTAACCTGAGTTGCCGTGAAATACGAAAGAGCGTACGGTGCGCACTAATTCGGCTGCAGCACGCTATCTGTTGTAACAAAGCCAATATGAGAGATAACGAGGTTGCTACTATTGCTTGCTTGGAACAACTGTCACGAGAAACGTTCTGTTCTGAGAAGGAATGGCTGTTTATTGCGCAGTGGGATATGCTGTCAGCCAAATTAATTTGTCTGCAAAACACATGTTGGGATATGATTGGATACCAGTCTATGTATCGTTCAAACGCTACAACAGAAGGCGATTCAATAGAGAGTGCAGAGAAACAAGCTGATCCATGGCAAGCACTCGCGTTGTGTACCGATTGTGTCATTGCATGGTTAACCTTTCCACTGCATCTATCCATGCTCGTGGCGGAGCTGGACGTGTATTTACACACATGTCAAAATCTATCTGGCACATTGTACCAAGACAGACTACCGAACAACACTACCGCTATGGTAAATAGCATGACAGAACAATCAAACAATAGGCCTCACAGCTATGCAGACACATATCTCACCATCCGGCAAAAAATGGCTCGACTCCGAGCCGCCTATGATGATATTGGCACGAGGTTGTGGTTGGCGGAGCAACAGCTTTGTAAGGCTCCTTTTTTGCAGTGTCTGCTACCAGATGCACTGCATACAGCAATGAGTTGTGAGCATAAGGTCGACCAAAATGATCATGTGCATCATTTGGATTCTGTATTGGATACACTCAGTCACAATACGCGCACATTGTCGTCACAAACGCCACATCTTACACACAATGAAATACTCGAAGGTGTAGAATTGATACTATCCGGGCTGCCGACCCTCCGGGACTTTGAGCTGCTCTGTGAGGACCTGCAGCTCCTACGAGATGCCAGCAGGCGCGGATCGACCCCGGCGCAGTGCAAGCTTGACCGCACTGATCCTGCTGAAGCTGTGAGGACCCAAGACGCGAGCGAAAATGCCTCCGGAAGTGGTGTAAACACCATCAGTGCGCTTGGTGAATTCCACCAGCGCGAGTCGTCCACTCAAAGTGTGTATGAAGCCAACGATTTAGTCAGTGGAGCTGCGGCCCCATGCATCAGTTCCTTGGATCCCACCCAGACGAGCAGCATTTTGGATGTGTACACTACAATCATCCCGCGCCGCGCAATAAAAGCCAAGAAAGACACCATAGACTCTGTGGATGCCGCCATGGCTGCCCAAGAACGAGCTCAGGCGAAGATGTTGTTTCGCGAGTTGAATCAGCACCTACGAAGGATGCATCATCCTGCTACGTCTGCAGTGGATCCTGTAGTTGGCGTTCCTCAAGCAGGCGCTCTGCCAGTTCTTGCAGCGGGATGCTATACGCAGCAGCGTGTGCGTAATATAGGCACAGCCGAACCAGAAAATGAGGATTTTCCGGACGAGATGGAGGTGAAAATTGAAACCAATTTCATGCAAGTTGATTCTGGTGTTCTCGGGCTCAATGAAGACAGCGACGATGAGAGTGAAACAGAAGAGGGTCACCAGGAGAGTCACAAGGGAGGAGAAGACAAGACGTATCGAGTTGGCAGCATGTTGCTCACATCAGCCGAGCTCCAAGCATCCAATTTACCAGACAGCCGCACACCCTCGCACTCTGTGGTGGAGTTTCAGAATGAGATGCGCCAGGCACTGCTGGGAATGCAGCGCGCCGCGCCTGTTAGTGGTGAACAAGGTTTGCCACTCTCTGCATTTGCATCGGCACTGCGGTCCAATCATTTGCAAGAGGCAACTTTTGGAGATGAACTAAGCGACTGATTAGCTTGATGAAGCAGATTTGTTTCCCCAGCCTGCTTGCAAACAATCGAACATGCTATTTATCACAAAAATTCTTTGTATCTTTCATGTTATTACAGTTTGACTATTGAGGCATTCACAATAAAACAGCGAATGTAATTTATAAACCAACTTCCTTGGGCGTCTTTGCTACTATCGAGTCAACAGCGTGTACTGGACCATTCAATTCCTCCCAAATAGCCTTATATACCAACTTGTGGCGTTGCACAACATTCTTGCCGACAAACGCTTCACTGACACACTCAACCTGAATCTGTCATTGCATAAGTATGGTAGCCGTAAATAGTCAAGACTTGTCCCATGTATCAAAATCAGACAACAATACTTACATGAGATCCATTAGGATCATCATTAGTAGAGGTCACCTTCACTCTGACAGGGTTCAGCAATTCCGTGATCTTTCTGGTGCAAGTCGATACAACGGTGTCTTCGCCACCAGTTGAAAATGTGGCTCTGGCCACTGGAAACGCAGAAACCCTCAAGAGGCTGCTGCGCTGAGCGCACATGGTCCCCACTGATCTAAAGAGGATAGATGACATAACAAAGCAAAATTCCCTTGACTGGATGAATAGTCCGAACAAGATTTCTAGCGTGTGGCAAAAGAAGTGAAGGGGTCGTGCGTCTGGTACTAGAAAGTCGGTGAAAGTGCACTTACATGGCAGAACAAAGATCGAACGATCTTAAACTACTTTCTAGTATCAAAAGTACTGCCAAATCTATGCGCGAGGTCAAACTAGAAAAATCTAGTTAATTACATATGTTTCAAGAAAAAATTACAAAAAAGACTGATTTGTCTGTGTGACCTTGTGCTTTCACACATACTTGCTTTATCAGAAAAAGAAAGCACCAGAACTAACTCATTCACAACCTTTTACATTATATTTCACATCGTCACATCGTATTAGCGTCCTGTGGGCGGCAATGTTGATGCTCCAGCGCCAGCGGGCACGGCAGCTGTGGCGGCGGCCGCCATTGCGGAGGAAGAAGGTTGGGCGGCACGGGACGCGGCAGATAAGTTCTTCAGCTCGGTGATGATGAAAGCACACAGCTTCATGAAACCAAATGCATCACCCTGTAAAGAAGAAAAAGAAGCAACGGAATGATTACAGGTCAGATAAAGATGTTTCACAAATGTTTCTTAATTGACAAAACTCCTACAGTGCACAAACATAACTCGAAAGATACACAGAATTAAAAAAAAATGTTCTCAACATTCGCACAATACACACAATTTCTCACCTCCACGCGTTGGAAATCCAACAGATAAATATTCTGCTGCACTTTGTACAGCGACAAGGCAATTTTCACATTCGCATCGGGGGTGTGGGCGGGCATGAGGCTCCAGGCCTGCTTGGAACGACGCCGTTTGCGCGCGCGGTTGCCATTTCCTTCGTGGGTGTTTTCCTCGGTGTCGCTGTTGGATTGATCGCCGAGTTCAATGTCATCGTCGTCATCCACAATGGGGTCGCCTTGGTGGTCTGAATAACGAATACAGCACAACAACAGATGCAGTGACAGTAAAGAATAGATTTTAGTGATAAGGCCGCATTGCTGTAATGTAATTTTAATCCAAATGCCACATCACAGCAAATTCTGATTAAGGAAAACCCAAATATATCATAAACACACACATCAAACCAACAAGCCAACAACAATGACGTACCGAGCATGCCGACAGCATTGGAAAGAATCGCATCCATAGCGTCGCCACTCTCCGGGTCCAAATCATCCATGTACATTGTCGTGCTCTGTTTGTGGGTGAAAGAAAACATTGATAGAAGAGAAAGTTAGAATAATAGCAACAAATGCCAGGCGAATGCACTAAAAAGGTCAGCATAGAGTCCTGGAATCGGACAGAGATGCCAAAACCATCATAGAAAAAATTCTTCGCGAGGGCAATGCACAAAATACAAAAAAAAACACGTACCATGTGATTTTTGTCTGCATAAGGCGTGGGCAGGGCGTGTTGCTGTTGCTGCAGCTGTTGCTGTTTGTGGTTCAACCTCGCCGCGTGGTCGGACATGTCTCGATCACGACTCGTGCGGCTGCCCAGCACACTGCCGCTGTTGCTCCCGCCGCCACTGTGACTCCGTTGTCCCTGATTCTGGCTATGGCCGGGTCCTTGGCTCAAGGTGCTCGCAGAAGAGGAGGTCATGCCACTCAGGCCGGTCTGGGGGTTGTAGGCTCCCATCAGGGAGTGCTGCGCGCTGGCCAAGGCGTTGGTCCCCGAGCCCGAGCCGGTGCTGGTGTTCGTGTTGGTACCGAAGGGATTGGCATTGCCTGGGCCAGAGATCATCATGCTGTTCATCGCGGTGGACTGGCCGAATCCGGTGCCGAACATACCCGTGCCCTGTGTGACAAAAGGATAATTGTGTATACAAGTACAGTCAGTTTCAGTGGCAAACAAATGAACGATGTGAGTACACAGGTGTGCGAACTTCTTCAGCAACCAAATGCATACAATTACTGCAGTAACAATAATTGATGAATGATGCACACACTTACGCTGCTGCTGACAGTGGGGGAATGTTGCTTGGGCACCGCACCCGAGGTGTATTTCCACAGACACAATACACGGTAGTTATTGACCTGGTGCCACACGCATTTCAACGCCTGCATGGCCTTGTAGACTTCGTTCATCACGTGGGCGGGGTCTTTCTTCGACTGGATGCCTAGGTACCATCTATAAGAGTGGTAGAATGTTGAATAATGAATGAAAAATTATAACGAGAGCAGGAACAAGTGAATGAAAGAAACAGTGCAATTTATTGTTTGCGCGCAATCAGCTTGCAAACAACACCATTCCACACAGAAATAATGCCAACCATTTACCTGCGGCGCCTGGCAGAGAGATCTCTGGTATCCACCGGGGCAGGACCGGCCTGTCCTTTGCCCGGAGTGCTCCCACTGTTCATCATCGACATCATCAGGCTGTCAGCCCGCATACTCATACTTCCCGGCGATATGCCCAGCCCCGTGAGGCGTGGGGACTGGCCCGGTGGCGTGGACGCAGTGTCCTTGCGCGCCATCACGACGTCCTCGATGCGCTTCTTATGGCGCTTCTCGTCCAACAGCAGCTGGTAGGCCACTTTCAAATCGTGCTTGTTGATGTCCTCGGGCTGCCGGTGGGAATTTTCCACGGCATCTGTGACCAGCGCCGGCGTGACTCCGCCGATCGGCAGGCGACACACTTTCTCCACAATTTCCGCATCAATGTAGCGCTCCTGGCTCTCCATCATCGCCGGCGGCAAGGTGAGATATGCCGGCAGCTTGTGCTGGTACCAGGCGTGCTGTCGGACCTCCGCGATGGTGATGCGTTTGATGGGATCCACGACGAGCATACGCAAGATGAGCTCACGGGCCGACTGGCTCAAATGACTCGGCAAGGAATACATACCAGATTTGATCTTTTTGAACAAATTTGGAATGCTTTCGTCGTCAAAGGGCAATGTGCCACACAACAGCGCATACAAAATAACGCCGCAACTCCACACGTCCACCTCGGGCCCCGCATACAAATTGCCACTAATCACTTCCGGCGCGGCGTAGTTGGGCGAGCCACAGGACGTGCGCAAAAAGTCACCATCGTGAGCCACATTGGACAGACCAAAGTCTGCGATTTTGATGTTGTTGTCAGAGTCCAACAGCAAATTCTGTGAATATAGAAAGTTGTTTTAGCATGTCAGTATATGAGATGATGGCGTAAGATGAAAATGCAATCTCGTTGTGCGCAATTTTACCTCGGGTTTTAAATCTCTATGCACAATTTTGTAGTGGTGGCAATATTCTATGCCAGACACGATCTGATATGGAGACAACAAAGTCAGCAAGATTATTCAGTTTTTTGTGAGAAGGCGACCAGGAGGCTATGAATGTGTACCTGATGAAAGAAGTGCCTTGCCTCATCTGGGGGCAATCTGCCTCGAGAGACGATGTAATCGAATAGCTCGCCACCAGACACATACTCCATGATCACAAAGATGTCTGAAGGCGTATCAATGACCTCGTATCTGTTTAAAACATAGGAGAAGACAGGCACACGGGTAAGATGCAATAAAGACGGACGAAACTATACCTGTTCCACACACAGTACATTGGTTAGATGACTTACAATCGAATAATGTGAGGGTGTGTGCACATCTTGAGAATATTTATTTCGCGTCTGACTTTTTCAGCCATTTCCAAGTGCTTGATCTTGCCTTTGTTGAGGATTTTTACAGCGACTTTGAGCCCAGTGACTACATGATGCGCAACTACAGCAGAAAAGTACCAATATAACCGTATTAGTGCACTGATTTGTCCGTTCGGCAAGGGCGATGAAATTTTTTACTTACGTTTGACCTTTCCAAAGGCTCCAATGCCTAAGGTCTTGCCCAGTCGATACTGCGCAAGCACAATAGGCGCATTGTCCATTCTACAATCTGATATAAACAAAAAGAATCTTTATTGCGTGCTGCTTGTCGTACTCTTTCCCAATGCGGAGCCAAATCTTGAAGAGCTTGCCGAGCGAGTTGAGGTTCAAAATGGCGACCTTGTACCACAATTTAAGCGTAACATTGCATATAATCGGCAAATCAACGCCAATAATTAAAGAATTTTAGCCGTTTCTCTTCCGTTGTGCGCGATGTTGCTTTCCCACCGATCCCGAATCAAAGCAAATGCAGAACTGTACCAGTGGTCTATTGTATGCAAGATGAGTGCACTATCTGGGCGCATGGTCCTTAACGAAATTTTAAACGCCGATCATCGGGATTTGTCAGAGAGAATTGATAAACATCCAGAATCAGTAAGTATAGTTGGTGTGTGTGGCGAGTCACCAGCTCATATAGCGATATACAAAAGAGACACTAAGATGCTGAAGATGTTATTGGATGCGGGAACAAGTCCAAATATTGTGAACCAAGCGGGGGACAGCTTGGTACACGTAACCGCTAGGCTTGGATTTTTTGAGTGTCTACAGCTGCTGTATGAAACCAAACGATGCGAACTTATATTAAAGAACAAACTGAACCAGACAGCCTTAGATATAGCACAGAGCGATGTACAGAAGCACGCTCTTCATGCGCTCAAGCTCTTCGCTGACTATCACTTCGACGAACCTAGTGAAGTGGATCAATTGCAAGCCATCATCGATGGTAGGGCAAAATGTGCAATATATCTAGCCGAGAAGATGATTATTGATCGAGAAAACAAAGTCAAAAACATGGTCAAAGAAACGTTGGATGCAACAAGGGAACGGCGAAGCAAAGCACGCATTATGCGTGGCATGGGCGGTACGAAGTTTACTTCCTTTTACACCGACCTAACTTACGACACGAACATAAACAAACCGCCCTGGGAGAAGATCGATATGACCTTCTTTGTGGGATATATAGCCGGTTTGGATACAGTGGTACGGACCGTATTTGCATGCGACTTTGTGAATAATTCGATTCGCACCGGAATGCACAACGTTCTGGTGGAAATCCAGTCTAAATTGCCGGTATTTACCTACCCGGTACCTACGTACGAAGCTCGTATTCCTATATCAGGCAATGCACCTGCTAAACCAACCAGTAACAATCTATCCGTATTAAACAGAAATAACGAGTCGCGCACAAATACCGCTGCTTTTGCGCCACCTACTGCACATACTAACGGAAGCGGCGCAACTATGAATGTCGGTACAGCGGAAATATTACCCCTCGGAACAACACGTACACGAATTTTGCCACACATACGAAGCACCGAACAAAACGAAGCGCCACTGGTAAATCAACCTGCATCCTTTGAAAGCTTGATCGACGTGGCAAAGAACGATAGTGTCGGCGCGCGACTGTTATCAGGTTCCGGGTCGACTCGCACTCCTTTGTTGGCACCCCTGGGCCTGGTAGCTCAGCAGGGCTCAATTAAAACACCCAATTTATTATCGATGAACTCTAATCGGCGTAACTTGCTGAGCAATCGAATTAATAGCACCAGTCCAAAGCAGAATCCTACCGAGGACGCTAGCTCATGATAAATTTGTACCAACAAGTACGAGTCGTACATATTCCATGCTTTCGTATACTTCTGCTCGCAAAAAGAAACAGTTGTTATTTGCTATTTATGCTAATTATTCAAACGAAAACGAAAATATTACTCGCCAACTTGTGTCTCTTTTGCTGAGAAAACGCCATAATTTCCCCACAGGAATCATCATGTTATCTTAAATTACAACCACATGTCTGCGCGTGTTAATGCTCGCACAGCGACCAGCCCCGCTCAAAGAAGTTGGTCTGGTCGTCAATTTCATACTTGCGCTGGAACATCAACAGTTCGCGGTACAATTTGGCGTCTTCTAGGCTCATCACACCACTCTCAGCGCCATTAGCACTGATACTGGTACTGGCAGCATGGGGTTGCTGCGGTGCCACGTGGGCCGTAGACAGGACTTGCTCGTACGGGTTGACCAGAAAGAAACACAGAATCTTACGTGTGCCCGGCTGGGTGGCCTCTTGGAGCTGCACCTCGGACACCTTGTGCTGCAAAAAGTTGGGAAACACCAGCAAAAGATCTTCTTTGGTGGCCACTGCGCCGAGATCAATCGTGGATTCCATTTCTCGGTCTTCTCCGAGTTTCTCCACCATTCCGTAGTGGTGATACACCGAAGACATGCCATTCTGCGGGTAAGGAATGTCATACACATCAGCAATGGTGGAGCGGAATTCGAGTTGATTGTCCTGGACGTTGTTCATTTCGTAGTAGTAAATGCCTGTGGCGACGATGCGCTCCGTGCGCATGCCCTCCAGGTGCCAGTGCCCACCAGGAAACACCTCTCCGGGCGCGACCACAATGTTCGCAAGCTTCACAATGACCTGGCAGTGGGCCAAGGTAGCCGGCGCCGAGGGAGACGTGAGGCGGTTGCTGTCGTGCAAGGCTTGCAGCGCCTGGTCGAACTGCGGCACCAGCTGACCAAACACCGACGCGATGGACTGATACAACCCTTCATTCTGCGCGCGGGGCAAGTTGTTGATGTAGGAGTCGATCGACACGGACTGCACAGAATTGTCTTCGTTCCGCTGCACCGAAAACTCCGCAGGCAGCCACTGAAACACAGCATCACTGATGGGAATAGGCTGGGCCAGGTCATTTCGCACAGGGGTCACGTCTTTCACGTAGCAGAAGAGCGATGGATGAACCAGATCGATGACTTGGTTGTTGGATCCAGGGTGGTAGTCAATCTCAGTGCATGTGCTCTCCAGTTGGGCAATCTGTTGGATGAGAGTATCCTTCAACGCAGAATCATCCAACGATCTTGTGAATACAAACTTGTTGAGGAATGCTTCAAATCTGGATATGCGGAGCTCATCGGTACACAAACAAGGCATGGTTCTCTTCTTCTTATAATCATCGTCCTCGTCACTGTATCCGGATTCATCTGTGTTGTACCCATCTTCACACCTGGCACACTCACAGTTACAATCGCACTCAATGTCACGACTGAGATCAACCCCTAGCCTCACATCCCAATCATAGCCGGCATCGTCATCGTAAGATGTGTCTTTCTTCTCCTTGTAGTCTTGCAGCAGTTGCAAGACGCAACGAAAGACGTTGGGACTGATGCCCTGGTCTGCAGCTTCTTGCTTCCACTTATCAGTGATCCTTTCGTCCTCGATCTTGGTGGCCCATTCGGGCTTGTCAAGAATGATGCGAATCAGTTCCGTCATTGCGGTACACTTCACGTATGACTATGAATGTGGATGTGCATCAACTGAAATCAAGAAATTGTTGGGAGTTGAAGATTTGCGCACAGAAAAAAGAGTTTTTATCGTTCCAATGGTGTAAAAATATTTATTTTTCTGTCTCACACCACGTGGAGTCACCAGATTCTGTTATAGAATGCATCGCAGACAGTGGATACTGTAACTTTTCTGCTCCCTTTAACTTGTCCCATAGCATTTAGCATCGTTATTTTAACAAAGCAGACTTATCCGCACAAATAGCAAACGTAGGATCGATACTCTTCAACCCGTCGTACTGCGCAAAACTAAGCCAACAAATGGAATAAAACGTATGCAAAACGTCCGGGTAACAGTCCGGCAACTTGCTGAACCCACCACTATGTACGCTTCCCTGGCACTGGGCTAATAAGAAGCTTTGCGTGGAAGGCAGGTCCGTGTACTGAAAGGAATGCAACATGTGTAAGGTGGCGCCGACCCAGAAAGAGTAGCAACTGTCCGGGTCTTTGTTCGTGCGGCCCTGGTAACCATTCACTTGTCTGTGGTAAGTAACGGCAAACATAAAGTGTGTGGGTTAAAGACGTGTACGTTTTGACCATTTCCGAACCTTAGTGAGAAACAGGCACTCTGACCATAAAAATGTATACACCGGATGCATTAACAGTATTGTATGCATACAAGAAGTGACACAAGATCGCGCACATAAATAACACATTTACATGCAAGTTAAGTACCTGGCTTCACACCACTGGACGAGGTCCTGCAAGGTCTCCGCCGATAACGCATCCAGTCGATTCATCAGACGCAGCGCTGCGATTGCACAGTAGCAAGAACCACCAGTGGCCTCACCGTCTGCATGATTATTTTTGGTACAAAAAGTGAATTTGGTAAGGACGTGTTGCATAAAAATTATCAGAGACCGTTGGTACAAATCTAAGAAACACTGCGGCAAAAAGAGGTTCGCCATTGATGTGACATACCTGGAACCACCGCAATCCCTCCCTCGTAGGTCACGCACTGCTGAATGTACCGCACCGCCGCCTCTATGTCCACCGCCGACCAGTCATCGAGGGCGGCTGAGATAGCGCAAGCACAGTACAGGAAGCGCACATCTGCTTCGCCACTGTCATTCAAGGTGGACCGGAAGGCTCCACTCGGCATTTGCAGCTGAGCCAGACCTAATAAAGGTGTGATTATAATTTGACGTTAGTGTATGTCAATTCAGAATGTAACTAGTTGTTATTTCTTACCTTCCAGGGTGTGCGCTCTGTTTACGCGACTGAGGTCATCGCCCAGAGTGGTAAGGGACATCAATGCGGTGTAGGTCATGGCAATGTGGCCTTGATGATAATCTTCGTGGATACTGTGTGGAAATGGACAAGATGCGCAACTCTCAGCTACTGTGACGGTGGCAGTAGGGCCTTCTGCTTTGCAAACGCCGCACACTAAATGATTAGCGAAAGATCCTCCAATGAATCCTGCGCTCGAAACCCCTTTCCTTGAGTTAGCAAGCTGGAGTGTGTATATGTACTCTACTATTTCTTGCTTGTTAACAGAATCTAGTTGTCCCAATATATCAAGACCAACGACGGAGAAATACAACGCTGTCATGCGGCTTGTATCCAAAGATGCATATGGAGACGGCATGACGTTTAGAATAGACCGAAAGTACTTTGCGTGCGCTTCTCTATGAAAAGCTACTGATACAGACTGCAAAGAGCTGGTCTCAACAGCATCGGATACGGGAAATGCTGACATGGAGCACAGATCCTGTGAGCAAAAACATTTGCACTGCTGAATCAATCATGCACCTGGAAAGGGTTGTTGCTTTCATCTAACCCTCTCCGTTCATTCTTGGCGATTCAGAGACTTCACTCAATTTTGATCCGCATGCATTTGTTCTTGGACTCAATATTCATCATGCTTGGTCTTTTGTCTGTGTCGTCCTTTAAGTCAGGTGGTATTGCATATTAAAGTCTGTATGTCTTAATCTGTTCTGAACGTAACCTTTTACCACCGAGCAGGGCCGTTCCGAAGTATGAGAGCAGTTGCAAGTTCACGGACCCTTTCCAAGGTACTCTCGATTGCTTATTTTCACACAGTTAATAGCTCATCCACATTGTATGCGGTATCTTTCGTCTACGCAGTTGAGTTCGTGCAATGACGGAGCTTACAAGATCGACGAGATCGTCAATTTGTGCAAGAAAAAGGGCTATGTATTTCAGTCTTCAGAGATATATAGCCCAATGGCTGGCTTTTATGACTACGGGCCGCTTGGCGTGGAACTGAAGAATAACTTGAAGAAGCTGTGGTGGAGGGACATGGTGCATAGAAGAGAAGATGTCGTAGGTTTGGACAGCTCCATCATCGCTTCTCCTGCTATCTGGAAAGCATCAGGTATGCAGGAAGAATTGTTGTTTTGATGGCTCTCTGTTTGATGCCTAAGCGTACCTTGAGTATTGATTCGGCTTCACCTACAAGCAGATCAACGTACGCTTTCAAATTTTCACTAACTTCTGTTTGGTTATCTACTGAACAGGCCACATTGCTGGGTTTTCGGACCCCATGGTGGACTGCAAAAAGACCAAATTGCGGTACCGTGCGGACCAAGTGTTCTGGGCACCCCTAATCTCTGCCATCGATGACACTCCTGTGTGTTATGTGTCCGTGGTGGAGTCAGATGATATGCTAGTCGAGGCGACCAAACTGGCCACGAAAAAAGCCAAAACACTCGGCGTGAAAGGGCCATTTAAACCACTCGAATTGAAAGATCTCACCGAAGCTCCAGCAGATATCTATCATCTCATTCCCTCCCCGGCCTCGGGAGAAGCTGGCGATTTAACCGTGCCGAGGGATTTCAATTTGATGTTTCAGACTTCTGTGGGAGCGGTCTCCGACGCCAGTGCCGTGGCGTATTTGAGACCTGAAACCGCCCAGGTAAAACTTCAATGCATTTTCGAACAATGCTTATTTGTAAGGAGATTAGATCTGTACGCATGTATTTATTTGGGTGTTATCGTTGTTAGAACCCGCCCATCTGAACGATATATGTCTGTTCATGCCGTTTTTCTCCACTGTCTCTAGGGAATCTTTACGAACTTTGCGGCCGTGCAACGAACTGCTCGCATGAAGGTAATATTAACACTGCTAACTTTTGTATACTTGTACTCGGTTTATTTGTTTTGCAAATACTCCCATAGAACTGTTTTGCCTCTTTCTCTTTCTTTCCACCTGTGGCTGTAGAATTTTCTAGTTGTTCGATTCATTCTGATCATTTCTCTCTTGTTTTTTCCGGCATGTACAGATTCCCTTCGGTATTGCGCAGATTGGCAAGGCCTTCCGGAATGAAATTACACCACGCAATTTCATCTTTCGCAGCAGGGAATTTGAGCAGATGGAAATTGAATATTTTATTGAACCGGGGGACGACGTGTGGCCCAAGGTAGGGTAGAACATGTGTGTATTGTTTGTTGACTTTTTTTTTTGTTTATTCCTTTCTTGCATTCTTTCTTTTTCCGATTTTTTCTCGTGAACAATACCGAAATATCGTTGTGTCGTTTGTGTTTTCCATCTTTTCAGCACCTACAAGAATGGATTGATCGGTCCTGGCAGTGGCTGCTGTCCGTGGGTATAAACGAGTCTTTTCTCTCCAAAAGTGTACACAGCGACAACAAATTGGCCCATTACGCGCGCGCTTGCACAGACATTACCTTCAAGTATGATGTGATGACTGTCTTTCTTCCCTTTGTGTTTGGTGAACCATAAGTGTTAAAATTGTGGAACCTCCCCACATTTGTTCGCGCATCTTTCTTTCCATTTTTTATTTACCCTTCCCGTTGTAAATTTATTCTCTCCCCACTCACCTCGCTGCTTGTTCTCCCATTTTTTTTTCAGATACCCTTTCGGTACACAAGAGCTCATGGGGGTGGCCGCTAGGGGTAATTATGATCTCACCCAGCACATGACGGCCAGTGGCAAGAATCTCGACTATTTCGATGCCTTGACCAATACCAAGTACCTGCCCCACGTGATTGAGCCCTCGCTGGGCGTGGACCGGCTGTTTCTCGCCATATTGTGCTCGGCGTACCGTGAAGAGGTGCTGGAAGATGGAGAGAAACGAGTCGTGCTGGGTCTGCATCCCGCGGTGGCGCCGGTGAAGGTCGCGGTGTTTCCGTTGGTGAATAACAAACCTGAGCTGACACAACTGGCCAGAGACATCTTTGCGAAGTTGCAGATGCGCTACAACGTGGAGTTCGACACGGCGGGCGCGATTGGCCGGCGCTACCGACGCGCCGACGAGACTGGCACGCCGTTTTGTGTGACGGTCGATTTTGATTCCCTGGAGGACCAGTGTGTGACCATTCGGGAACGAGATTCGATGGTGCAGCGTCGAGTGAAGATTGACGAAGTGTATGCATGTGTGAGCCAGCAGGTAGACGGGTTTTGAAAGATAAAAATCGAAATAGTGGTGTGTAGAATGTAGATGCTAATTTTGAGTCAGTTTTACGTAACTACGTTGTTAAACACACAGCACTGTATATAGAAATATGTCTATCTAAAGTTACACATTTTATGGCACAATCACATTGCGTTACTATTAGTTACACGAAAGTGGCACTTGAACTGCCCAGCCAAGAGGGAACTGCCAGGTCCTCCATATCGTCTTCAAGCCAGTCGCTTGTGCACTGGATAAGAATATTGAACATGTTGATCAACACCATAAATATGAAGCTTTTGCGTAACAACTCTGTTTTACATTACCTCTAAGTCGACTAGTGTATTTTCCATTGCAAGCGCATGTGTCGATTCACCTCTCTTTATGAAGAAAGTAAAGTTAATGTCCGGAAGTTAATAAAAATGCAATAAAAAACATTGTGCAACAATGAAGCTTACATCAGAGAACGAACAATCCGACACATCATCTTCAACATCAGCACTGTCACCAACGTCTGAATTTTCGCCAAAGTCACCATCTGCACTGCCATTCTTCCACTCTCCATAATCACTTTGCCCATTTTGTGGCGCGCCCTAATATTGTAATCGTTGCACAAAAACACGACACAAATGCAAGTGTATAAACTCAACAAATTATTTGTAACTTTCAAATAGAAGAGAAAATGGTACTCACCTCCTGTCCCTTCGTTGCTTTATTCTGAGTCTGACTTTCACGAAATGTGTTTGGGCGCTTCAATCCATTCTTTGTAACTTCCGCGCTGGTTGTTTCGTTGCGGAGTGAAATTAGTTGAATCTCTTTTGTCCACAACCAGTTGCCTATTGACTGCGCGGAGCAGAAAAGAGATATTAATGTGAGAACCACGAACGTGCGGGAACACGTACTCCTAGGCAGACATCGAAAAGAATTCGTGCGGCAGTTCGAATTCATATGGTAAATGAGTTGTGTGGATACAGAGTCCGAGAGCATCAGAACAGTTGCATCTGGCTGGGGTAAATTCAGCATCTGCCTTCTGGCAATCGAGTAAGTGCAAAGTTGCAATTTAGCACTTCTGTTTAGTTGCGTGCTGATTCTTGTTGATCCCACATTGAAGCAAGAAAACTTGTTTTCGTAAATGGTTTCCAATCGTCGAAGAAATCTCAGGACTAGGGCAGCTCTCGTGGCCATTATTTCGGCCGCAGATTGATTTACATTCGATTCTCCTGCCAGCGCTTCTAATGTAGGATCCTGAACCGCTACAGCAAAGTCCGGATATCCAGTCATAGTGACGCCGGCGTCGGGGAACTTTGCTTCCAACAGGGGAGGCTTGCTGTTGAGGAATCTATGCCAGTAATTTGCATTCCGGTTGCCACTGGGATCGAAATGTTGTAACATATCTCGCAGTAGAAGGTGCTGCACTACCTGTACGTGTTGAAGCTCATCCAGGTTAGTGTTGGGAAGTATAAGATGCTTATACAGGGAGAGCATTTTGACTAAATTCTTGTGGTGCAGTTCGTATTTGTCAACTGCTGAGACTGTCATGGCGACTCTAGATTGGGCCAAGAGAAACTGCTCACACTCCACTAAACCATACGGTATTCTTTTTATCACGATTTCGTCTTCGGTTCCTTCAAGGGTGGCCTTCTTTATTTCGCTAATATCCATTTTGGTACAACCAGTTCCTCTGTTTTTTTCGGAGTTTGTCGCTTTATTCCTATTTGATCCTGCAGTAGCTGTGGACAGATCATCTCTATATAGTGAAGCATACGTCACAGAGCTTTGCCTGTTGTTCCATGAATACGAAACGGGCTCGTCCCCGTTAAGATCGATACCGTTTTGACGTAGATATTCAAGCATGTCAGACGAGGTTTCAAAATTGTGTTGGAACAGTTCTGCAATAGCTAAGCGTCTTTTTTGGGTCTGATAGAGATCTGCTAATGTCGCTGCATCAATTGAAAAGCTCTGAATATCTGTGGGAGTCGCAGAGTCGGCTGATGCAAAGACTGACTTCCCCTGGTTACTAAACTTTTGAAAGTCAAAATCGAACCTTTGGAATTGCTTGGGATCATGAATGTCTGCCCCAATGACCACCCGTGTGTTAGAAGCAGTGGAAAGTGCAATATCGAAGCCGTCGAGGCTCATTTTTGTGTGCTTTGACAAATCTAAAATAGTATTTCCAAATTTCGCAGGGTGTTCACCAACCGTCGTTTCCTGATTAAGGCATTGTAGAGTTTGGCACTCTAGCAAAAGTTTTACTTCGCATGCAACTACCGGTAGGCCCTATTGCACAATCGCATAAAGTTTTTAACATTCTATATTTTTTACAGACAGTAACGGTATAAACATCTGTTCAGTCGCCAACGCTGTAAGTATGAGAAAAAACAATACGTTCCGGGCCCCCGCATATCAGGCCAAGATACCAGCGCGTCCAGAGTACTCGTTCTGCTTGATCAGACGCATGTTTCTTCACATGTTGTTGTGCAGAGGATGGGTAGAGGGGGACAATTCAATATTTTCTCCCAATGTGCGTCGTTTCTCGAGAAACACCACACCCGCGGCGCCAATGAGCGCACCGACCACGAGACTCAGCACCAGCAGCAGGGACCAGTGAGTGGTACTCAATGCAGAATTATCATCCCCACAGCTATCCTCATCGGTGGCAGGCACCACCGTAGGCACACTGCAGGGCATGCTCTCCTGTCCAAAGGCCAGCCGGTCCAACAGGACGTTCACATCGCACAAGGTCTGCGTGCAGCCCGGCACCAGCATCGCTTGGCCGTTGTAGATCAACCGGAAGTAGTAACCTCCCGCACCCAGGGGACTCGCCGCACTGGCAGCGTACAGCTCCATACTTACGAGGTAGGCGTACCCCGCCCAGCGGCCGTCCCACACGTCACCCAGTACGGCGGCCAAAAAGGGCATCAGCGAGGTATCGTGCGCGGAGAACAACGCAAACTTGAGAGGAGTGGTGGATCCCGCGGAGCTAAAGAACAAAACACAAAGAGAAATAAAAATTGAGGTGAGAAACGAAGGGGAGACAGGTATCAACGGGTTGGAAACTGCGATGCACAAGGAAAAAGAGACGTTAGAATCTAAAGTTTTACCTGGTCCTACCACTAATAATGTTCAACAAGTTGTTGCGCATCTGCCAGGCAATGTTGCCCATGGCCGTCTTGGACCAGATCGAGTTGTTGTTGAGCGCCATAAAGGCATAAGTGTACTCCACCTGCGCCACCGTGGCGTTGAAAATGGCCTCGCTCATCAGTACTGTGGAAGCAGAACCCGAAGGCAATGGGCGGTTGGTGCAGACAGCCGTCATCATACAGTCCAAAGCAGTGCCCCAGCTCCAGTAGCCTGCAACAACAATGCGGAAAATAAGAAAAGAAATTAAGAAAATGTGTTGGCACATACAGTCTTCTCCGCAAAAACCCATTCAAAAGTGCTTGGTCAGAATTATTATGAAAAGAACAAAGTCACTCAAAGGCTGCAATTTTTGACCTACCTGCGCCCCAGATCTGGTCGAGGTCACTGGTGAGCTGAGTGACGGCCTGCGAAGTGTTTTCTGCGATCCACTCCGGCGTGGCGTAACCCTGGTCCTCGATCTGGTTCAGCCGTGGGCACACGTTGCTGTTGGGGTAAATCTGGTCCAGATTGTAGTCTCCGGTGTGCCAGGGCACAATGACCTCGTCGGTCACCTGTCAGTGAAGAATTTAGAAGAATGAGTCATGTTTCAATGGCAGGAGGATGGAGTATGTAATACACATTAGTAACCAAACATGTTCGACGCACTTACGTTGAAAAATGTATGTAGAAGAATCTGACCAGACATCAGCGTGCGCTGCTCGTCGTCGGAACGGAGATAAAATCCGTTTGCTGAGTACTGTTCGTCCCAGTTGTTGTTGGCAAACAAGGGCAGGGGACCGTTGACATAGGCATCCAAGAGCATGAAACCGTTCTTCTCCTCCTGTTGGTAGCCCTCCAGGAGCAGCTGACCAGTGTAGCAGTTGCCTCCGAGGTAGTTGGCAGAGCCATCGTAGAGTTTTCTGAAGAGCCATGGAGAAGGACGCGACGGATCGGTGTAACTTGGAGATGCCAACATAAGCTCGGTGACGTTGCAGTTGTTCCAAGTCACATCGTAATTCTTCCAGCAGTTCATCTTTGCATATGGCGTACGGGCGCCATGTCTGATCATTACCTGTACCTGTTTCAGCTCAGTAACAAGGGTGAGATCATTTGCCGAGAGTGCAGGAATCTGCTTAGAATCGATGTCCTTGGAGCAGTACTCCGGGTATGCGGCGGGCGACCATGCGTAAACAACCGAACTACACAAAGTAAGCACTACAAACAGGACGGGCAACATCCCTACTGCGTGAATGGTGATCTACGACGAGAAATAATGATAATCTGACGCTTGGTGAATGGAAAGGGTTAAAACGGGTGTGTGGTGTGCTCGTTGGTGAAGGAACGGAAGACTTATTTATCGTCCATACATCATGTTGGCTCTTTCATCTGCCGCCAAGATTTTTATTAGAAGGTCGCCTGTTGCTGCGTCTGAATTTCACAGTTCAGCGGCCGCTTTGGGCAGACCGTTCAGAAAGAGAGATGGCAGACCTGTCCTTCACGCGTCTCAGAGACCTGCTGAAGTAGCTGACATCGATTTCAGCACTTTGGGTTTAACATATGAAATCAAGGAAATACCTGAGTTGGTTGTGAAGTACCATGCATGGGCACCTAAGCCTGCAAATCCTCCCAATCTTCCTTTCATGATCGATAGAACCGACACTGGCATGGCCCTCCCTGTGTACACCGATTTTGTCGGTGGTTACACGAAGGTGAACACGATATTGCGAAAGATTAGAGGAGACGTGCACATTTTGAAGGAGGAGATTGAAAAGGTGGTTGGCAAGCCAGTTGAGGTGCGTCCCGGAAAGATTGTTATCGAGGGCAACTACAACCGAAGACTGAAATTGTGGCTGCTGGGTTTGGGCTTTTAAATTGTCCACGCTTGTTGCCTATTCTTTGCTTGCTTTATTTGACATGTAAATAAAACACAGGGTAAACGAATTGCTATTGCGGTTTCTTTTGAGTTCTTCCACATTAGTCGAACAGAAAGTTGGTTAATTGCACATTGGCGCACTTCCACCACCAGGTGTACCTTTCCACCTCTCTGTCTGCCACTCCATATAAGAGAATCACAACTGAAGGGCATATATGTATCTTAAAAAAGACTACTCCATTTCTTTATTCTTGTGATAACACGGATGCGAGCACCAAAATGCACATTTGATGGGATTTAAGTCCACTTTTTAGAACAGAAGTAAACGAAAGGCAAAAGAAGCCAGAAACTAATCACATTTTCTCACTTAATTTAGACATTTTAAATAGCATCATTGAAGCTTGGTTAGGTCTTCCAGAAACCCCATCCACCCCGGGTCTTTGGGTTGTACTGAACCTCACCGTCTGTAACACTTGTCGCGGCCACCGGAGCAGCGGTGCAAGCAGTCGATTCAGCGGTCGTTCCAGATGTGGGGACAGCGGTAGACTCACCCTTTAGTTGATTCACCGAGTTCGCCGAGACGCTAGAAGATGCAGCAGGAGCAGAAGCGGTCAGCACCGCAATGCGCGCTTGGAGCCGTTCGATTTGCTTCCGCAATGTGCGCCGACGCGTCTTGCCCAGCTGCGCGCCGATGCTCAACTCTTCGGCGGTCTGTTCCGCACTAGTACCAGCACCAGCACTGGCCACATCATCTACAGAAACAGAATTGCAGTCACCACTGGTGTTCAGGGAGTCGCCACCGGTCACGCCCTTTCCCGTATCACTGGAGTCATCACCAGGCAGGCTGCTTGCGGCGTTCGGCGCCTTTTGGTGAAGCATACATGCCTTGCGCTTGGCATCATACTGCCGCTGCTTCTGCAAGGCCCGCTGTTGCCGCTCTAGCATGCGGACCTGCTCCAGATGACTGGCGCTTTCTTTCACCAGCTCTTGAAGTCCTGCAAGCTGCAATTGCAACTGCTCAAGCGTGAAGGAAGTCAGCACGGTAAAATACAGCTCTTTCAAATCCCTGCAGTGAGTTTTATTTGAAGTACACAATGTTAGTTTTATGCAAATGAGAATGTACTGGACATTTTCTGTAAAACTTTCCCGGTCGGAAGAGATCAGGCAGCAATGTACAGTACAGATTTACTTCCATAAAACATTTACCTGTGCCGGGAGCAGTGGTACTCGCCTTGTGCAGGATTGCTTTGCACACATTGAGGACACACCAGCACGGGCATGCGACAGACTGTGCACACAATGAAGCCCGAGTAGACATCGTGTCGAGACAAACAGTCAATGCAGCGCCCCACCACACTCTGAGCAATATCGATTTCTCCCTCTGCCTGTTCTGCCTTTCCTTCATTGTGAGGGGTAAGCACGTTCTCCGTAGTGCTTGGACCAGAACCCACACCAGCCCCAGTAGCAGTCACGTCAGACTCACCTTCTGCGCAAATCGGGGTGGCAGTGGGTCCGACGGAGACTCGGCTGTCAAACACAAAGTTCTTGCCTTGGAACAAACCGCCATCGGGGAAAGTCTCCAAGTACCGATGAATGCCACCTTCCAGCTAAAAGGAATTAGACAAAAGAAGCAAAATAGGATTAAAATCAGTAAAGTTCTTCAGAGTTGTCGGAAGGCGAAACAATGTGATTGAAACTCGACCTGATAAACATTGGAATATCCCTTAGCACAGAGGTAGGCCGAAGCCTTTTCGCACCGAATGCCACCCGTGCAGTACATGTAGATATTTTGCTGCGGTGCAGATTCACCATTGTCTTCAGGTGCATTCTCTTTAGGTACCGTTGCTGCTCCGCCTAGCACCTGATCCAAGGCATCGAATGTTTCAGCGTAGTTGAAGGTTTTGAGGTTCTTGGAGCCCTTGAAATGACCAATATCAAACTCAAACTCGTTTCGAATATCGAGAATAATTCCATCATTGCGTGCCAATGCATTGTGAAACTCGGTGGGCGTCAAATGAGTCCCAGTCCCAGTGATGCCGCCATATGTGTCATCGTTGAAAGATATATTGTTGTTTATAAACGATCCAGCCCTACCTGATGCAATAATTTCGTCCACGACCCGAATCGATAAACCAAGAAAGGGTAAACTATCCCCTCGATCGTTGGTGAATTTCCAATCGATGTTGGCAAAACGAGGGTCGGCGCTGAGTTCTGCGACGAAAGTGTTTACGACCGCAACACCACCAGCTAATGTGCCATTAACACCCTCGCGGCTTACCAAAATACGTCCCAATAAACCGAAGCGCTGACATTTATCTTTTAGTTGTTCAACTACTACTGCCGGATCAGTAATTAGGACGTATCGATAGAAAAGAGCAATGGTATAATCGTCACCAGGAACCCAAAATTTTGAGCTTAGCAAGCATGCCATTAAGAATGCAATGCTGTGAAGATATTAGTGAGTCTAGTTGTGAGTTGAGTTGGGTCTGATGTTCCCAAAGTTCATGGTTGTGGTGATCCGATGCTTGGCAAGGAGCTGTAAAAAGAAATTATATTATTTAATTCCGTTTGAGTTTGCACAGAAAGCACGCACTTATAGCTCAGTGGTAGAGCAAGTGATTGCAGCTCACTAGGTCCCTGGTTCAAATCCGGGTGAGTGCTTCGAAGATTTTTTGCAGATTTTATTTTGAATTGTATCTCACTGTTCACTTATGCACACGTGTGTCCTTCCATGACTCCGTCGACTGTGCCTTCCCTATCGCCACTTTGACCCCCACGCATTCCAATATTTGCGACCAACCATCGCAGCGGTGAAGTGATGTTGAGTTGACCGTTGCTGAAAAACAGGTGCGAATAGTAGTATGCATTTTAATTGTTTAATAAGGCCCGATATTAATTTTTTTAAACCCTTCTATGTCTGTTTTACTGGAATTCAGAGTGGTTATTTTGTGACTCACGTGGGCTATCATATTCATACCGGTATGAACTCGTCAACAGTGGCAACTTGATTTTAACCCTTTCTTTCGTATTTTGTGGCGGTTCATTGGGCTGCTGCCACGTGCAGTAAACACTTCATCTGACCAAGGAATCGCCAAGTTTCCTTATAATGGTGAAGATGGAACATCTTGAAACCCCTTTAGTTGGTGGGGATCGTCCTTCCGTATTAAAGTACACGGCTTCGTACATTATTGGTACAGAATTTTGCGAGCGTCTCGCCTACTACGGATTTGCTGGATCGTTGGTTCTGTTCTTCCAGACCCAGCTGGACTACTCGAATGAGGAGGCTGTTAATGCATTCTATCTATGGAACGGAGCTGTGTATGTTACTCCTCTCTTGGGTGGTTATATCGCCGACACATATCTTGGCAGATACAAGACGATTTTGTTCTTCGCCATTATCTACTTGTTCGGTTTGGCGTTGTTCCTGTTTGGAAGTATCCCTGGTGGTGTCAACGGCGGAGTGGTGTTCACGGGCATGTATATCGTTGCGCTGGGTGCCGGAGGAATTAAGCCCAACTGTAGTACGATGGGAGCCGATCAGTTTGACTTGAAGATTGAACAAGATGCCAAGGAGGCCAAGCAGTTCTTCTCTTACTTCTACTGGTACCCACAAATCCCTTAAAGTTATGTTATGTTGTCAAACTAATTTAATCGACGACTCATTAGCTCACGTGTCATTTTTCTAGGTCCATCAATCTTGGTGCGCTTTTGGCCTACACCGTGGTGGCATACATTTGTCAGTACGGTCTGCCTGGCCTGGGTGGCGAGACTTGGGGCTTCTTCGTGGGCTACCTGATCCCCACAATCTTCCTCGGTATCGGTATCGCCATCTTCATGAGCGCCACGAACAAGTACGTCAAGCACCCTCCTCAGGGCTCGATGGTGTCCAAGGCCCTGGGCATTATGTTCGAGGCCGTGGCGCGTCGTAGCCACAACACCAACCTGGCTCACTGGCTCGATGTCTCCAGCAAGGTCCACGGAGGCTCCTACGACCCCAACGAGGTGGAAAGTGTCAAGTATGTGACCCGCTTGTTCCCTTATCTCGCCGTGATGATTCCTTACTGGGGCATCTATGGTCAGACCAAGACGGCCTTCCAGATCCAGGGCTGCCAGATGAACTCCAAGCTGGGCTCTTTCCAGCTCCCCATCTCGGCGATGAACATCTTCAACAACGTGACCATCCTCATGCTGGTGCCCTTGTTCGAGCAATACATGTACCCCTACATCCTCTCCACCGGCTGGAACTTCTCCATGTTGGTCAAGATCGGCCTGGGATTCATCTTTGCCACCGCGGCGATGATCATGGCCGCGCTGATTGAGATTTACCGCATCCAGAACGTCCCTGCGGAGGGAAAATACGACGATACCGATGCCCGCGACAACATCTCCCCGTGCCGAAACATCGACGATTACGACCCGTACAAGTACGTCGGATGGATCCAGGGAACCGAAGATGACCAGCCCGCGAACTGCTGGACGATTGCCAGCGACGCCTGCAGCAACCTCGATCCGAGCCAGTTCACCACGGCTTGTGTGGACTGCGATTAC
>LNAP01002373.1_pt1 | contig 25051 bp, 20 predicted proteins | sample 602601 | NCBI WGS metagenome assembly LNAP01 (sample SAMN02440304, study PRJNA202911) | soil metagenome | biome: Subtropical and temperate rainforests or woodlands; isolation source: soil samples (1 kg each in a 20% v/v slurry with milli Q water) were... ...
GTGGGTAAACCGGCAGGACGCCGGTTTAGCCGCGCTGGGCCAGGGATGGCCCATCGCGGCGACCCACGGAGCAATGCCGGAGTGAGGGCATGCCGAGCCTTAGCGAGGCACCGAGTGGTGGGGCAAGACCTTTTGGTTCCTTTTGGGGCGTTTGCCAAAAGGGACTCGCCGTAAGGGCGAAACCATAAGTGGCCGTTACCGCAGCAATGGATATGTACCCAATTAAACCGCGTCATCGTTCTTCGCCGGCAAGCCTGGCTCCTACAGAGCGCGCGGGGGATCAGATCAGGCCTTCGCAGCCATCGCCGTAACTTCCACCCGCATGCCCTCAACCGCCAACGACGCCACGCCCACAGCCGCGCGCACGGGCCACGGCTTGGCGAAGAAGCGCTTGTAGACCTCGTTGAAGGCGGCGCGGTCGGCCATGTCGGTGAGGTAGATAGTCAAGTGCAATACGCGGTCCATGGAACTGCCGGCGCGCTCCAGGGCCACTTTCAGCGCCTGCAGGGTGCACTCGCTTTGCAGGGTGATATCGCCCAGTTCAAGGCTGCCATCGGCACGGGTCGGAATCTGGGTGGAGACCAGCATGCCGGCGAAACCGGCGACGTCGGAGGAGATGGAGTCCGCATCGGGATCGGGAACGAAGGTCAGGTCTTGGTTAGCCATGGGGGTCTCTTGTTTGAGGTGGTAAGGCGGCGGCGCACGCATGTCAGCCGCGGCATTCATGCGGCAACGCCTGTTGCGCCGCCAGTTTACGGAACCCTCACGCCACCCGCTCGACTTTATCCGCGCGACGTTTCTTGGCATCAAAGTTGCCACGCATCAATACCCAGCGCACGACCTTGTTCCAGGCATAAGCCACCACGACACCACCGACGACGGCGAAAACCACCCCGAGCAGCGGATAATCGCCGATGCGCCGGGCCACCGACAGGAACTGGAAGTGCGTCAGGTAGATATACAGTGTCGAGGAGGCAATCAATGCCATGCCCCTCGCCATCAGGCCGGGCACGGGAATGGAGCGGACCCAGATCACCAGGAGAGCGGCAGGCACGGCGATATCGATATGGCTCCAGACGTCGGCAGCGAGGGGTCCAAACCCCAGCATTGCCTGCATGTCCTGCCAACCTACCACCACGATGGCAACCAGCGTGACGATCCACTTCTGGGTAGTCGAATTGGCACTGTGAATGGCCATTCCGAGCACCATGATCGCCAGGTAATGCTGTGGCACCCGATTGAACAGCGCGCTTGCATCGAACACATAGCGACTGATCAGCACGTCAGCCACCGCCAACACGCAAGTCGCAATGACGAAACAGCGAAACGGGTCGGCACTGATGATGTTCCTGACGCGCTCGAACGACAGGACGAACCCGATGATCAGCAGCATCTGCACCAATACTTCGATGTACCAATAGACGAAGTTGCCGATCAGGTTCGGCGAATACCAATTGGAAATCAGCAGCAAGGATTGCCAATGCACCTTATCGAACAGCACCTGCACCAACACCGTGTACAGGATCGTGGGCACCGCGATACTGGCAACGGACTTGACCAGCGTGCGCACGCTGCCGGACTCCTTGATGGCCTTGAATTGAAACCTTGCCAGGCTGAGCCCGGAAACCAGGAACAAGGCCATTGTTTCGCCGAACATCGGCCAATGTTCAACGACCTGGAAATGCCCCATCACAATCAACACGATGGAAACCACGCGTAAAAACACCGGCACTTCCATTGCCCGTATCGAAAACCTCGAGGCCTTGGTGTCGCTGGCCAGTTCACACAACTCGAGTACCGGGATCATTTCCCATTGATCGGGCAGATGACCGATAAGCTCTTCCAGCACCATTGACGCCTGAACGAACGAGAGTGAGTCCCCGCCCAGCTCCACGAACGTCAACGCTGGATCGATGCGCGGCACTTCAAGAATTTCCGCCCATGCCTGGCTCAACTTGAGCGCCAGCGGCGACAGGTCTTGGCTGCTATTGACCGGTGCCGCCTGTTTATCGACAAGCGCTTGCAACGCCCGCTTGTCGATTTTGCCGTTCGGCGTCAGTGGAATCGCCTCCACGAACACGAACAAGGCCGGCACCATGTAGTCCGGCAACTGCTGCCCCACCTGTTCACGCAGCTCAGCCGATGCAACAGGCTTGGCGCAAACGCAACAGGCCACCAGTTTCACGTTCGAACGGTCGTTGTTGGCCAGCACCACGCACTGTTTGATCCGCGGATGCCTTGAGATCGACGCTTCGATTTCGGCCAGCTCGATGCGATGGCCGCGAATCTTCACCTGGCTATCGCCGCGCCCGCGGAACATGACACTGCCATCGGCCAGGTAAGTGCCCAGGTCGCCGGTCCGATAGCAGATATCACCCTCGGCATGGGTGAAGGGGTTGACCACGAATTTTTCCCGGGTGAGTGCTGCGTCGCCGTAGTACCCCAGGGACAGATACGGGCTGCGGATCAGGATTTCCCCGACCTGGCCTTCGCCGACCAATTGATTGGCTTCATTGACCAGCAACAGTTGCGCGCCCTCGATTCCTTTGCCCAGAGGGATTTTGGCATTGTCGAGCGCAGGATCGAGTTGATGGTAAGCCATCGCCTGCGGCGTTTCGGTCGTGCCGTAGAAGTTGACGCTGACGGCGTTGGGCGCGATGGCGCGTATTTGCTCGTAAAGGGTGCTGCTCAAGGCATCGCCACCCCAAAACAGATAGCGCAGCGCGTTGAACTGCAAGCCACTGATTTTCGCGCCGGTTTCAATGAGTTTGCCCAAGGGCGGCGTGAGGTGAATGACGGTGATCCCATGCTGGTGTATCCACCTCGCCAAGGCGGCTGGATCGATCACGGTCGACTGGGCCGGGATGATGACTTTTGCGCCAATGGAGAGCGGCGTGAACACATCCCTGTAGACCGGGTCGTGGCCCAGCCCCGACAGCAGGGAAAAACAACTGTCCCTGGTCAATGAGTGACGTTGGCTATGCCATTCGATGAAATGAACCAGGGGCGAGTGATGGGTGACGATGCCTTTCGGCTCACCGGTACTGCCCGAAGTGAAGGTGATATAGGCCGGGTCTCCAGGGTTTACCTCGGGCAAGGCCTTTGGCTCGACGGCGAACGCCTTGAGCGCGTCGGTGGGCATTTCCGGTATGTCGACCACGCGTACGACGGACCCGCGTTGGGGATCTGGCTCATAGGTGGCCTCGCCGCAGACCAGGACAAAGGTCGGCTTGAGCGCCTGGATGATCTGTTCGATGCGCGCACGGGGATAGGCCATATCGGCCACGGTGAACGTCAAGCCGGCCCGTGAGGCACCGAGCATGGCGTAGACCAGGCCGGCACAGCGACTGGAGACGATCACGACCCGATCGGATGCGCTCGCGCCCTGTTCCAGCAGAAAGCAGGCAAGGCGCTGGCTTATCGTCTCCAGCTCACCGTAGCTACACGTGGCCTCTTGCGAAACCACGGCCACGGTATCGGGGGTACGTCCAGCGTGTTGCAGGAAGTCCATGAATATCGGACGTTCGACGCAATACGCCAGTTCCAGCGTCGGGTTTGGGCGCGCATCCTGCATGTTATTGATTGACTCCCCATGGCCTGTAAGACACAACGGCAGGCCCATGGCGGCCTGTCTGGAAAGACCGCCCCGAGCCCTGCTCACTCATTGTTTTGTCATCGCCTGCGGTAACGCGGCGCCTTGCTGGAAGATCACCGTCTGCGCTGGCATTGGGGCCGGGAAGCCGGCTTCGCCGAGGGCATCCTTGATGGTGCGGTTGGTATCGAAATACACCTGCCAGTAATGTTCATTGTGGCAATAAGGCCGCACCGCCAGTACCGGGCCGACCAGGTTGAACTCGAGAATTTCCACATCCACGGCCGGCTCGGCCAGCACATTGGGGATGGCCGCGATGCGCTCCTTGAGCAAGGCCGCCGCCGCTTTCCAGTCGGCCGCGCCAGACAATTGCGCCTTCAGTTCGACACGACGGAACATATTGTGGGAGAAGTTCTGGATGTTATCGCTGAAGATCTTGTTGTTGCCGACCAGGGTCAGCACGTTGTCCGGGGTATTGATCGCCGTCGCGAACAGGCCGATCTCGGTGACGGTACCGACCACTCCGCCCGCACTGATGAAGTCACCGACCTTGAATGGACGCAACACAATGATGAAGGCGCCGGCCGCCAGGTTGGCCAGCAGCCCGGACCAGGCCATGCCGATCGCCAGGCCGACGGCGGCCAGCAGCGCCGCGAACGTGGTGGTCTGCATGCCGAGGTAGCCGAGGATGCCGATCACCAGAATGATGTTCAGCGTCACGGTGATCGCCGAGCCCACATAGCGCAGCACGGTCGGATCGACCTTCTGCTTGCCCAAGGCCTTCTGCACCATGCCGACGGCAAAGCCGATCAGCCAGCGTCCGACGATCCAGAAGGCGATGGCGGTCAGCAGCTTGACCGCGAATGCGGCGCCGTAGGCCTGTACCACGGCAATCAGGGCATTGAACTTCTGGGTGGTCACGTTAACGATTGTCTCGTCCATGGCAGAGGCTCGCAAATGAGAGATTCACCCCAAGACGCTAGCACAGCTCCCATGGCCCGCCAGTCCGCCGCCGCAGGTCCTGCACCTTTATCCTCGCCATTGCCGGGGACTGACCCCGGTCTTGCGACGAAAAGCCCGGGCCAGTGCCGAAGGGCTTTCATACCCGACCTCTTCGGCGATCAAGGCAATGGGCTTGCCTTCACGCAGGCGCTTTTGCGCCAGGCTAATACGCCAGCTCACCAGATAATCCACTGGGGCCTGCCCGACCACCCGTTTGAAGTGCTCGGCGAAACTGGCCCGGGACATGTTGGCCGCCACCGACAGTTCGGCCACGCTCCAGGCCTTGCCGGGCGTCTCGTGCATGAGGTTCAAGGGCCGCGCCAGGCGAGGATCGGCAAGACCGGCCATCATGCCGGGCTGCTGATTGCGACTGCTCAGGATGTGCCGCAACAACAGGATCACCACCAGCTCGAACAGCCGATCCATCACCGCCTCGCGACCGCAGGTACCGTCGAAGGCTTCGTTGAACAACCATTGCAACGTGTTGGCCAGGGCCGGGATTTCATCCAGTTTCAGCACCAGGTAATCCGGCAGCGCCGTGGCGAGGGCGTTACCCGCGCCGCCGTCGAAGTCCAGGGTCGCGCATACCAGTTGCGTATCGCCGTCCTGTGGGGCAAGCAGGCGGTGGCGATACGGCCGGGGGAAAAACATCAGCGTCGGTTCGGTGATGTGCAGCTCACGGTCATCCGCGAGCCTGAGGGACAACTCGCCCGCCTGGAGCAAATGCAAATGACCGCAGGCCTGGCGGCCATCGAACGCTGTCGTGCCGCAAAACGCACCGCTGTGAAAGGTCCCGGCATTGACACCGAAATGCGCAAGCAAGGTGGACAGGCGATCCATGAAGGCCCCCGGCAGCAGTTCTGGACGATCTGTCGCATATCGTCGACGATTTGCACCCAATAGGCCAGCCCGAATCATTAGCATCCACTCCGTACCCAGCGCTTGTCGCGCATCAACCACGGAGAATCACCATGCCACGCATCAACCCTGTCAGCCTCGAACACGCCGCCGAGAACTCCCGCCCATTGCTCGACGGCGTACAGAAGAAAATCGGCTTCCTGCCCAACGTGTTCCGGGTCCTGGCCCACGCCCCCGCGGTACTGGCCTCCTACCTGCAGAACTCGGCGGCATTGACGAAGACGTCCTTGAGCGCCAAACAGAAGGAAGCGATTTTCCTCGCCACCTCCCAGGTCAACGGCTGCGACTACTGCCTCGCGGCGCACACGCTGTTTGCCGGTAAGGCGGGGCTTTCCAGCGAGGAGATACTCAGTGCCCGTGAAGGCCAGCTCGATGCCTACGCGTTGCTCGCCCGGCAAATCACCGAAAGTCGTGGCCACTTGGGCAGCGAGCAAATTGCCGCGGCCCGCGCCGCTGGCATCGATGACGCGAAAATCGTCGAAGTGGTCGCCCATGTCGCTTCGCAGACGCTGACCAACTACCTGAACAACGTCGCCCTGACCGAGATCGACTTTCCGGCTATCGACGCCTGAACCACTCTGCTGCAGAGGAAAAATTTCATGAAGACGGTAACCCTGTACACCACCGACACCTGCCCGTACTGCCGCAGCGCCAAGGCGTTACTGGCCGGCAAAGGCGTGACACCGCAGGAGATCGACGTTCAGCGCACGCCCGGCAAACTCGAAGAAATGCTCAGTCGCAGCGGCCGGCGCAGCGTGCCGCAGATTTTCTTCGGCGACACGCACATCGGCGGCTTCGACGACCTGGCCAAACTGGACCGCCAGGGTGCCCTGATGTCCATGCTGGCCTGATCCCCTGTTTGTAGGGAGCGAGCATGCTCCGGGCGGCGTTCCGACGATGGTCGTCAACGATGACGCGGGAAGCCTGGCACCCCGTGGCGCTCTTGAGTTTTTCGCGAGCATGCTCGCTCCTACAGGGGACCGACATCTCAGTCATCCTCATGCAACTTGATACCACGTGCATGCAACAGCGGTGGCACCACCAGCACCAACAACGTCAGGGCCATGAACGCCGCCGAGATGGGCTGGGTCAGGAAAATCGTCCAGTCGCCCTCACTGATCGACAAGGCGTTGCGCAACTGTTTCTCGGCCATCGGGCCGAGCAGCATGCCGACAATCACCGGCGCCACCGGGAAGTCGAAGCGCCGCATCAGCACCCCAGCCCAACCGATGGCCAGCATCAGCAGCAGGTCGAAGGAAGAATGGCGCATGCCGTAGACGCCGATGGTGGCGAACACCAGGATCCCGGCGTTGAGGTAAGGCCGGGGGATCTGCAGCAGCTTGACCCACAGGCCCACCAACGGCAGGTTCAATATCAGCAAGATGACGTTGCCGATGTAGAGCGAAGCCACCAGGGTCCAGACCAGGTCGGCGGAGGTCTCGAAGAGCATCGGCCCAGGTTGCAGGTTGTAGTTCTGGAACGCCGCCAACAGGATCGCCGCCGTGGCGGACGTCGGGATGCCCAGGGTCAGCAATGGCACCAACGAGCCGGTGGCACTCGCATTGTTGGCGGCTTCCGGGCCGGCCACCCCCTCGATGGCGCCCTCGCCTTTGTTGGCCGAAAACTCTTTCGGGTATTTGCTCAGCTTGCGTTCGGTGGAATAGGACAGAAAGGTCGGGATCTCTGCGCCGCCAGCGGGAATCGAGCCGAACGGGAAACCGATCAGCGTGCCCCGCAGCCATGCAGGCACCGAGCGTTTCCAGTCGGCGCGGGTCATCCACAACGACGTCAGGCGATGCCGTCCCTCCGCCTGCTCGGTTTGATAAAGCAGGCTGTACAGGGCTTCGCCGACCGCGAACAAACCGACCGCCACCAGCACCACCTCGATGCCATCCACCAGTTCGGGTACGCCAAGGGTGTAGCGGGCAATGCCCGACGTCGAATCGAGGCCGATCAGGCCGATGGTCAATCCGATCCCCAGTGACGCAAAGCCACGCAGCATGGAGGCGCCGAGGACCGCCGACACCGTGGTGAAGGACAGCACCAGGATCGCGAAATATTCCGCCGGCCCGAAATTCAGCGCCAACCTGGCCACCACCGGTGCGAACAGGGTCAGCAGGACGGTGGCAATGGTGCCGGCCACGAACGAACCGATCGCCGCCGTGGCCAGCGCCGGCCCTGCCCGGCCATTGCGCGCCATGAGGTTGCCTTCCAGCGCCGTGACCATGGACGAGGACTCACCGGGCGTATTGAGCAGGATCGAGGTGGTGGAACCGCCGAACTGCGCGCCGTAGTAGATCCCGGCGAACATGATCAGGGCGCCCGTGGGGTCGACCTTGGCGGTGATCGGCAACAATAAGGCCACCGTCAGCGCCGGCCCGATGCCCGGCAATACGCCAATGGCGGTGCCCAGCAGGCAGCCGATAAAGCCCCACAGCAAATTGATCGGCGTCAGCGCTGCGGAAAAACCCATCGCCAGGTTGGCGAGAATGTCCATGCTGTCGATCTCCTTGGATCAGATCCAGGCGTTGACCAGCGGCGGCAGGGAGACGCCCAGCCCGGCATTGAACAACCAATAGATCGGCAGGGTCAGGGCCATGCCGATGGCCAGGTCGCGCAGCGGATGACGACTGCCAAAGCCCCGCGCCGAACAGGCAAACAGCAAGCCCGCCGCCAGCACGAAGCCGATGAGGTTGATGAGCACGGCCACACCGATCAAGCCTGCGGTGACCCAGGCCGCGCCGGCCTTGCCGCCCGCCACGGTGTGGGTCTGTTCGTTATCCAGTTCGCGAAAACCGCCACTCACCGCCTGATAACTCAACAACACGCCCACCGCCCCCAGAAAACCCGCGACCACCCAGGGGTAGACATAGGCCGGCAGTATCACGAAGCCCATCTCCGGCGGAAAGCGCCAGGCGCCCACCGCCAACACGACGCTGAGCACAATCAAGCCAACGCCAATGGCCAACTGGGTCGGTACGACAGCGCGCGCACCGGCCATTTCAAAGCAACCCGACCTTGACCAACATGGCGCGCAACCGCACGTGTTCTTCCTCGACGAATTTGCCGAAATCGTCACCGGTTAGCACGCTCGGCGTCCAGGCATTGGTCTTGATGTTGTCCTGCCAGACTTTGCTCCGGGAAGCGGCCACCACCGCGTCAGTCACTTCCTTGCGCTGCTCGGGCGTGAGGCCCGCGGCGCCATAGACACCACGCCAGTTGCCGATAACCACGTCGTAGCCACTTTCCTTGAGGGTGGGGGCATCGATCCCGGGCACGCGCTCAGGGGCACCGATGGCGAGCACGCGGAACTGGCCATTCTTGATGTATTGACCCAGTTCGGCGTAACCGCCGGTGATCACCTTGATCTGGCCGCCCAGGGCCTGGGCAACGATTTCACCGCCACCACCGGTAGCGATGTAATTCACCTTGTTGACCGGCACATCCAGCTTGCCGGCCAGTTCAGCAATGCCGATATGGTCGATCGAGCCTTTAGAGCCACCGCCAAAGGTAACGCTGGTGGGCTTGGCCTTGAAGTCCTTGATCAGGTCATCGAGGGTCTTGTACGGCGAGTCCTTGCGCACCGCGATCACGTTGTATTCGGTAAACAGGCGGGCAATCGGCGTCACGTCTTTCAAGCTGATTTGCGGTTTGTTCTGTTCAATGCCCGCAACCATGATCGCCCCGACCACCAGCAACGCATTCGGGTCGCCCTTGGTGCTGTTGGCAAACTGCGCCAGCCCTAGCGTACCGCCCGCGCCACCCTTGTTCTCAAAGGTGACGGATTTGGCCGCATTGGCCTCAATCAGGGCTTTGCCGAGCACCCGAGCCGTCTGGTCATAGCCGCCACCCACCGAACCGGGGGCCATGAACTTGACGGTATCCAGCGCGAAGGCCGGGGAGCAAAGCGTGGCAGCGGTAATGCCGACCAACAGACTACGGCTGAAGCTACGGATCAAAGCGGACATGCGCACCTCCTGAGTACCTTGTTTTTATGGGTGCCATTTGCACATGTGCAGTAAACGCCTGCGCGACGACATCCGGCCTGCCAACAAGCGTAGGCCATGACGCCGTTGATCGGGCAGTTTTAACTCGTTGACCTTATTCATGGTCGCCTCGCGCCTACATATGAAGGCGCCAGGCACATCCGTCCAAAAAAAGCTCGATTGCCCCCATCATGACCTAACCTCATAGGCGCAATGACTATCAACCAGTCGAGCACGCCCATGCGTTATGCATTGAAGCTAGTGATCCTCATCGCTTTCGCGCTGCTGGGGCCGAGCGTCGGATGGCTGTCGGCGGCGCCCATGTCCGATGCCCCCGTCACCGCCCAGCCCCTCCCGTCCGCCAGCGTTTCCGACAGCGAGCTGGAGGCGTTGCTGGGCCAACTCAGCAGTTTCAAACAGCAGGTTTCACAGGCCAGCAATTACAGCCAGCTTGAAGGCCCGCAGGACCTGGTTCAGGCACTCATCAAGGAGGTCGATCGCCTGACGACGCTGCTGCTGCCCGAGCAGGCTCAGCTGCAGGCGCAATTGGGCGTGCTGGGACCCGCGCCACCGGATGCCACGCCCGAGAAATCCGACATCGCCCTGCAAAGAGCCACCCTGACGGGTCAAAAAGCCCTGGTCGACGCCAAACTGAAATCCCTGGCAACGCTTAAAAGCAGCGCGGCGGAATTGCTGATCCAGATTGCCGCCATTCGCCGCAGCCTGCTGGAATCCGAAGTGACCCAGCGGACCCGAAGCGTGCTCAATCCCTGGTTCTGGGCAACATTGTTCAATCCGCCAGAGGATGACCGGCAAAAATTCAACGCATTCCTCCAACAGATCGGCGCCACGCTTGGCGCCACCTGGCGACCGGGCGAACGCCTGTTGACCAGCTTTTTAATCGTCATGGCCCTGGTTTTCTGGATCTTCGGTCGGAGGGTGGCCGAGCGCGGGCTGACCTGGCTGTGCATTCACCGGATGCCGGAAGGACGCCTGCGACGCAGCACCCTTGCGCTTTCATCGGTGGTGGCCACGATCCTGTCTGCCTGGATCGCCCTGCAGTTGCTGTTTTTTACCGTCACCCGCGAGCTGCCCCTGACGCCGCAACTCACAGGGTTTTCCCAGGATTTTGAAAAGATCGTCTATACCTGCGTGCTGATTACCGGCCTGAGTCGCGCACTGCTATCCACGCAGCACCCTTCATGGCGCCTGCCGGCCTTTGCCGATCCGCTCGCCCTGGCGATCAAACCCTACCCCACACGCCTGGCCCTGGCATTGCTTGTGCTGGTGTCGCTGGCGCAGATAACCAATGTCACTGGCATGACCCCGGGGCTGGTGATCTCGGTCCGTGGCCTGGTCGCATTGATCGTCTCGGCCATGATCGCCATGCTGCTGTTGCGCGTTAACAAAACCCGCCGGGACATGGTCGCGGCGGGCATTGCCCCCGAAGCGGGGCGGACGTTGGCCGGGATGATCTATGCCTTCGCCAGCATCGCGATCGCGATTTCCCTCCTCGCCCTGCTCACCGGCTACATATCGCTCTCGCGGTTCATCACCTACGAACTGGTGTGGTTTTTCATCATATTCGCCGGCTTCTATTTGCTGACCCAGCTGTTCAAGGACGGCTGCGAACACCTGTTTTCCCCCCGCCACTCCACCGGCAAGACCCTCAAGCAGCTGCTGGGCATTGGCGATACGCGGCTGGAACAGATTTCGGTCATCCTGTCCGGTGCCGGTCGCGCCGCACTGTTGCTGATAGCGCTGATCACCTTGATGGTGGGCGGGATCGGCTCGACGCTCGAACAACTGGCCACCAACATCCTCGCCATGCTCGGCGGCGACGGCCTGCGCAAACTGAACATCGTCCCGGCCAACCTGTTGCATGCCGTGCTCGCCGTGGTCATCGGCCTCTACCTGATTCGTTCGCTGCGGCGCTGGCTGGACGACGAGTTCCTGCCGAAAACCGAAATGGACCCCGGCATGTGTGCCTCGCTCAGCACGCTGTTCTCCAACATCGGCTATGCCTTGGTGCTCCTGCTGACCCTGTCATCGCTGGGGGTCCAATGGACCAACCTGGCCTGGATCGTCAGCGCCCTGTCAGTGGGCATCGGCTTCGGCCTGCAGGAGATCGTCAAGAATTTCGTTTCCGGCATCATCCTCTTGACCGAACGCCCGGTGAAAGTCGGCGACCTGATCAGCATCAGCGGGGTCGAAGGCGACATCCGCCGGATCAACGTGCGGGCCACGGAAATACAGCTGGCCGACCGCTCGATCGTGATCGTGCCCAACTCGCAGTTGATCTCGCAGAACCTGCGCAACGTCACCCTGGGTGGCAGCGCCCAGGGGGTGGCGACACTTGAACTGATGTTCCCGCTGGACATCGACCCCGAGCAAGTGCGCAACCTGCTGTACGAGACCTTCAGCGAGCACGAGACCATTCTGGAAAAACCGGCGCCGGTGGTGCGCTTCAGCCAACTCAAACCGGAGGGCATTACCCTGACCGTCACCGGTTACGTCAACAGCCCGCGCATGGTCACTGCAATCAAGAGCGAGCTGTTGTTCGAGATTCTCAAGCGGCTGGGTGCCGCCGGGATAGAACTGGCGAAACCGCCAACAGCGTAACGCGAATGCCTTTGTAGGAGCTGCCGAGTGAAACGAGGCTGCGATCTTTTGATTTTGCATTTAACAATCAAAAGATCGCAGCCTCGTTTCACTCGTCAGCTCCTACGGGTTGATCAGTGAGCGATGCACACCGATTTCAGCTCGGTATAGGCCTCGATCACCGCACGACCAAACTCACGGCCCATGCCCGACTGCTTGACGCCACCGAACGGCATCGCCGGGTCGAGCAATACGTGGGCATTGACCCATACCGTACCGGCTTCGATACGCGGCACCAGGTTCATGGCCTTGCCCAGGTCGTTGGTCCACAGGCTGGCGGCCAGCCCGTAGCGGTTGTCGTTGGCCAGTGCGATGACGGCGTCTTCATCGTCGAACGGCATCACTCCCAGCACCGGACCGAACACCTCCTCGCGCGCCACGGCCATGCTGTGGTCAATGTCGGCGAGGATGGTCGGCTGGACAAAGAACCCCTCGCCTTCCAGCAACTCGCCGCCCGCCACCACCCGCGCACCTTCCTGGCGGGCCAGCTCAATGTGCTTGAGCACGCTCTGCTGTTGCTTGCGCGACACCAGTGGGTTGATCGCCGCCTCGCAGTTCATGCCCGCGCCAATCGGCATCGCCGAGACCGCCGCCGCCAGGGCTTCGACGAATTTGTCGTGGATTGAGCGATGCACGTAGAAACGCGAAGCCGCCGCACACACCTGGCCATTGTTCAGCAAGCCACCGAGGATCGCGCCCTGCACGGCTTTTTCGATGTCGGCATCGGCGAGCACGATCATCGGGTTCTTGCCGCCCAGCTCCAGGGAGAAACGTGTCATGTTTTCCATGCACGCCACGCCGACGCTCTTGCCCACGGCGGTGGATCCGGTGAACGACACCTTGCTCACCAGTGGGTGCGCGGTCAGCACGCCGCCGACCGAGGCACCGCCGCCGGTCACCACGTTGAACACACCCGCCGGAATGCCCGCTTCAAGGGCCAGCTCGGCCAGGCGCATGGCGGTCAATGGGGTTTCCATCGCCGGCTTGATGATCACCGTGCAACCGGTGGCCAGCGCCGGCATCAGTTTCCAGGCGGCGATCAGCAGCGGGAAGTTCCACGGCACAATGCCGACCACGACCCCCACTGGCTCACGCTTGGTGAACGCCGTGAATTTGGCACCCGGCGGCAGCGGGATCGACACATCGAAGGTCTGCCCTTCGATCTTGGTCGCCCAGCCGGACATGTAGCGCATGAACTCCACCGTGGCGTTCAGGTCCAGCGCGCGGGCCATGTTGATCGACTTGCCCTGGCTCAGGGTTTCCAGCTGCGCCAGCTCTTCGGCATGCTCCTCCACCAGGCGGGTGAAGTTCAGCAGGATGCGCTCGCGGTCCGCTGGACGCAGGCCCGACCACACGCCCGACTTGAAAGCCTGGTGCGACGATTGCACGGCGCGCTCGACGATCTCCAGGGGCGCGTCGAGGGTTTCGCACAGGGTTTGCCCGGTGGCCGGGTTGACCACTGCAATGGTCTGACCTTCGGCAAACACCCACTGGCCATCGATAAAGCAGCCGTGTTGGCGATCGAGGAATGCAGCAACCTGCGGCAGAATTTCAACGTTGCTCATAAATCACCTTTGAATTCAGATGGACGAGCCGGCTTGCCGGCGAAAGCGTCAATTAGTGTTGTTCTTTGAGGAAGCACACCACCGCCTGGCGATCATCCGCCGAGGCCATGCCCATGTAGGGCATGTAGGTGCCAGGCACATAGGCCTGGGGTTGCGTGATCAGTTGCGCGATGTTCTCGGCTTGCCAGTCGATGTTCTTGTTGCGCATGGCTTGCGAGTAGTTGAAGCCTTCCAGCGAGCCGGACTTGCGCCCCACCACGCCTGCAAGGTTCGGCCCCATCATGCCCATCGTGCCTTTGCTCACCGCATGGCACACCCCGCATTCATTGGCGAACACTTCGGCGCCACGCTGCTGCAGCGGTGCGCAATCGGCGGCAACAGCAGCCTGCGCCAGAGTGACGGACAACACAGCAACGAGGGACAAACGCAGGGTGGTGAACATAAGAAACGACCTTGAAAATCCACGCATTCGCTGGCAAAGCGAACGCCAACACTGAAAGTGCCGAGGCTTTGGTGCTTCGGCAGGTTGAGAGCGATTGTCGGTGGTCGCCGGCTAGCAGGTTTTGCCCTGCCTGCCAGTTGTGTTGGCGGTTCTGCCAAAGTGCTGCACGGGCGCGATCAGCGATAGCCAGGCTTGATCCAAAGTTCTGCCTATACTGCAATCCAGCCGCCCCGATCACCTGCGCTGAGGAACTGCTGGATGAATGTGACCGACTATTTCGATCGAGCCAGAATCATCAACATCGCGTCAAGAAAGGATCGCCGCGTAGAAACGGTACAAGAATTCGCGCGCAACGGCTTTCCCTTTGATCACGAAAAAGTCAGCTTTTTCCAGGCGGTGACGCCCAGTGAAGACAACGGTTTTCCAAGCATCGGCGCCAGGGGCTGCTTCATGAGTCACCTGGGGATCCTGGAAGAGGCGATACGCCTGAATGTGAAAAACATTTTGATCCTGGAGGATGACATACAGTTTTCCAGACGCATTTCCCACTATGGAAAACAGGCCATCGAATCCCTGCAAGGCATGGAGTGGGACATCGCCTACTTTGGCCATCCGTTCGAAGGCGATTCAAGCTCGCCCACCTGGAAAGCGGTCGACCAGCCCATACACTTGTCGCATTTCTATGCGGTAAACGGCAAATGCATTACCCGGTTGCGCGATTTCCTGCTGCAGATCCTGGAGCGCCCGCCAGGGCATCCTGACGGCGGGCCGATGCACTATGACGCCGCCCTCAATACGCTCATTCATTCGAACAAAGACGTCCAGGCCTACTACTTCACCTGGAACCTGGGCTATCAAAGACCCTCGCGCACGGACTTGCATGCGCTGTCCCTGTTCGACAGGACGCCTGTCCTGCGCGATGTCATGGGCATGCTCAGGAAGTTGAAGGCCATGAACCTGAGAAGAATTCGATAGTGTCCCGCTCCGCCTCTCTTTAACCGGAAACAATCCCACACTCCCCTCTCAATCAGTGCACCCACGTGTGCACTGTCACCTCGCCATGCAATCTGGCAAGCACAACCAACTCTTTGGCACCGAGGCAACAAGGCGCAAAAAATCCCGGCATTAGTATCTGGAAGGACCGCAACCCTGCGCTCAAGAACAAGAACGGATGCCACACCATGCTCAAGTCCCCCTTGCTTCGCCTTTCAACCCTGGCGCTGATGATCAGTGCCGGCCAGGCGAGCGCCTACGAACTCTACGCCAGTGACGACAGTCATCTGAACGCCACCCTGGAAGCGGTTTTCGGCGTTTTCCACAGCCAGGAAAACTACGCCCTGTCGGGTCGCCTCGACGAAGGTTCGTCTTCTTGGCGCGAGGGCTACATCAAGTACGGCCTGAGCTTCGACCAGGGCCTGGCTGGGGTCGGCACTGCTTACGGCGCGGCGAACATGCTCAGCTCCGGCACTTGGGGCGACGGTGACGCCGCTGGCTTCACCGACGGTTCGGAGCGCACCACCAAGTTCGAAGATGCGTACCTCGGCTGGCGCTCGAGCGATCTGTTTCCCGCGCTGGGTGCTGACGGCATCGACCTGTCTTTCGGCCGCCAGAACATCGTGGTCGGCGACGGTTTCCTGATCAACGGCGATGCACTGAATCTGGGCAAGGGCCTGGCCGACGGCGAATTCAATCGCGGTGGCGCCTACTGGCTGGCCGCGCGCAAGGCCTTCGACGAAACCGCGGTGTTGCGTATCGGCGGCAAGGAAGGCTGGCGCAGTGACCTGATGTGGTTGAAATCCAACAACCGCGCGCAAGCCAAGACCGAAATGTACGTCGGCACCCTGGAGCACGTGTCCGAGGCCGGTACCGTCGGCGTGACCTACATCGACACCACGGACGTCGATGAGCAGTTCGCCTCCCCCGCGCAACTCGAGCGCGATGGCATGAAGACCTACAGCCTGCGCGCCACTGGCAACGCCGGGGTCAAGGACCTGTTCCTCTCCGGTGAATATGCCAAGCAGGACAAACCCCACACGGCCACCGAAGACGCCTGGTACCTGGAAGCCGGCTGGACCTTTTCCGAGGCGCCATGGACGCCGTATGCCGGCTACCGCTACAGCCGTTTCTCGGAAGGCTACGACACGCTGTTCTACGGTTTCAGCCGTGGCTTCGGCACCTGGTTCCAAGGTGAAGTGGCGGGCAACTACGCCGGCCCGTTCAACACCAACTCGCGCATCCAGCAACTCAAGTTCACCGTCTCGCCACTGGAGAACCTGACCGTCGGCGCGATGTACTTCAACTTCGACACCATCGACCGCGACCTGGGCAACACCGATGGCCACGAAGTCGACCTGTACGCCGAATGGCACCTGAACGACCACATCTCGGTGATGCCGCTGGTCGGTCTGTTCCAGCCGGACAAGAGCGCCGACCAAGGCGGCACGCAGCTAGGCAACAACGACAAGAACCTCTACAGCCAGCTGATTTTCGCCACCAATTTCTAATCTCGAACCGATGTAGGAGCTGCCGCAGGCTGCGATCTTTTGATCTTGAAAGTCAAAAGATCGCAGCCTGCGGCAGCTCCTACAGGTTCGTAATCGCAGCGCTATTATTTCCCATGGAAAAGGCCTTTCCGATGCACAGAAGATTCCTCACGATCCAGAGCAAGATCACCCTGCTCGCCGGCCTCTGCCTGGTGTTGGTGGTGGGTTTGCTGATGGGCCTGTCGCTCTACCAGACACACAAGAGCAGCCAGCAAGTGGCCCGGGCCAGCAGCGACATGCTCGCCGACGCGGCCCGGGAACACATGCAGGCCCTGGGTAAAGTGCAGGCCATGCAAGTGCAACGCACCTTCATGCAGACCCACGAATTCGGCCAGGGATTGTCGCGGTATCTGTTGTACCTCAGGCAACTCCAGCATCAGGGCAATCTGACCCGCCAACAACTGCGCCAGGAGCTGAGCACCCAGCTTCAACAGGCCCTGATCGACAAGCCCGACCTGCTCGGGCTTTACGTCATTTTTGAACCCGATGCGCTGGACGGTGCCGACGCGGGCTTCGCCGGCAAGCCGGACCTGGGCAGCAACGAAACCGGACGCTTCTCCCTGTACTGGGTGCAAAGCAAACCCGGCGAACTGCAAGCGGTGATCGGCGATGAAGGCCTGCTGGCCAACACCGAGCCAGGCCCCAGCGGCGCACCCTACAACGCCTTCTACACCTGCGCCCGCGACACTCGCCAGGCCTGTGTGCTGGAACCCTACTTCGACGAGGCATCGGGCAGTCGCAAACTGGTGACCAGCGTCGCCTTCCCGCTGTTGGAGAACGGCAAAGTCATCGCCGTGGTCGGCCTCGACATCAACCTCGCCGCCTTGCAAAAGAACAGCGAGAACAGTGCGCTGCAATTATTCGATGGCCGCGGCCAGATCAGCATCGTCAGCCCCCGTGGCGTGATCTCCGCCAACAGCCAGGATGTCAGCCGCCTCGGACAACCGATGGACAATGCCCAGGTGATGGACGCCTTGCGCCAGGGTCAGCCGAAGGTGTTTGAAGACCCGCAGCAGATCAACGTCCTTGAACCGCTGCCACCGATTGCCGGTGCTGCGCCCTGGGGTGTGCTGGTCGGCGTGCCCCAAGACGTATTGCTGGCACCGGTCGCCAGCCTGCAAAAACAACTCGACGCCCAGGGCGTGCAAAGCACGGCGTTGGAACTGCTGCTCGGTGGCGGCTCGGCCTTGCTTGGCCTCCTGCTGATCGGGTACACGGCACGGCGCATCACCCGGCCGCTGCAAGTGCTGACCCGGGTCATGGAGGATATCTCCCTTGGCGAGGGTGATTTGACCCGGCGCCTGCAAGTACAGTCACAGGATGAAATCGGCCAGTTGGCCACGGCGTTCAACCGCTTTGTCGAGCGCATTCACCAGTCGATTCGCGAAGTGTCGTCGGCAGCCCTGGGCGTCAACGAAGGTGCCCGCCGGGTGCTGGAGGCCTCCCATTCGTCGCTGAGCAATTTCGACGATCAATCGAGCCGCACCAACAGTGTCGCCGCCGCCATCAATCAGTTGGGCGCCGCTGCGCAAGAGATCGCGCATAACGCCTCCGATGCCTCGCACCAGGCCTCCAGTGCGCGACAACAGGCCGAGGACGGTCGCCAGGTGGTGCAACGCACCATTGAAGTGATGCACGAACTGTCGGCAAAAATCAGCACGTCGTGCGCCAACATCGAAGTGCTCAACGACAAGACCGTGAACATCGGGCAAATCCTCGAAGTGATCAAGGGCATCTCCCAGCAGACCAACCTGCTGGCGCTGAACGCCGCCATCGAAGCAGCCCGGGCCGGTGAAGCCGGCCGCGGCTTTGCCGTGGTCGCCGACGAGGTGCGCAGCCTGGCCGGTCGCACCCAGTCCTCGGCGCTGGAGATCCAGCAGATGATCGAGGAGCTGCAAGTGGGTGCCCGCGATTCGGTCGCCACCATGACCGAAAGCCAACAGCACAGCGAAGAAAGCGTCACCATCGCCAACCTCGCCGGCAGCCGCTTGAGCAGCGTGACCCAACGCATCGGCGAGATCGACAACGTCAACCAGTCCGTCGCCGCCGCCACCGAAGAACAGACCGCCGTGGTCGAAGCCTTGAATGTCGACATCACCCGGATCAACACGCTGAACCAGCAAGGCGTGGAGAACTTGCAGGCGACGTTGCGGGCTTGTACTGAGCTGGAGCAGCAGGCGGCGCGGTTGAATCAGTTGGTGGGGAGTTTATGGATGCTGCCTGATCTACCGCCATCGCGAGCAGGCTCGCTCCCACAATTGGATCTTTGTCATACACAAATACTGTGTTCACCGAAGATCCCTTGTGGGAGTGAGCCTGCTCGCGATGAGGCCTGAACATCCGGCATCACTGGCATCTGACACTCGACTTTCCAAGGCAAGTTACAGGGGGCCTGGAGTGTTTTAGACCGCTGGAAAATCCATTTTGTAACTAGCCCCCTGGGGCACCTTCATGCAATGCCGACTGGATTCGGGAATACAGGGCATTCGCCTCCGCAGTTGTGATTGACCGTGAACAGTCACGTAGTACAACGCGCAGAAGTACATTCTCCTGATCCGGCAATAATCCGAGTCGTTCAATGGCCTGGCCACGAAGTCATCAGCATCTATGCATGGACATCTACAGAGTTTTACGTACGGGCTCGGCAGCTGCACGGATAAAAGCTTCGTCCAAGCTGCTTGCGCCATAGCGCCTCACGAATTCGCCACCTGAATTGAATGGTTTGAACTGTTGCTGACTGATCATGTAGAAGATGTCACAGTTACCTGCAATCTCTTCTACATTGTGAGACGACACCAGAATTGCCGTTCCCTCATTTGCCGCTCCTCGAAGGCATTTCCAAATATAATGCCTGAATTCAGGATCAACTCCAGCGGTTGGCTCATCCAGTATTACCAGGCTCGCCTCTATGGCAAGCAAGGAAAGAGTAAAGAACCAACGCTTTTCACCGTAACTGCAAACAGAAGATTTTTTTGCCCAGATCTCTTTATATCGTTGAACTATTTCTGGACTCCAGGCAGTGAGTTTCCTCAAGGCTTGCTCTTGCGAGATTCGGGTCGATGAGCACAACAACGTCGTCATTCGAAAAATATCGGACATACGAAATACTGGTGGCGTCATGACTGTCTGCGATAAATAAAGCTGTGTGGCAAATCTATTGAGAAGCTGTCCTTCATTCACTTTTCGGAGCCCGCAAACGATATCGAAAAAAGTAGTTTTTCCAGATCCGTTTGGCCCCAGCAATCCGGTGATGGCCCCAGGAATCACATTGATAGACGCGTCATTGAATATCACTTTGTCAGAGTAACCAAAACAAAGGGATTTAGTTTCTAACATACTCATCAATATCGACTCCACACAGGATTTATTCGCAAGAATCGCAACGACAATAAAAAGACCGCTACAAACGACCCAATAATCCAGAAAATTAAAACACTGTATTTTTCGTAACCTCCAACCATGATCTGATTCGCAACAGATAGAGGATTGAATTCATTAACAGCGTCGAATACAGGGTACGAGTCACCAATACTTAGAATTCCCAGTACAAGCATTATAAATGACGCAATTGAGAAAACCGTACTAGTATTCTGAAAACTTAATGGCAGAAACCCCAATAAAACCCCTGGAATAACAAACAGGATGTAGCATATATAAAAACGAGAAATAACCCCCCAGAGATCGGATACATCAAAGGACCCGTAAGAAAAATAGGTCAGAGCATAGAAAGTGATGCTGTAAATCAAGGCAACCAGTGAGTACGCTAAAAACTGCGCCGCCATAAATACCATCTTTGCGTCGGGCGTGTAAACAAACGATCTGATATAACCGCTCTCCCTCCTCCCTACGATGTAAAAAGAAAATCCAAAAAAAGCGACACTTGAAGAAATATATGCATAGAACCAGGATGTACTTTCCATGTAGCCAACTTCTGAGGCAGAAACCCCCCCTCTAGAATACGCAAGCAAATAATAGGTCACTACGGGAGAAATAATCATCCAAAAAAGCGCGACAGGTTCTTTTAACTGCTCCTTTATAAACAGCCCCGAGAGTGCAAGGGATCTTGACAGAGTACACATTGGCATAGCTATCTCCTTTTATGGAAATGGGACCATCATGTTTTTTCGCTCAGCAACGATCTGAGCGCTAAAAATTTGAGAGTACTTATTGCGAGTATTTATCCCCCTGGAATTATTCATGTGCAGAAAAAAATCAGGAGAAACAAATTTACAAAAGAAGTATGAGTCATTATTTATGCTCAATGAATCAACATACAAATAGCCATCAACTTGCTGAGCCTTGAGGGTAGCTAAAAGACCTGAGAAGCTAAAAACAGGACAAGACTCTGAGGCGAACATACTACAAGGATCGATACGGATTATCTCCTTGTATGTATCATAAGTATTGCAGTTCAGAAAATGCTTCAAGTACGGATCCTTTACCTCGTCGATATCACGTTCAGTGGCCAAAAATAAATCAACAAACCTGTAAGTTTGCCACAGCTCGTATATTGACTTTTCAATTGCGGCAGCACGTGTTTTCGCATACGACATCCCTGCGCAATACTGAACATGTCGCTTTCTATTTTTTTGACCATAAACTGTCAATATGCATGAGCCGGGATAATCAGCATCAGATATATCTATGACCACGAGCTCACCTGATTTATGAAGCGCCTGATACAGAGTTTTAGCACGACTTTCACACAAAGCTTCTAGGACATTCTCGCTGGCAATTAAACCTTGGCATTTTCTTGTGAGCCAAAACCTAGCTAGAAATTGCCTTTCCAAATATTCTTTAATCGCGCCAAAACCCGCCTCTTCAAAACACCAATGAAAGCTACAACCACAGGTATCTCGCAGGGGGTATATTGAGCTTTCGCTTTCGATCTTATGGTAATTTAGAGAAATACATGCAGTTGGAATGTGGCAAACAGAAAAATCTGACGCACGATACACTTTCGTTAAGTTATACGAATGGCTAAAAAGTTGTGCGGATGTCAGGTCATTTTCATTGGTTTGAGAGAAAGCCTCGATAAATTTCTCGGCCTCCACCCTCGTCAGCGAATGATTGATATTTCCAACAACATTTGACATCACTTCCATATAGAAGTGTCGCCTCTCAAAATACTCCCCTAGCGCCGCCTTTATAGATGAAGAACCATCCCCTATGCCCGACCCTCCATTTAGCCAAGAATCCTCCACTTCTACCGAGGATGGAAAAGACACTAAACACGACGGTTGACAAATCAGTGCACCAGGCAACACTGACTCGCAAATGGAATTATATAGGATCATGCTGCTCACCAATAAAGTGGACACATACCGGAAAGAAAAGTGTAGGGTTAAGACCTATTGCTTTGCTCAGCATCGTATCGGTATATGCTGACCACAACCTACACCGCAAACCCAAGGTTTTCGCTTGCAATTCGATCAACATATAAATTGAGCCAACTTCCATTAACGCAAGTCGATATCCTCGATATCTATATTTGAATAATGTTTTAGGTATGTAGACAGCATAAATTATTGCGACACTAGGCGACCCAATGCTACCAGGAGCAGACAAGACTGCCTTTTTTAAGTCCTCTACGTCCTGTGTACCCTGCACTATTTCAAACTTTTTTGAGTGAGGTAGTAGATGTAAAATTTTCTCAGGGCACGGCCAATTTTTGTCATCGTCCATTAGCGAACAAATAAACACTTCAACAGGGTATAGCGCGCCACCACTTGGGTACCCTCTCTTATAGCCATCCTCTCTTGAACACAGAAGTGGGGATACCAATTTTTCGACTCTAAAGAACTCTATACTTTCCTTAGAAAACGTTCCACATGACTCATCTCGACAAATAGCCGAATTGGGTTTCACCTTGGGATCAATAGGGAAAGTTATGTCCATATCTGGATAAAGTCGTAACTCATTCCCAGTCAACTGGGAAAGATCCTTATCACTGATACTGTGTAGACGGGTAGCATGCGCGAAAGCGTCATGAATTGTATAGTTCCCCCTTGCATGAAAATCTACAGTCTCTGCATGAACTTTGGAATCCATGAACTTAAGACAATAATCATGAGGAATGTATTTCATTTTTGCAGCCTCAAGCAGTCACACATATACCAATGGGCAACCGAAGCCTCTCTCACCAAAGTACTTGCAAAGTCAACATGGGTTTCCTGGAGGATATTATCCTGATAGCGAAGCTCACTATCGGAACTCGTCAGCAGCTTTATTTTCTTGATCAACGCCCCAACCAACAATGAGCGTTGAAGAACATTCAACGGGCTTGTAGGCACTGCAATATGTTTACTTCTGCAGAACTGTAGGAGCTTTGACCAAGCATTCCTGCTGCTTTGATATCCCTCATAGTTTATCAGCCGATCCACACTGCAAAAATGACACGGGTTCCCGACCTTCGGCAAATAGGGTTGACTTATGCAATAAGAATTCCCGACAGAATAACAAACACTGATCGCACTTTCAGGAGCCGCAGTTACCAGATCAAAGTATGTTTTCTTTATAAAATCATAATCGTAATTCATGCATACGATAACAATGTAGTATTTCTTATTCGAAACAACATCCACGAGCGAGCCTGATATCTCACTTAATTCCAAAGGTGTATTTATTTCACTTCTCAGTAAATTTTCTAGTTCGGTATTTCTTCCCCAGTCATGAGCCACTATGGTTTTCTCAAAATACAAGCCACTGAAATCCTCCGTAATGGAAAGTGCTTTTTCTAAGAATCCATAAGCATAGTCCGGATTTAATCCGTGATCCGACAATATCTCATCGAATGTAACTCTTGAAATATTTCTATAATTTTTTAGTTTCGTCAACGCTGCCAATAAGGCAGGTGAGTTTATCCTTGACACCCCCCTTTTTGAGACGATCAAATCATCAGTAGGAAAATTTAATATTTCATAGTTTTGTATATTTATCATCATAAAAACCCTCACAATTGGCTTTTCTGGCAAATACCAGAAAAGCCATAGCATTTTGGTTCTTTAATCGTTATCGGATGATATTGGTGCGGTTATAGCGTTCCCCCCACACCCGCCGCTACCTCCACTCCCCCCCTTACAACCGCCGCCACCTCCGCATCCGCCGCTTCCCCCACATCCGCCTTGACTTCCGGATCCTCCAGCCATGTGTGGGCATGAGCCAAAATCAGACTCATCTCCAAAGTAAAGAATCTCACCAAGATTTTCAGTGTTCATAACTAATACTCGCTGTTAGAGAAAGTGCCACCGGGAATTCAGTGGCGCCTTTATATCTAATAGCTTCGAGTATTGAACGCAAGAGATTGTATTTTTTACGCGTAGGAGATTTCACTCAACTTTACGAGAAGTTTCGCACAGGACCGGAAGTGCTTTTTTTGTTGAGTTATAGTTTAAAAAAACGGAATCTAATTACTATAATATTAAAGTCTTTAAAAAATCGTCACATAGCTTCTGCAAAACTGAAACAAGCCGAGCGGTGCTGAGCTCAGCGAACTGTAGGACGGAGTAAGAAGATACTTGCTTTTTCCATGAGAACTTTTTGAACTAGCCCTTTTCCAGTCAAAAAAAAAGACAGACGGTAACCTTGATGACCGCTTGGCACGGATTCCAAGCCTATGACGGCAGCATCAGAACGCCTGCCTGGCAGCAAGATGCAATCCGAGCAGGCTCGCAAAAAACTCTCCAACAACCACCGAACCCAGAAGAATTCTGGCATCCACAATCAAGCACATGGCATGGGCGCAACATGCTCTGATGCACCCTGGGCGTAGTATCAAAGCCGACCTCAGGGTACCCCCACGAAACCTTGGCGGGTGCCGTTGAGCGGCAGTGCGCAGTGCAAAGCCTGCCCCCTCCATTTCTCACAAAAACAATAAATCGACCTTCGGGTCGCGGGAGATTTCTGTGCTCAAGAAAAGTGCGTTGGGTTGGCCAAAGATTGCTGGCCTTGGAATTGCGTTGGTGGTGGCCGGGCAGTTTTCCGGCTGGAACTTTGGCTTGGCGGCCGGTGGCTGGCTCAACATGTTGATCGCCACCTTGTTGATGGCGCTGCTGTGCGGTGGGCTGGCGTTATGCGTGGCGGAGCTGTCCACCGCGTTGCCCAGCGCAGGCGGTGTGTTCGTGTATGCGCAAAGTGCGTTCGGGCCGTTCGTGGGTTACCTCGTCGGGGTGGCGTGCGCGCTGGCCCTGACCATCGGCACCGGGGCCGCGGCGATGTTCATTTGTGCCTACACCGAGTCGATTTTCGGTCTTGGCGGCTGGCCGGTGAAGGTCGCCCTGTTTGCGGTGATCATTGGCATTCACCTGCGCGGGGTGGGTGAGGCCATGGGCCTGACGTTCATT
>LNAP01007988.1_pt1 | contig 25050 bp, 27 predicted proteins | sample 602601 | NCBI WGS metagenome assembly LNAP01 (sample SAMN02440304, study PRJNA202911) | soil metagenome | biome: Subtropical and temperate rainforests or woodlands; isolation source: soil samples (1 kg each in a 20% v/v slurry with milli Q water) were... ...
CAAGGCGGTGATCAGTGGGCTCGGTTTCGAGACGGCTGATCGCTACGGGCGCTATCTGCAGGCCGATTTCGACAAAGTAAGTATCGCCACGCTTCTGCTACCAACGGGGCAGAACGGCGACGAAAACTTGAATCAGAAATTCAAGTTTATGGACGACTTCGCCCAGTATCTGGACAAGCAACGGCGCAAACGTCGCGAGTACATTTATTGCGGCTCGCTCTACGTTGCGCACCAGAAACTGGACGTAAAAAACTGGCGTGACTGCCAGCAGGAGCCGGGCTTTCTGGCGCCAGAACGGGCCTGGATGGACGAGATTGTCGGCACCATGGGCTATGTCGACGCCCTGCGCGAAGTGAACCGCGAAGGCGATCAGTTCAGTTGGTGGCCCAATAGCGAACAGGCCGAGCTGCTTAACCTGGGCTATCGCTATGACTATCAGTTGTTGACCACCGGCCTGCGCCGCTTTGTGCGTGGGGCGCGCTTGCCGCGTCAGCCGCGCTTCTCGCAGCACGCAGCGCTGATCGTGGACTACGACTGGACGCTCAGCGTTTAAGCCACCATCAAGCGCCCATAAAAAAGCCGGCAGTTACGCCGGCTTTTTTACGTCTGCAAAACGCCTACTTCACCAAGCGCAGGCAGAACGGATAGCGATAGGCGCGACCTTCATTAGCCTTGATACCGGCGATGATGGTCAGCACCAGCGCCGCAACGCCAACGATCCAGATCAAAAACACGCCGATCACCACGAACATCAGCAGGAAGCACACCAGCATGGCCAGAGCGACGGTGATCTGAAAGTTCAGCGCCTCCTTGCCTTGATCGTCGACAAAAGGATCGGTTTCCTTCTTCAACTGCCAGACAATCAGCGGCCCGAGCAGATTCCCGAAGGGAAACACCATGCCCAAAAATGCCGCAAAGTGACAAAACATTGCCCATTGCCGCGCGTCTTTACTCGGCGTCGAAACGGTCATGCTGTTCCTCCTTGGACTGCGGGTTGTGGTTGACCTGACTTAGTCGGCCAGAGCAACGCGTTGAATTTCGAACAGATCGGTCATGCCTTTTTGCGCCAGGGCGAGCATGGCGGTCAAATCTTCCGGCTGGAACGGTGCGCCTTCGGCAGTGCCTTGCACTTCAATGAAACCGCCTTGGCTGGTCATCACCACGTTGAGATCAGTCTCGGCGGCGGAGTCTTCCAGATAGTCGAGGTCAAGCACCGGTACGCCCTGGTACATACCCACCGATACTGCAGCAATCATCTGCTTCAGCGGGTCACCGCCTTTAAGGCCGCCACGCTTTTTGATCACTTTCAATGCGTCGATCACAGCCACCATGGCGCCAGTGATGGAAGCGGTGCGGGTGCCACCGTCGGCCTGGATGACATCGCAGTCGACGTACAAGGTCACTTCGCCCAGCTTGGACATATCCAGCGCGGCGCGCAGTGAACGACCAATCAAACGCTGAATTTCGAGAGTGCGGCCACCTTGTTTGCCACGGCTGGCTTCGCGCTGGTTACGATCGCCGGTAGCACGCGGCAACATGCCGTATTCGGCGGTCAACCAACCTTGGCCCTGCCCCTTGAGGAAACGCGGTACGCCATTTTCCACACTGACTGTGCAGATCACTTTGGTGTCACCAAACTCCACCAGTACCGAACCCTCGGCGTGCTTGGTGTAGTTGCGGGTGATGCGGATCGAGCGCAGCTGGTCAGCGGCACGGCCACTCGGACGTTTCATCAGGAATACCTATTCGGGACTGGAAATCTGCTCGGCATTATAGACTCACACGCCAAATTGGGAGGTAAGAGCGCACTGCGCTACAATCCTGCGCCTTTATAGGCCGTGCGAAATTGCCACTTAACGGCGGCGTTTTTCCCCGGCCTGCTGATATCGTCCTATTTGCGAGGTCTTCCCATGGTGCACAGCATGACCGCCTTCGCCCGCGTCGAGCGGGCCACTGCCAACGGCACGCTGAGTTGGGAACTGCGCTCGGTCAATCACCGTTACCTGGAACCGCACCTGCGCCTGCCAGAGTCGTTCCGCGACCTCGAAGGCGGCGTGCGTGACGCCCTGCGCCAGGGCCTGTCGCGCGGCAAAGTGGAATGCACCCTGCGCTATACCGAAGAAACCGCCGGCAAGCCGCTGCAAGTTGACCGTGAACGCGCCGCGCAGTTGGTTGCCGCTGCCGAAAGCGTGGCCGCTCTGATCAGCTCGCCAGCACCCCTGAATCCTTTAGAAGTACTGGCCTGGCCTGGCGTGCTGGTCGCCGATGCCGCTGACCCACAAGCCCTCAACAGCGCCGCCCTGGCACTGTTTAACGACGCCCTCAATGAACTCAAAGCTGGACGCGGCCGTGAAGGCGCCGAGCTGGCCAAGCTGCTCAACGACCGTCTGGATAACATCGGCGAAGAAGTCGCCAACCTGCGCGAACTGGTGCCGCATATGCTTGGCGCCCAACGCCAGCGCCTGCTCGACCGTACCGCCGAAATGCAGGCCGAGCTTGATCCACAGCGCTTGGAGCAAGAACTGGTGATCCTCGCGCAAAAAAGCGATGTTGCCGAAGAGCTGGATCGCCTGGTCACCCACGTCAGCGAAGTGCGCCGCGTATTAAAAGCGGGCGGCGCAGCCGGGCGGCGGCTGGACTTCCTCATGCAGGAACTCAACCGCGAAGCCAACACCCTGGGCTCCAAAGCCTTCGACACGCGCAGCACGCAAGCGGCAGTTAACCTCAAGGTGCTGATCGAGCAAATGCGCGAACAAGTACAGAACATTGAGTAAGGCGGACCCTCTCATGCACGCCAGCAAAGGCACTCTCTACATCATTTCCGCGCCCTCGGGCGCCGGTAAAACCAGCTTGGTCAACGCGCTGATCGAAGCCGAACCACAGATTCGCGTCTCGGTTTCGCACACCACCCGCGCCATGCGGCCGGGCGAAGTGGACGGGGTGAATTACCACTTCGTCAGCCGCGAAAGCTTTCTACAGATGCTTGAGCACAACGACTTTCTCGAACACGCCGAAGTGTTCGGCAATCTGTACGGCACCTCGCAACGCTGGCTAGAGAAGACTCTGGCCGAAGGCTTCGACCTGATTCTGGAAATCGACTGGCAAGGCGCGCAGCAAGTACGCCGCCTGCTGCCGGAGGCACGCTCGATCTTTATTCTGCCGCCAAGCCAGCAGGCACTGCGCCAACGCTTGAACAACCGTGGCCAGGACAGTGACGAGATTATCGAAACGCGTATGCGCGAAGCCGTCAGCGAAATGAGCCACTATGTCGAGTACGATCACTTGGTGATTAATGACGACTTCGCGGCGGCCCTGGCAGACTTGAAAGCCATTTTCCGCGCCAATAATCTGCGTCAGGATGTGCAACAGCAGCGCCACAGTACGTTGCTGACAGAACTGCTCGCCTAGGGCAAAAAACCAGCCGTCAGGCGCTGCGGAAAAAATCTTCGCTTCCCTAACAGCTGGTTATTTTTTAGACTGCACAGTTCGTTCGCCCAACCGGGCTAAAGATTTCCGCTCTTACCTTATTTGTCGCTACGAGGAATACCATGGCCCGCGTTACCGTTGAAGACTGCCTGGACAACGTTGATAACCGCTTCGAGCTGGTCATGCTCGCTACCAAGCTACCGGCGGCAAAGAGCCGAAAGTGGCTTGGGAAAACGACAAGCCTACCGTCGTTGCCCTGCGTGAAATTGCTGCTGGCCTGATTAACTACGACGTTATCGCTGAAGAAGAAATCGTCGACGAAGAGCCGCTCTTTGCCACATTCGAGGAAGAGGCCAACGAGGCCCTCTAAGCCTATGCCCTGTCGAAGTCCGAAGGCACGCGAAAACGCTTGGCAGGGGGGCAACCCATGCCGAGCATAGACGCCCTCGCCGAAAGGCTTTCGACCTACCTGGGCGGTGAACAGGTCAACCTGGTTCGCCGCGCCTACTTCTACGCAGAACAAGCCCACGACGGCCAACGCCGGCGCAGCGGTGAAGCCTACGTAACCCACCCGCTCGCGGTGGCTAATATTCTCGCCGACATGCACATGGACCATCAGAGCCTGATGGCCGCGATGCTGCATGACGTTATCGAAGACACCGGCATCGCCAAAGAAGCGCTCACCGCGCAATTTGGTGAAACCGTCGCCGAACTGGTGGACGGGGTCAGCAAGCTGACCCAGATGAACTTCGAAACCAAAGCTGAGGCTCAGGCGGAAAACTTCCAGAAAATGGCCATGGCCATGGCCCGTGATATCCGCGTGATTCTGGTCAAGCTTGCCGACCGCCTGCACAACATGCGCACCCTGGAAGTGCTGGCCGGCGAAAAACGCCGACGTATCGCCAAAGAAACTCTGGAAATCTACGCGCCCATCGCCAACCGCCTGGGCATGCACAGCATGCGCGTGGAATTCGAAGAGCTGGGCTTCAAGGCGATGCACCCGATGCGCTCCGAGCGGATTCGCCAGGCGGTCAAACGCGCCCGGGGCAACCGCAAGGAAATCGTTAACAAGATTGAAGAGTCGCTGACCCACTGCCTCAACCGCGAAGGCATGGAAGGCGAAGTGGTCGGCCGCGAGAAACACCTGTACGGCATCTACCAGAAGATGCGCGGCAAACGCCGGGCGTTCAACGAAATCATGGACGTCTACGCCTTCCGCATCATCGTCGACAAGGTCGACACCTGTTATCGCGTGCTCGGCGCCGTGCACAACCTGTACAAGCCGTTGCCCGGCCGCTTCAAAGACTACATCGCCATTCCCAAAGCCAACGGCTACCAGTCGCTGCACACCACGCTGTTTGGCATGCACGGCGTACCGATCGAAATTCAGATCCGTACCCGCGAGATGGAAGAGATGGCCAATAACGGCATCGCCGCCCATTGGCTGTACAAATCCAACGAAGAAGACCAGCCCAAAGGCACACACGCCCGCGCCCGCCAGTGGGTAAAAGGCGTGCTGGAAATGCAGCAGCGCGCCGGCAACTCGCTGGAATTTATCGAGAGCGTGAAGATCGACCTGTTCCCGGACGAGGTTTACGTCTTCACCCCCAAAGGCCGGATCATGGAAATGCCCAAGGGCTCCACGGCCGTCGACTTTGCCTATGCGGTACACACCGACGTCGGTAATTCCTGTATCGCCTGTCGCATTAACCGCCGCCTGGCGCCACTGTCCGAACCGCTGCAAAGCGGTGCCACGGTGGAAATCGTCACCGCGCCGGGCGCACGGCCGAACCCGGCCTGGCTCAATTTTGTGGTCACCGGCAAAGCCCGCACCCACATTCGCCACGCCCTCAAACTGCAGCGCCGTTCCGAGTCCATCAGCCTGGGTGAACGCCTGCTGAACAAGGTGCTAACCGGCCTCAACAGCCATCTGGAAAAAGTACCTGCCGACCAGGTGCAGGGCGTGCTGGCCGAGTACCGCCTGGAAGTTATCGAAGACCTGCTGGAAGACATCGGCCTGGGCAACCGCATGGCCTATGTGGTCGCCCGTCGCCTGCTGGCCAGCGAGAGCGAGCAGCAGCCAAGCGCCGAAGGCCCGCTGGCGATTCGCGGCACCGAGGGCCTGGTGCTCAGCTACGCCAAGTGCTGCACGCCGATCCCAGGCGACCCCATCGTCGGCCACCTGTCTGCCGGTAAAGGCATGGTGGTGCACTTGGAAAGCTGTAAAAACATCAGCGACATCCGCCAGAACCCGGAAAAGTGCATTCAGCTGTCCTGGGCCAAAGACGTGGTCGGCGAGTTCAACGTCGAACTGCGCATCGAGCTGGAACACCAGCGCGGCTTGATTGCCCTGCTGGCCAGCAGCGTCAACGCCGCCGACGGCAATATCGAAAAAATCAGCATGGACGAGCGCGACGGCCGCATCAGCGTGGTTCAGCTGGTGGTCAGCGTGCACGACCGCGTGCACCTGGCCCGCGTGATCAAGAAGCTGCGAGCCCTTAAGGGCGTGGTGCATATTTCCCGCGTCCGCGCCTGACACCCCTTTCGTACGACGGCCTGCGCCAAGCGCGCAGGACAAAACCTCAAGGAGCTTTTTATGAGCAAGAGCGTCATCACTTCCGAACATGCCCCAGCTGCCATCGGCACCTATTCCCAGGCGATCAAGGCTGGCAACACCGTGTACATGTCCGGACAAATTCCGCTGGACCCAAAAACCATGGAGCTGGTGGAAGGCTTCGAAGCCCAGACCGTGCAGGTGTTCGAAAACCTCAAAGCGGTGGCCGAGGCGGCTGGCGGCTCGTTTAAAGACATCGTCAAACTGAACATCTTTCTCACCGACCTCTCGCACTTCTCCAAGGTTAACGAGGTGATGGGCCGTTACTTCGAACAGCCCTACCCTGCCCGCGCCGCCATCGGCGTGGCTGCTCTGCCACGTGGCGCCCAGGTAGAAATGGACGCCATTCTGGTCATCGAATAACGCCTACCCTCCAAGGAAGGAACCCGCCATGCGCAACGTCCTCGCCCTGCTGCTCGCAAGCGCTGTACTCGGTGGCTGCAGCAGCCCCGCCAGCCATGATCCGAATGGCACGTGGATCAACAAGGCGGCCATTGACGCCGCCTCGCAAGGCGGCAACTTGCGCGAGGCGTTGCTGGCCTATGGGCCAAACCTGGAATGGAATATCGACGCCGCGCGCAAAACCGCGGAAGTCAGCAATGGCTTTGAGCTGGATGAGGGCCAACTTGTCGGCCTGCCTGAGGGCCAATGGCGCGTCGACTTCTATGGCGATTACCACGAACAACTGAACGTCGAAAACGACCAGATGCGCCAGGCCGAAAGTCAGAACGGCCCGGAGCAGCGCTTCCAGCGTTCAACCCTCAAGCTGCCGATTGACGCACCGCCGGGCAGCAGCTTTGAACAAGCGCTCTATAGCGCCTACCTCGGCGGCACGTGGAAGATCACCCAGGGCGTTGGCGAAGGCGGCTTGGTGCTGTTCCACCCCGACGGCCAAGTCGAAGGCCTACCCGGTGCCGATCGTTATGCCCTGTGCCTGGCTGGCGACTGCGCCGCCATGAGCGGTGAGAACGACAGCCTGTGGCTGCAGCTAGGCAACCAGGGCAATAGCTGGCTGTTCAAGCGCGAAGGCGAGCGTATTGAAATTTTCCAGGCGGTAAATCAGTCACAAGTCGACGAAATGCCAAACTACCTGCCGGGTGCCAGCACTTGGATGCTGGAGAAGGACTAGGCCCGATTCATCGTAGGATGTGCCTGTCCGCGCTCGGTGTGCGCACCAAACGATTTCCTAGTAAAGCCTTGGTGCGCACAGCACACCCGACGGCTTATAGCGCGGCCACTAACAGGTAGGCGCCCAGCACCAGCAACAGCCCGCCGCACACCCGATCAAGTACCACTACCCGCCGCTGCAACCAAAAACGCCAACGTTCGACGCTAAGCAAGCGCACCAGGGCCAGATCCCAGCTCAGCACCACCGCGCTCATCCACGCCATGCACAGTGCCAGCCCCCAAATCGGCATCGCCGCCTCGCGCAACACGCCAAACAAGCCTGCGTAGAAAATCGGACATTTGGGATTGATTACGCTGGCCGCCAGGCCCTGAACAAAACCCCGCCACCAGCGCCCCGCAACCGTGTCGCCCTGTTCGGGCAAGGCCAACTGCCGGCGCCCGACAAATGCCTGCAACCCCAGCCAGACAAAATACGCGCCGCCCAGCCCCTGCACGCTGCGCCACAACCAACCGTCTTCGGCCGGCAATAGGCTTTGCGCCAGCAGCACCAGCGCCATCATCAGCACATTGGCCAGAGCAATCCCGCACGCCACGCCATCCGCTTGCCGCCGGCCTTGAACTAAGGCGGTACGCAACAGCAGAAAGAAATCCGGCCCTGGCGATAACAACGCGGCGAAGTGGGTGCTGGCAACCAATAGAAACAGCGCAAGCATAACGACCTCCGAGTGAATTCGGCGGCCAGTCTGTGCTGCGCTCAGGGCGGTGGTATTGGAGAAAACTCAGGTGCGCGCGGTACTGCGAAAACGCCCTGGGGTCACGCCGGTAAAACGCTTAAACGTACCGTTAAAGTGTGCCTGGTCGTAAAAGCCCAGCTGTAAGGCCAGCTCGCTCAAGGGCTTCTCGCCCAATAGCAAGCGCTTGGCTTCGCGCACGCGTCGTTGCAGCAAATAGGTGTGCGGCGGCACGCCGTAGGCGCGGCGAAAGGCTTCGATCAGATGACGCGGATGGCGCTCGCCGACCACCGCCAGTTGCTCCAGGCTGACCGCGTCGCGGTAATGCGCCTCCAGGTACTCCCGCAGCCGCGCCGTGCTGCCGCCGTCACGAGCGGCTGTCGGCAGCGGGCGCATGCCGCCATGGCGAATAAACACCAACTCCAGCACCGCCAGCAATTGGCTCTCCAGCGCCAGCGCATCGTGACGCTCGAACTCCAGGGCAAGGCCGGCCATCAGCTGCGCGACGGCGCCATCATCGTTCGGATTGAGCTGATTGAAACCGCGGGGCAAGCGTTTGCGCCCCAGCAATGCCGGCAAGCGCGCTTCTTCGACATAGAGCATGTGATAAACCAGCCGCGACGAGATTGCGTGACCGGTGTGGGGCTCTTCCGGGTTCATCAGCGACAGCGTGCCAGCCGGCAATGCATGCCGCGCGCCCTGACATTGATAGCCGCCTACACCCTGCAAAATCGCGCCGATGGCAAAGGCATCGTGGCTATGCCGGCCAAAGGGCTGCCCGGAGAAGTCGGCTTGGAACAGCTCAACCCCGGACAACCAAGGCTGCACCAGCAGCCGATTGGCGTCCATGTTCAGTGGCCCGCCAATACCGCCGCGTAGCCTTCGCGGAATGTCGGGTAGCGCGGCACCCAACCTAAGGCGCGGGCGCGGGCGTTGCTGCAACGTTTACTGCCGGCACGGCGCACGGTCGATTCCTCGGACCACTCGGTAACGCCCAGGTACTCACGCAGCCAGGCGACGACTTCATGCAGCGGCGCCGGTGCATCGTCGACCCCGATATACAGCTCATCCAGTGCCTTTCCTTCGGCATCGGCCTGGAGCAAAAAGGCCAGCAAGCCTGCGCAATCATCGGCATGCAGGCGGTTGGCATACAACGGCGGCTCGCTGACCACGCGATAACCCATGCGCACCTGCTTGAGCAGCCACTCGCGGCCTGGCCCGTAAATGCCAGTAAGGCGCACCACTGTTGCCGGAAAGCCGCTATCCAGAGCCACGCGCTCGGCTTCAAGCAAGATGCGCCCGGAGAAACGGTTTGGCTCGGCTGGCGACTGCTCGTCGACCCACACGCCGCCGTCTTGCGCATACACACCGCTACTGGAAACGAAGATCACCCGCTTGGGCGTTTGCCCGTGCTGCTTAAGCCAGCTCAGGGTATTGGCCAGACCATCGACATAGGCGCGGCGGTAGCCGGCTTCGTCATGCTCGGTCGCGGCGGCGGCATACACCAAGTAGTCCAACGCGCCTTGCGGCCATTGGGCCGGGCAGGCTGAATCGTTCAGATCAGCCGCCACCGGAGCAATCCCCTCAGGTAACTGCGCGACCGATCGCCGCAAGCCATACACCCGCCAACCGGCTGCATTCAGTTGCGTAGCAAGACGGCTTCCTACATCGCCGCAGCCGGCAATCAACAAGGTCGGGGCAGTGGACATAACAGCACCTCAGGCAAAAACGGCATTCTAGATGGCTCAGCAGGGGAAAGGGCAACGGGTCGAACATCCGTCGGGTGTTACATTATCACTTTAACAAACAAGAATAGTTTGCAATACTATCGACCCTTTTGCGCCAGGGGTCGATTTGGCCCCGGTCACCGCTTTCCCCATCTCAGGTCCGGCCAGCATGAATTTCAACGCCTACCGCGCACAGTCCTCCCGTTTGCAGCCTCGCGCTCTGCTCGCCTTTGCCGCGCTGCTACTCAGTTTGACGCTACCTGCCAGCAGCTTTGCTGAAGAAACCAGCGCACCGGCAACAGCCCCAGCCGCTACTGCACCTGCGGCTCCAGCACCCGCTGCGGCACCTGCGCCAAGCGCTGAAACACCAGCGGCCGCCGCCCTGCGCGAGAAAATCGCCAGCCTCGGCCCGAACGCCACCCCCGAGCAAATCAGCGCAGCCACCAAAGAAAGCATGGAAGCCAACGGCGCCACGCCGGAAGAAGTCACCCAAGCGCTGAACAACTTGGCCAAAGCCGACGAGCTGATTGCCGAAGACGAGCAAGCCTTCGCCAGCGACCTGTCGCCCTGGGGCATGTACCAGAACGCTGACCACGTGGTGAAAGGCGTGATGATCGGCCTGGCCCTGGCCTCGGTGATCACCTGGACGATCTGGATCGCCAAAGGCTTTGAACTGCTCGGCGCCAAGCGTCGTTTGCGCCGCGAACTGGCCCTGCTTAAACAAGCCCGCTCGCTGAAAGATGCCTCCGACAAAGCCAGCCAAGCCGGCAGCCTGTCGCACACTCTGGTGCACGACGCCCTGGAAGAAATGCGCCTGTCGGCCAATACCCGCGAGAAAGAAGGCATCAAAGAGCGCGTCAGCTTCCGTCTGGAGCGTTTGGTCGCCGCTTGTGGTCGCGAAATGAGCCAAGGCACCGGCGTGCTCGCCACCATCGGCTCTACAGCGCCCTTCGTCGGCCTGTTCGGTACCGTGTGGGGCATCATGAACAGCTTTATCGGTATCGCTAAATCGCAAACCACCAACCTGGCCGTTGTGGCACCTGGTATCGCCGAAGCGCTGCTGGCCACCGCCATGGGCCTGGTTGCAGCGATCCCGGCGGTAGTGATCTACAACGTTTTTGCCCGCTCCATCACCGGCTACAAAGCCCAGGTGGCGGACGCCTCGGCCCAGGTGCTGCTGCTGGTTAGCCGTGACCTCGACCACCTGCCGGCTGAACGCAGCCAGCCACACGCGGTTAAAGTGAGCTGACATGGGCCTGCACCTGAACGACGGCGGCGATGATCTGGTTGAATCCCATGAGATCAACGTAACGCCCTTTATCGACGTCATGCTGGTGCTGCTGATCATCTTTATGGTCGCAGCCCCCCTGGCCACGGTGGACATCAAAGTCGACCTGCCCGCCTCCAGCGCCGAACCGCAACCGCGCCCGGACAAACCGGTGTACCTGACCGTCAAAGAGGACAAAAACCTCTATATCGGCGATCAGCAAGTCACCAAGGACCAGCTCGGCCAGGTGCTCGACCAGCAGACCAAAGGCAAGAAGGACACCACGATCTTCTTTCGCGCCGACAAGGGCGTCGACTACGCCGACCTGATGGAAGCGATGAACAGCCTGCGCGCTGCCGGTTACCTCAAAGTGGGCCTGGTTGGCCTTGAGGCGGTCGGGCCGAAATGACCCTTACGCTGCGCAAAGCTTCTGGTTGGACGATCAGTTGGCTGTTGGTGCTGGCCGTGCATATCGGCATCGGCCTGTGGGCCTTGTACTGGCATGCCGAAACGGTGGCGGTGGAATTGCCGCCGCCGGCCATGATGATCGAGCTACCGCCACTGCCCGAGGTCGTGCCACCGCCGCCGGCGCCAGCACAGGTCATCGCACCTGAGCCCGAGCCGATTCCGGAAGTGGTGGAAGCGCCAAAGCCGAAGATCGTGCTGGAAAAACCCAAGCCCAAGCCAAAACCCAAGCCAAAGGAAAAGCCGGTCGAGCCGCCGAAACCGGAAGAAAAGCCGGTTGAGCAAACCGTGCCAGATGCCGAACCCGCGCCGCCTGCGCCAGCCGCTGCTCCCCAGGCGCCGCAACCGAGCGTCAACAGCGCGCCTTCGCAGGCCCAGGTAACTTGGCAGAGCAAGTTGCTCACCCACCTGGCGCGCTTTAAACGCTACCCGGTTGAGGCATCCCGTCGCGGCGCCGAAGGTACAGTGCGGGTGCGCTTTACCGTGGATGCCGATGGCAAGGTGCTTAGCGTTTCGCTAGAAGGCTCTTCTGGCAACGCTGCGCTGGACCGCGCCACGCTGAGCATGATCAAGCGCGCCCAACCGCTGCCCAAGCCGCCAGAGGAAATCCTCAACGGCAACAGCAAAGAAGTGACCGCGCCGTTTAACTACACGCTGGATCGCCGCTAACAACGCACGCCAGAACAAGACCCGCGACCCGGCCGTGCGCGAAAATTCGAGCACATTTAGCCGGGTTCGCGGGTTGGTTCCATTGAATACAACCGCTATGCTTGAGCGCTAATCAATGGAAAAACACTATGACCCTCACCGAACTGCGCTACATCGTCACCCTGGCACAAGAGCAGCATTTCGGGCGTGCGGCCGAGCGTTGCCATGTCCTCTCGGTCGGCGTGAAAAAACTCGAAGACGAACTGGGCGTGCTGATTTTCGAGCGCAGCAAAAGCGCCGTGCGCCTGACCCCGGTCGGTGAAGGCATTGTCACCCAGGCACAGAAGGTGCTGGAGCAAGCCCAGGGCATTCGCGAACTGGCCCAGGCTGGCAAGAACCAGCTGGCCGCGCCGCTCAAAGTCGGTGCCATTTACACCGTTGGCCCGTACCTGTTCCCCCATCTGATTCCGCAACTGCACCGCGTCGCGCCGCAGATGCCGCTGTATATCGAAGAAAACTTCACCCACGTATTGCGCGACAAACTGCGTAACGGCGAGCTCGACGCCATCATCATCGCCCTGCCGTTCCAAGAAGCCGACGTACTGACCAAGGTGCTCTACGACGAGCCCTTCTACGTATTGCTACCAGCCGGCCACGCCTGGACCGCGAAGAAAACCATCGACGCCGAATTGCTTAACGACAAAAGCCTGCTGCTGCTTGGTGAAGGCCACTGCTTCCGCGACCAAGTGCTGGAAGCCTGCCCAACCTTGCGCAAAGGCGGCGACGAACACGCCAAGCACACCACGGTGGAATCCAGCTCGCTGGAAACCATTCGCCATATGGTGGCCTCCGGCATGGGCATTTCGATCCTGCCGTTCTCGGCCGTGGACAGCCATCACTACGCCCCCGGCGTCTTCGACGTGCGCCCACTGACCCCGCCAGTGCCGTTCCGTACCGTGGCCATCGCCTGGCGCGCCAGCTTCCCGCGGCCTAAGGCCATCGACGTACTGGCCGACTCGATTCGCCTGTGCTCGGTAGCTCGCCCCCTGTCGCAAACTGCCTAAGGCGCGCACATGACTGAGTTGGCGGCGGTGCCGGTAACCGCGCTGAAAGGCGTGGGCGCCGCGCTGGAAGAAAAGCTCGCCCGCGTGGGTCTGGAAAACCTGCAAGACGTGCTGTTCCACCTGCCCCTGCGCTATCAAGACCGCACCCGCGTGGTGCCAATCGGCGCCTTGCGTCCAGGTCAGGATGCCGTGGTCGAAGGCGTGGTGGCCGGCGCCGATGTGCTGATGGGCAAGCGCCGCAGCCTGCTGGTGCGCCTGCAAGACGGCAGCGGCACCCTGAGTCTGCGCTTCTACCACTTCAGCCAAGCGCAGAAAGACGGCCTCAAACGCGGCACCCAATTGCGCTGCTACGGCGAAGCCCGCCCCGGTGCCTCCGGCCTGGAGATTTATCACCCGGAATACCGCGCCCTTACGGCAGAGAGCGATACCGGCGTCGAACAAACCCTCACACCGATTTACCCGACCACCGAAGGCCTGACTCAACAGCGTCTGCGCCAACTCAGCGAACAGGCCCTGGCGCGTCTTGGCCCCCATAGCCTGCCGGACTGGTTGCCGGCCGAACTGGCTGAGGAATATCAACTCGGGCCGCTCGACGAAGCCATCCGCTACCTGCACCGCCCACCGGCCGACGCCAACCTTGAAGAGCTCGCCGAAGGCCGCCACTGGGCCCAGCATCGCCTGGCCTTTGAAGAACTGCTGACCCATCAGCTGTCACTGCAACGGCTGCGTGAAAGCCTGCGCGCGCAAGAAGCGCCGCAACTGCCCAAGGCGAAAAAGCTGCCGGCCAAATTCCTGAAAAATCTCGGCTTCGCCCCCACCGGCGCGCAGCAGCGCGTCGGCGCCGAAATCGCTTACGACCTCAGCCAACGCGAACCCATGCTGCGCTTGGTGCAAGGCGATGTAGGCGCGGGCAAAACCGTGGTCGCCGCTCTTGCCGCATTGCAGGCGCTAGAGGCTGGTTATCAAGTGGCCTTGATGGCGCCCACCGAGATTCTTGCCGAGCAGCACTTCATCAATTTTCAGCGCTGGCTGGCGCCGCTGGGTTACGACGTCGCTTGGCTGGCCGGCAAACTCAAAGGCAAAGCCCGCGCCGCCTCGCTGGAACAGATTGCCGCTGGCGCACCGATGGTGGTCGGTACCCACGCGTTGTTTCAGGACGAAGTGCAGTTTAAACGCCTGGCCCTGGTGGTGATCGACGAACAACACCGCTTCGGCGTGCAGCAGCGTTTGGCCCTGCGCAAAAAAGGCGTGGACGGGCGCATGTGCCCGCACCAATTGATCATGACCGCCACCCCCATTCCACGCACCTTGGCCATGAGCGCGTACGCCGACCTCGACACCTCGATCCTCGACGAACTGCCCCCTGGCCGTACACCGGTAAATACCGTGCTGGTGGCTGATAGCCGCCGCTTTGAAGTGATCGAGCGGGTGCGTTCGGCCTGCCATGAAGGGCGCCAGGCCTACTGGGTATGCACGCTGATTGAAGAATCCGAAGAGCTCACCTGCCAGGCCGCCGAAACCACCTATGAAGATCTCTCGGCGGCACTTGGCGGGCTGAATGTCGGGCTGATTCATGGGCGCATGAAGCCAGCGGAAAAAGCGGCGGTGATGCAGCAATTTAAAGAAGGTGCGCTACAGCTGTTGGTGGCCACCACGGTGATTGAAGTGGGCGTCGACGTGCCCAACTCCAGCCTGATGATTATTGAAAACCCCGAGCGCCTGGGCCTGGCGCAACTGCACCAATTACGCGGCCGTGTCGGCCGGGGCAGTGCGGCCAGCCACTGCGTGCTGCTCTACCATCCGCCGCTGTCACAATTGGGCCGTGAGCGCCTGGGCATCATGCGCGAAACCAGCGACGGCTTTTTGATTGCGGAAAAGGATTTGGAGCTACGCGGCCCTGGGGAAATGCTCGGCACAAGGCAAACCGGCCTGCTGCAATTCAAGGTCGCCGACCTGATGCGCGATGCCGATCTACTGCCCGCCGTACGCGACGCAGCCCAAGAGTTATTGGCACGTTGGCCCCAACATGTCAGCCCATTGCTCGAGCGCTGGCTACGCCATGGGCAACAATACGGACAAGTGTGATACAACTCACAAACGCCTGTCGGGTGACCGGTCAGTCAAGATTTTGGCTGGTTATACTCGGGCCAACCTAACGCACCGGATGCACGCTTATGACGGAAGTAGCCCTCGCCACCGATACCTCGGCGCAACCGCCGGCGGTTATTCTGCAGCTGCTCGAGAAACTGGGCGTTCCGTATCAGGTTTGCTATGAGCAGCCGAAACTGGCCCTCGCCCAACGCGTGCAAGCCGTTTTGCTGGACGACGCCATCGGCGCCCTCCTAGTGCTCTACCCGCAGAGCCAATTGCTCGACCTCAATCGCCTCGCCGAATTGACCGGCCGCAAACTCGCCGCGGTCAAACCCGAGCGCCAAGAGCGCATGCTCGCCAAGCACAGCCTGACCCTCCTACCGGCGCTGCCGCCACTGACCAGTTCACCGTGCCTGTATGACGAACAACTGCTGCTGGCACCGACCTTGGTGATTGAGTCCGGCCAAGCCGGCGTGCTGCTGGAAATCCCCCGCGACGCTTACAAAACCCTGCTCAGCAAAGCCAGCGCCGCGCGCTTCGGCGAGCCGCTGAGCGGCATTCGCCCCAACCTCGACCGCCCGGACGACGACCGCGCGGAAATCACCCAGGCCGTGCAAGCGTTTACCGCTCGCCGTATTCAGCAACGCCTGGAAGAAACCATCGAAATTCCGCCGCTGCCGGAAACCGCACAGAAGATCATCAAGCTGCGCGTGGACCCAGACGCCACCGTCGACGACATCACCGGCGTGGTCGAAACCGACCCGGCGCTGGCCGCCCAAGTGGTGAGCTGGGCAGCATCGCCGTACTACGCCGCGCCGGGCAAAATCCGCTCGGTGGAAGACGCCATCGTGCGCGTGCTGGGCTTTGATCTGGTGATCAACCTGGCCCTCGGCCTGGCCCTGGGCAAAACCCTGGCCCTGCCCAAAGACCAACCGCAACAGGCCACACCCTACTGGCATCAGGCGATTTACACCGCCGCCGTCATCGAAGGCCTGACCCGCGCCATGCCCCGCGCCCAGCGTCCGGAAGCAGGCCTGACCTACCTGGCCGGCCTGCTGCACAACTTCGGCTACTTGGTGCTGGCCCATGTGTTTCCGCCGCATTTCTCGTTGATCTGCCGTCACCTGGAGGTCAACCCGCACCTGGACCACAGCTATATCGAGCAGCACCTGCTGGGCATTACCCGTGAGCAGATCGGCTCTTGGCTGATGCGTTTCTGGGACATGCCAGACGAGTTGGCCACCGCCCTGCGCTTCCAGCACGACCCGGACTACGAAGGCGCGCACTCGGCTTACCCGAACCTGGTATGCCTGGCCGTCAGCCTGCTGCGTAACCGTGGCATCGGCTCCGGCCCACAGACCGAAATTTCCCAAGCCTTGCTCGACCGCCTGGGGCTGACCCGCGACAAAGCCAACGAAGCCATCAACAAAGTGTTGGAAGCGGAAACCGCGCTACGGGAATTGGCCTCGCAGTTCCACGCGTGATCTGTTCTGTAGACCTGACAAAGGCGCCTTCGGGCGCCTTTTTTGTTCTGCAAATAACCGCCCGTAGAGTGTGCCGGTCCGCGCACGGCACACCCTACTTAAGGGCGGCCCGGCGCGCAGCAAACACGGCCGGCAATTCTTTTACCGCCGCCGCCAACAACTGACTCACCGGCTGCTGCTCATAAAGCCCGGCATAGTCGGCCAACTCACCGCTGGGCATCTGCCGGTACGCGTACAACATAAACGACTCCACCGCCTGAGCGCTGGACACCCGTAGCGGCTCGACCTGCTTGGCCGTCTGCGTACTGAGCTTGGCCTCGCTGATGTTCTGCCCCTTGGCCCGCAAGGCCAACAAGGCTTGGGTCTTGCCCACTTCGTAGCGCAGCAAGGTGGCCAATTCAGTAGTGTGCGCTGCCTTATCCAACCGTCGCACCAAGGCCACGCGATCGGCGCGCGGCGGCTTGCTGCTCAGCTGTTCGCGATAGTTGGCCAGGCCGTCGATGTTGCTGCCCTCGCCCACCGCGCGCTCGGCCACGGTAAAGCGCTGCGCTAACGGACTATCGAGTACCAGAGCGGCTTGCTCAACCTGTTTGGCCGTGACCTTCGGCGCCAGGCGCTTGGCTAAATCGGCGCAAATGGCGTCGGCGTTAAACGCGTTTTCCACCTGCTTCTGCTGCGCGTCCGCCAAGCCGCGCTGAATCAACGGGCCGCTTTGTTCGCACAACAGGCGAATGCCGGCCAGGTCGAAGACATGCTCAAAAGCGTCGGGTTTGCTCGGTTCTGCCTGGGCCGTTGCGGCTAACAGAACCAGGGAGAGGAGAAATGGGATACGCATAGCGAGGGGATTCCAGAAAGACTCTCCCCAGCCTAGCTAAAGCGCCGCGCGCCGACCAGCAGCAGCGCGGCTGTGCTGCGAATCAGGCGGCCTTTTTGTCAGCGGTTTTTTTCTTTTTCGGCACGATGTACTTGGTCAGGCCTTGGAACCAGATCACCAGCGCCGGGTTGCCCTGAATCTGAATCTCTTTGTTCTGAATGCCCTGCATAAACGCCAGCTGCTTGTTTTTCGCGTTCATGGTCGCAAAGCCATAGTCAGCGTCTTTAAACCCCAAAGCGAAATCTGGCTGAGTAGCAGGGCCTCGTTTGCTGGTCAGGCGCTGGTTTTTAACGATGAAGTGACGGGCCACTTTGCCGTCGAGGGTATGCAACTGAAACACCAAATCGCGGCCTTCAAGCTGCTGCTGGAATGCAGGATTGGTTTGGCTGGCCTTGGCCATCATGCGGCCCAGCATCCAGAGAAGAAAACGAAATTTCATGCGCGCGGGCCTCGAAAAAAATGGAAACGGCGACGCAGTGTAGCGAGGTTTTGTAAGAACTACAGCCAGCCTTTAGCTGGGTTATGGCGGGGATTTGCAGCGATTGTGCAGCCAACAGCGGGATTGTCCGACAGAATGTGCGCCCGGAGCCATTTAGCCCCGGGCGTACGCGGCTCAGTTCACAGCGTCTTTCAGGGACTTGCCCGGTTTGAAAGCAACGGTGTTGCTGGCTTTGATTTTTACCGGCTCGCCGGTTTGCGGGTTTTTGCCAGTACGGGCACCGCGGTGGCGTTGCACGAATGTGCCGAAGCCAACCAGGGTGACGCTGTCCTTGCGGTTCAGCGCGGAAGTAATTTCTTCCAATACAGCGTTGAGTACACGATTGGCTTGATCTTTAGTCAGATCAGCATGCTCCGCGATGGCCGCGGCTAGTTCCGGTTTACGCATAAAAGGTTTTTTGTTTTTGTGTCCGTGCTGCCATTCCAGCAGCGCTCAAAGGCGCCGCAACAGCTCTGCGCTGCGGCAGACCGGGGGAGAATGGCACGCTCCCGAGGCCTGCGCCAGTCGTGCCCGACAGATTTCCGAGGCAACGGCATGCTGTAAGCGACAGAACGGGCGCTATTTACGCCAACAGAGCGGGAAGCTCCTTATTTAGTGCCAGCTTGTCCTGCACGGCCGTTCCGGTTAACGCGTAGCCCAGCAGGCGACCGTCGGCGTCCCGGCACAAGGCCTTGATATCGGCGCCGCTGCCTTCCACCTGCCATTCACCGGCAGTGCCGCGTGGCGGCGGCGATACCACCACCGGGCACGCTGGCGTTTTTACCTGTACCGGCATGGCGCCGTATGTCACCGCAGTCGGGTTGCCGGCCAGCGTTTGCGCCAAGGCGCGAGCGCAGGTCATCAGCGGCATCACGTAAAGCAGATTGAGACCATCGACTTCGGCGCAATCGCCCAAGGCAAAGATGTTGGCGTGGGACGTACGCAGCTGGCGGTCGACCACCACGCCACGATTAATCGTCAGGCCGGCAGCCGAAGCCAGATCGGTACGTGGTCGCAAGCCGACGGCCGAGACCACTACATCGCACTGTACCCGCTCGCCATCGGACAAATGCGCCTCCAGGCCGTCAGCCGTGCGCTGCAGACTGGCCAACACCGGGCCGAGGTGGAAACGCGCACCCAAACCTTCCAAACCCGCTTGCACCGCTGCCGCCGCTGCCGGATGCAGCAAGCCCGGCATCACCTGTTCACACGGCGCCACCAGCTCAACGCTGTAGCCGCCCAAGGTCAGGTCATTGGCAAACTCGCAGCCGATCAGCCCGGCGCCCAGCACCAGTACGCGCTTCTTGCCGTTGGCAGCGGCACGAAAACGCGCGTAATCCTCAAGGTCATTAATTGGGAACACCGCATCGGCGCCATCGCCCTCCACCGGCACGCGAATGGTTTCCGCGCCCCAGGCCAACACCAGATCGCGGTACTCGACCGCCTCTTCACCAATCCACAGGCGCTTATGGCCGGCGTCGATGCCGGTAATACGCGTATGGGTGCGAATCTCCGCTTTCAGTTGGTCAGCCATCGCGCCCGGTTCGGCCATGCTCAGGCCGTCGGCATCCTTATTCTTACCAAAGCCGGTGGAGAGCATCGGCTTGGAATAGGAGCGGCCGTCGTCGGCGGTTATCAGCAACAGCGGGGTTTCGCCATCGAGTTTGCGAAACTCCTTGGCCACGTTATAGCCGGCCAGGCCGGTGCCGATGATCACCACGGGTGCAGACATGACTCACTCCTGAAAACTGCTAAGGCATTGGCCCGCAAAGGTCGCGCCGAGACTGAAAAATGTGCCAGCGACCCTACCGCAATTGCCTGGCAAGGCCAATCACTCAACACGTCAGCCAGTCAGAGGTTTGGCGCGTTCAGACGAGCGCTGAAACAACAACGGCGACCCAGAGGTCGCCGTTGCGAAATTCACTACTGCTCGAATCAAGCGATTTCGATCATCTCGAAATCCAGCTTGCCGACGCCGCAGTCTGGGCACAGCCAGTCTTCGGGGACGTCTTGCCACAAGGTGCCCGGGGCGATGCCCTCATCCGGCCAACCGAGGCTTTCGTCGTAGATCAGGCCACAGACCACACATTGCCACTTTTTCATTTTGCTACTACCTCAACTCTTCAGGCTTTTTGGCGCAGCGGTCGATGGTTGTGAATGCCGCCAGGCTCTCTGGGCTTTGTACTGATCGAAGCGCTAGTAATCAAGCACCTTCGGGCACTTCTGTTCTTTGGCTGGGGTGCCTGTGTGCCGATCTTGAACAGGATGAGGCGTACCCCGTGCACGATTTAGCCAAGCTGGCGAGTGTGACAGCTTAGGCAAGTGATCAATCTTTGTGCTTACTTCGAACAAACGGCTCTAAATAGATACTTTTGGCGTCTTTACCACGCGATAGCCCATTGTTGCGGTGGGCTAATCGACGGCCCTAGATCAATTCCTGTCTGGTACGGCAGCTTTTGGAATGTTTATTGCTCTCCCGCTTTTTTCGTCATTTCACAGGGAGGGCGTTGTATGTGGCTAAGGCTTGTTGTGCTGTCGTTGCTCGTGGGGTGGATGGATCGCGGGCTGAGTGCGGCGACGTTGTCGTTTGCCGCTGCAGAATTTGTTCCCTTCGTTTCGGTGAAAGACGGCCAGCCCGCTGGAGCGGTGACCGATATCGTCAAGCAGGCCTGCCGCGAGGCAAATATCGAGTGCAGCTTCAAGGTGCAAAGCTGGAAGGATTCGAAAGTTGAAGTAGAAGCCGGCAAGGTGGATGGGCTGTTCGTCGTGAGTTGGGAGCGCGACCGCGCGCAATGGTTGAGCTTTAGCCTGCCGCTGCTGCATACCGAGTGGGGTTATTTGGTCCCAGCCAACGATACCCGCACCTATTCAGGGTTGAAGAACTTGAGCGGTTACCGCATCGGCGTATTTGGCCCCTCGAGCAGTTCCGAGGCGCTGCTGAGGGTGCAGCCGGTGCTCAAGCTGGACGTGCAACTGAGTCAGGACGACCTGGCTAACGTGCAGCGCATGCTCACCGGCGAACTGGACGCGGTGTATATGAACCGCGACGTGGCGCTTAGCCTGTTGCAGCGCAATGGCCTGCAAGACAAGGTGCGTTACGTGATAGGCGACAGCGGGCGCAATTATCACTTGGCCTTCAGCAAGCAGGCCGATGTGCAATTGGTCGGGCTGTTCAACCGCGCCCTGCGGCGCATGTTTAAGGCGCGCGATGTGCAGCAATTGCTGACTGCTCAACAGTTGGAGCCAGCGCGCTGGACGTCGACTTACGAGGGCAAGTAGCTCAACGTCCAGCGGCTTCGCCTGTCACTAGGCGTAGGCGTACTCGCCGCCACGTTGCAGCGCGCGCTGGTAGGCCGGCCGTGCATGAATGCGCTCAAGGAACGCCTTGAGCTTGGGCCGGCTGGCATCCAGCCCAGCGCGCGAGGCAGCCGCTTCCAGCGGGAAGCTCATCTGGATATCGGCAGCGCTAAAGGTGTCGCCGGCAAACCACTCGCTTTTGCCCAGCTCGCCTTCCAGATAGTCCAGGTTTTGCTTCAGCGCAGGATTGATGAACGAGCCCTTCACCTTGCCGGCAATGCCGCGCGCGATGGGTTTTACGAAGAACGGCATCGGCGAGCTTTCAATTTTGTCGAACACCAGCTTGAGCAACAGCGGCGGCATGGCCGAGCCTTCGGCAAAGTGCAGCCAGTAGTTGCAGCGCAGGCGCTCTGGCGTGCCAGCGGCGGGTAGCAGGCCTTGGCCATAGCGCTCGGCCAGGTATTCGATGATTGCTCCGGACTCGGCCAGGGTCAGCTCGCCATCGGTAATCACCGGTGACTTGCCCAACGGGTGCACGGCGCGCAGCTCGGGCGGCGCCAGCATGGTCTGGGGATCGCGCTGGTAATGCTTGATCTGGTATTCGACGCCCATTTCCTCGAGCAGCCAGAGAATGCGCTGCGAGCGCGAGTTGTTCAGGTGGTGGACGGTGATCATGCAAAGCTCCCCTGCTGGATGTTGTTATTCGACCGAGCGCCTAGGTTTACCGCAAGCGCAGCACTGCCGCCACGGGAAAAACGGGCAAACATGCTAAGCTCGCGGCCCCGATTGCCGCCGATATTTCCGCCGTGCCGCACGCCGCCTTTGCTGATACCGCCCACTGGCTGACCGCCGCCCACCTGCAACCTGCACCCAGCGCGGCGCTGCTCGACTGGTTGTTTGATGACGGTTCGCTGACCCGACGCCTTATTGCCTTGTCCAACGACGGCTTTAGCGTCACCCCCCTGCAGGAAAGCTGGCAGACCCTGCGCAGCGACGAATGCCAAGCCCTCAATGTGGGCGAAGGCAGCGTCGGTTGGGTGCGTGAAGTGTTCTTGCGCGGCCATGGCCAGCCTTGGGTATTCGCCCGCAGCGTAGCCACCCGCAGCCAGCTGATTAACTCTGACCTGCATATGGATGAACTGGGCAGCCGCTCGCTGGGCGAACTGCTGTTCAGCGACCAGGCCTTTACCCGCGGTGAAATGCAGGTATGCCGCTACCCGCAACACTGGTTGCCGGCCGAGGTCAGCGCTGAGCAACTGTGGGCGCGGCGCTCATGCTTTAGCCGCGATGGCTTGAGCGTGTTGGTGGCAGAAGTGTTTTTGCCGCCGCTGTGGACTGCCGCAGACGTCTCGGTTTGATCGCCTTTCCAGACAACAGGAGCCGCGTTTGATGTACACCCGCCTGCTGCAATCGCTAAACCGCCTGCACCCACGCGCCTTCGACTTTATTCAGTTGATGCGCCTGGAGCGTCCCATCGGCATCTACCTACTGATGTGGCCAACCCTGTGGGCCCTGTGGATCGCCGCCAAAGGCGTGCCGTCGCTGAGCAATTTGCTGATTTTTGTCGTGGGCGTGATCTTGATGCGCGCGGCCGGCTGCGTGATCAACGACTACGCCGACCGCAACTTTGACGGCCACGTAGCGCGCACCAAAGGCCGGCCGCTGGCCACCGGCAAGGTCAAGCCGAAAGAGGCGCTGATCCTGTTTGCCGTGCTGGTGGCACTGAGTTTTATCCTGGTGCTGTTCACCAACCTCACCACCATCCTGATGTCCTTTGGCGCCCTGGCGATTGCCGCTACATACCCGTTTATGAAGCGCTTTACCTTCTATCCACAGGTGGTCCTGGGCGCGGCATTTTCCTGGGGCATGCCCATGGCCTTTACCGCCGAAACCGGCGAATTGCCTAGCGCGGCGTGGCTACTTTTTATCGCCAACGTAGTGTGGACCGTCGGCTACGACACCTACTACGCCATGGCCGACCGTGAAGACGACCTGAAAATCGGAGTGAAATCCACCGCCATCCTGTTCGGCGACGCCGACCGCGTAATCATCCTCACCCTGCAAGGTATCGCCCTACTGTGCCTGGCCCTGGCCGGCGCGCGCTTTACCCTCGGTATTTGGTTCCTCCTCGGCCTATTTGTAGCCGCCGGCTGCTTCGCCTGGGAATTCTGGAGCACCCGCCACCGCGAACCGCAAGTCTGCCTGGCCGCGTTTCTGCACAACCACTGGGCGGGCTTGGCGATATTGGTGGGTATTGCCTTGGACTTTGGCTTGCGCTGATCCAGATATACAGCCCTCCAAAGATCAAAAGCCCCTCTCCCCTAGCCCCTCTCCCCTAGCCGGGCGCCCGCAAACAGGCGAGGGGAACAGAACGGCGTTCGCTCCCACCCCGCGGCCTGCACCCCTCTCCTGTTTGCGGGCGGCCGGCTAGGCGAGGGGCTGTTGATCTGGCCTGAGATCTTGATCTGGCCGTTGATCTACCCGCCCCGTTTATCGCAAGGCCGAGCGCAGTCGTTGCGTAGGGGGTCGAGCGGCAGGAGCCGCGAGAGGCGTGGGGCCATGGATGGCCCTGCACGCCGCCCCCTGGAGCAACGACGAAGCGAGGGAACCTGGAGCGCAGCGGAAGGCCAAGATAGGGGCAAGCGTTTTTTGCTTACTTTTTGCCGCGACTGGCAAAAAGTGAGTCGCGCGTAAGGCGCGAAAAAAAACGTTCAGCGCACGCGGTAACGAAGAAGACAGCTATGGTGCGCACAGCACACCCTACGGCCATCCGCCAAAGGATCCCCAACCCCAGCCCAACGTTCTGTCACACAGCTGCAATAATTCCGTTATCTAATGCGGCGCAAGACAGATTAAACGACCCGAGGTTTGCTCCATGGTTGGTAAGAACATCAAGCGCCGATCCGCGAAATGATCGCCGTCGCGCTGGAAATGGCTGGCTATGAATGCCTGGAAGCGGAAAACACCCAGCAAGCCCACGCCATCATCGTCGACCGCAAGCCCGACCTGATTCTGCTCGACTGGATGCTGCCCGGCACTTCCGGCATCGAGCTGGCGCGCCGCCTCAAGCGCGATGAGCTGACCGGCAATATCCCGATCATCATGCTCACCGCCAAGGGTGAAGAGGACAACAAGATCCAGGGTCTGGAAGTCGGCGCCGACGATTACATCACCAAGCCTTTCTCGCCGCGTGAATTGGTCGCCCGCCTGAAAGCCGTACTGCGCCGCGCCGGCACCGGCGACAGCGACACCCCGATCGAAGTTGGCGGTCTGCTCCTTGACCCCATCAGCCACCGCGTGACCATCGATGGCAAACCCGCCGACATGGGCCCTACCGAATACCGCCTGCTGCAGTTCTTTATGACCCACCAAGAGCGCGCCTACACCCGTGGCCAGTTGCTCGACCAAGTGTGGGGCGGCAACGTGTATGTGGAAGAGCGTACCGTCGACGTGCATATCCGCCGCCTGCGCAAGGCATTGGGCGAGGTGTACGAGAACTTGGTACAAACCGTGCGCGGCACCGGGTATCGTTTCTCCACCAAAAGTTAAGCTGTCTAGGTCGGGAATCCCCAACACGTGAATCAAGACTGGCGTGGCGTCGTTATCCGCCGCTTGTTACTGCTGATCGCCGGCTGCCTGTTGGTGGGCCTGATCACGGGCGAATATGCCTGGAGCCTGGTGGTTGGCCTCGGTGCTTACCTGGGCTGGACCCTTGCGCAGTTGCTGCGCCTGCATAACTGGCTCAAGCACCACCAG
>LNAP01001452.1_pt1 | contig 25033 bp, 20 predicted proteins | sample 602601 | NCBI WGS metagenome assembly LNAP01 (sample SAMN02440304, study PRJNA202911) | soil metagenome | biome: Subtropical and temperate rainforests or woodlands; isolation source: soil samples (1 kg each in a 20% v/v slurry with milli Q water) were... ...
GGCGATGTGTTCGCTGGCCTCTTTCAAGATGCCGGGGGCCGCCGCTTTATTACCGTTCCGGCCTTCGCGCAAAGCGACCAGAACGTCGGCCCGCAGGGCGTCATGCATCATGTCGGCTTCCATCTGGTGGCGAATGGCCGCCGCCATGGTGTTGAGCTGGGTTGCGCTATTGCTGCCCACCAACATACCCCAATAACCGATCCCGCCGACCACCAGGACGACCACGACGGTACAGATGGCGGATAAGAAAAGCCGTTGCCGAATTGTCATGCCGCACCTCGCGCTATCCCCGCTGCCGATGGTCGCCGACATAGAGGGGTCGGCAGGCGATCGGCGGTCTTGGAAATATATGATTGCCGCTATTTCAGCGTGAAATGGTTAAAGCACGGATAACGATCAGGTTCCCTTAATGGGGATTATCGGTCTCCTCCAGCCATCGGTGGCTCGGCGCATCTGACGGTTTAGGGGGGCGCTGGCCTGGACTTCAGGATCACGCCCAGTCTATCCAACCCGATGCGCTGCCGATGCGGGATGAACTTGACCGCGTTATGGCTCCAAGGCGGCGTCCAGATCGGCAATCAGATCGTCGGTGTCTTCGATACCCACGGACAGACGGAGCAGGTCGCCCGGGACAGGCGATTGCGGGCCCTCGATCGAGGCGCGGTGTTCGATCAGGCTCTCAACTCCGCCAAGAGACGTCGCCCGCTTCCACAAGTTGACGGATGCCGCGCATGCGATCGCCGCCTTGGTTCCGGCATTCTGGCCGCCCGCCAGCCGGATCGACAGCATACCACCGCAACCATCCGGCATCTGTCTCATGGCAATGGCATGATCCGGATGATCCGGCAGTCCCGGATAGAGCACCTGTTCAATCCGCGGGTCGGTGGAGAAATGTGTTGCGATGCGGGCTGCCGACTGGCTCGCCTGGCGAACGCGCAGGAAGAGCGTCCGCATGCCACGTTGCAGCAGCCAGGCTTCGAAGGGACCGGGTACACCGCCCATCTGTGACCGCAGGTTTTTCAGATGCTGCCAATGATCGTCTTGCCGGGCCGTCGTCAGGCTGCCGGCGACAACGTCGGAATGGCCGTTCAGGTATTTGGTTGCGGAATGCATGACCAGGTCGGCCCCATGTTCGATAGGACGGCTGAGGACGGGCGTGGCACAAGTTGAATCGACCGCCACGCGGGCGCCGGCGGCATGGGCGATTTTTGCAACGGCCGCTATGTCAGTCAGTCGCCAGAGCGGATTGGCTGGCGTTTCGATCCAGACCAGCTTGGTTCGCGGCGGCTGCATTGCCGATGCCACAGCATCGAGGTCCGTCATATCGACCAGCGTGACATCAAGTCCCCAGTCCATGGCCGGCCCAGTCAGCCAGTTCCGCAGGGCCCAATACATGATCTGCGGGGCAACCACATGATCGCCGGGCTTCAGCCCGGTGAACGCACAGGTGGCCGCGGCCATGCCGGATGCAAAGATCAAACTGTCGGCACCGCCTTCCAGCCTGGTCAACAGCTCCTCGGCCGGCTGATAGGTGGGATTGTCCGATCGCGAATAGCTCCAACCGGACCGATATTCATTGTCGCTGTCGCGCTGATAGGTCGTTGCCGGGTGAATCTGCGGAATGATCGCCCGCGTCGTTGGATCGATGTGACCCATTGCCTGCGCTGTCAATGTGGACGGCGCCCAATCCTTGTTCGACTTCGCCATGATGCCTGGCCTCGGTGCTAAACAGATTTCCCAATCGCTGGATGCGTAGCATCCCGCCGGCACATCTTCGGATTTTTCGCGGTGGCCGAAACACGTCAGGCTATTTGCCCAGTGCCTTCAGTTCGCTGCCGGCAGCATACCATTGCGGCAGGGATTGGGAACAACTGCCTTGCGCTGTCGCGAACAAACGGATTGCGTCATCTGTTGCGCCGCTGAAAAGTGCCCATTCGCCGCTGAGGAAATTGGCATCACAGACCGCGGTCTGCTCCTTTTCGGGATCGGATTCTTTTGTCATGGCGAGCAATGCGGCTGAGCTTGTTTCACCAGGACTGGCGTCGACCGAGAGGGCTGGCGATCCGGAACCGTCAAGCCGTCTGATTGCCTGTCGAAGTTTGTCAGGCAGACTGTTCTGCCGTTGAACGATGTTGAGCCATAGCAGGTAAGAGGCTTCTTGCGGGCGAAGCGCAATGGCCTGTTTGAGATCGGTTTCAGCATTGTCGGGCGAACCATTGTAGAAATAGGCGAGCGCACGACTTGCAAAAGAATGGGCGTCTTTGGGGTCGAGTTTGATCGCCTGGGTAAAGTCCGCGAGCGCAAGATCTGTGCGGCCGGTATGATAATAGACGAGGCCACGGCCACTATAGGCGGGCGCATAACTGGGAGCCAGCTTGAGCGCGGCGTTGTAATAAGCGAGGGCGATATCGTAGTACCGCTGCTCGTCGTATAAGTTGCCGATACTATAATAGGCGGGCACGTAAGTCGGGTTGATCGCGATCGCTTCCCGAAAATCGGCGTAAGCCTGGTCGTGGTCGCCTTTATGATAAGATGCCAAGCCGCGCTTATAATAGGCAAGGGCATAGGTGGGATCGATCCCTATTGCCTTGTTGTAATCCGCGATGGCGAGATCATAAGCGCGGGCACGATCATATGCATCGCCTCGATGCATGTAGCTGGTGGCATTCAACGGATCGAGTTCGAGCACTTTCCCGTAATCTGCCAGAGCGAGCTCATATTCCTCTCTCGCAAGATAAGCGTCTCCCCGAACATTGTAAGAATCGTCATCTTTCGGATTGATTTTGATCGCCGAGGTAAAATCGGCGATCGCCAGATCATAGTTGCCGAGCGCAGCATATACTTTACCGCGGCCTCGATAGGCTTGCCCGCGATTCGGGGCAAGCTTGATCGCGGCGGTAAAATTTTGAGTTGCAAGGGCGAATCTGCGTTGCGCGGCGTAGATGTATCCGCGGGTGTAATACGCTTTCGAGAGCTTGGTGGCGCTGGCGTTTTTTTTGGGATTCTCGATGATGCGGGTACAGGCGGCCAAGCGTCGATCAACGTTGTCGCCTTTCTTGGTGCATTCGTTCTGATAGTTTCCGCAACCTGCTAACGCAACGCCTGCCAGTGTCAGCATGACACCGAGCAGACAGCCCCTGCCTAAACGACGCATTCCCCCACCTTCGAATACCGCGCGGTCCGGCCTTTTGCCCAAAGGGCCGGCGCGAATCATAACTCTGTCCAAAAGTCGCCCCAATTCAATCCGCGACTATCGGCTGTAATCCAAGATCTATATCACTAATAGATATAGGGCGCGACACTTAGAAGATGTCTTAGTTGTGTTGCTATATTGCGATAGTCGCCTTGAAACATCGGCGCGCCAACAAAAAAACCCCTGAGAAATTGCCGTTTCTCAGGGGGTGCTCTTGGGGGAATATCGCGGCTCTTTCGAACCGGTTAGTCCGTCGTTACGAGGAATAGTACATCTGGAACTCGATCGGATGCGGCGTATGCTCCAGGGCATAGACGTCATCCCATTTCAGTTCCATATAGCTTTCCAGGAAATCCTTGCTGAAGACGTCGCCCTTCAGCAGGAATTCATGATCGGCATCCAGTGACTGCAGTGCCTCACGAAGGCTGCCGCACACCGTCGGCACATTCTTCAGTTCTTCCGGCGGCAAGTCGTAGAGATTCTTGTCCATCGGATCGCCGGGATGGATCTTGTTCTGGATACCATCAAGCCCGGCCATCACCATCGCGGAGAAAGCAAGATACGGATTGGCGAGCGGATCAGGGAACCGCACCTCAACACGCTTGCCTTTCGGGCTGGCGGTGTAAGGGATACGGCAGGATGCCGAACGGTTGCGCGACGAATAGGCCAGCAGCACGGGTGCCTCGAAACCGGGGATCAGGCGCTTGTAGCTGTTGGTGGTCGGGTTGGTGAAAGCGTTGAGCGCCTTGGCGTGCTTAATGATGCCGCCAATGTAATAGAGCGCGGTCTCGCTGAGATCGGCATAGCCGTTGCCGGCGAAAAGAGGCTTGCCGGCCTTCCAGATCGACTGGTGAACATGCATGCCCGAACCGTTATCGCCCTTCACCGGCTTTGGCATGAAGGTCGCGGTCTTGCCATAGGCATGGGCGACGTTCTTTACGACGTATTTGTACTTCTGCATCGCATCGGCGCAGGTCGTCAGGGTGCCGAACTTCACACCCAGTTCGTGCTGGCTGGGAGCGACTTCGTGATGGTGCTTTTCTACTTCAACGCCCATGGCGGCGAGTGTGGTGAGCATCTCGGCGCGGAGATCGCCGGCGGAATCCAGCGGTGCCACCGGGAAGTAACCGCCCTTAATCTTCATGCGGTGACCGTGGCTGCCTTCCGGATTCTTCTTGCCGGTGGAGTAGGGGGCTTCTTCTGAGTCGAACTCGATGAAGGTCCGGTTCATGCTGACTTCGTAGCGCACGTCATCGAATACGAAGAATTCGGCCTCCGGGCCAACATAAACGGTGTCGCCGATACCGGAGCTCTTGACATAGGCCTCAGCACGCTTGGCGATCGACCGCGGATCGCGGCTGTAAGCCTGGCCGGTCAGCGGCTCCGCAATATCGCAATAGATAATCAACGATTTTTGCGCGGCAAACGGATCCAATACGGCTGTGTCACAATCCGGGATCAAGGTCATATCGGATTCATTGATCGCCTTCCAGCCAGCGATCGACGATCCGTCGAACATCACACCTTCGCTGAGCAGATCTTCGTTCACGGTGCTGATATGATGTGCCAGATGCTGCCACTGACCTGCGGGGTCGGTGAAACGGAAATCGACGTATTGCACGTCCTCTTTCTTAATCAGGTCCAGGACCTTCTTCACGCTCGACATGTTCGCTGTCTTCCTGTCGGTTGGTTGTTAGTTGATCGCCCGCTGTATCCTATACCGGTAACAGGCTTTGTCGACCTGATGACCGGGACCCCGCCCCAGCGAACCGATAGTTTTGATGCGCCCTCGATCAGCCTCAAGCCGATCAGGTTGGCAGTCAGCAATCTTGCAAAGATTGCTGACTTGCTCAGATCGCGTCCGGACCGCGTTCGCCGGTACGGATGCGGATCGCTTCCTCTACATTGAGAACGAAGATCTTGCCATCGCCGATGCGGCCGGTTGCCGCAGCCTGGCGGATCGCTTCGATCGCTCGTTCGACCAGGTGATCCTCGAGAACGACTTCCAGCTTCATTTTGGGCAGGAAGTCGACCACGTATTCTGCGCCCCGGTAAAGCTCGGTATGGCCCTTTTGTCGGCCGAAGCCTTTCGCCTCGGTGACTGTGATGCCTTGGATGCCGACTTCATGCAAGGCATCCTTAACTTCGTCCAGCTTGAATGGCTTAATGATCGCTTCGATCTTTTTCATTCCGGCATCCCTTTCGCCTAGCCTCCCTTCAATCAGCAAATGCCATGCCAGCCTCGAGGTTGAAGGAAACTCAAGGAAGTGGCGGAGTTCTATGGACCTTTTCTTATATGTGCCTAATATGTGGGCGCATTTCTGCTCAAATTTTAGGCGGATAAATTAATAGATCGATCGCGGCTTCTTCACGTCGCCTTCGGCGAAACGGCTGAAGCGGAAGGCGTGGAGATCCAGGCTAGGCTGACCATCGGCAATCAACTCGGTCATTAACTTTCCGGTGATCGGCCCCATGGCAAAGCCGTGGCCGCAGTAACCGGTCGCCAGCAGGAGGCCCTCGATGCCGGGCAGGGCGCCGATGACGGGAATGCCGTCCGGGATGCAGTCGATATGACAGGCCCAGCTTTCAACGGCCTGCACGGCACCGGCGGCGGGGAAAGCATGGCGCAGATTGGCAATGGCGCGCGGCACACGTGACGGATTGGCCGGAATCTGTGGATCGCGGTCGTGAATCCAAGGCTGCTGTGCTTCCGGCCGCCAGGGCAGGCGATGGAGGAGATCGCGGCCGGCAAAGCCGTTCAGATGCGGGGAGAACATGCGCGACATCTGCAGCATTGGCGGCAAGAACCAGCGTAGCGCGCGCAGATGTCCCAGCGTCAGATCGACATCCACGGAAATCTCATCCGCCAGGGTCAGGCTGCCATCCTTGCGCTGGCGAAAGCCGATATGATGGCCGTAAAAACAGGCGCCCGTCAGCGGCGCGATGCGGTTGGTGCGCATCGCCGTCGAACGCACATGCTGCTGCGGCAAATCGAGACCAAGATTGCGCAGGATGCGCCAAGAGGTATTGCCGGCTGCGATCAGCACCGTCTTGGTGCGGACGGGACCGGCCTCGGTCAGAACCGTATCCACTTTGCCATTCGCTGTTTCCAGCTTGGTCGCAGCGCATCCCTCGAAGATCAGCGCGCCAAGTTCGGCGGCACGTTGCGCGAAGGCGGGCGCCACCTTGCGCGGCTCCGCCTGGCCGTCACTGGGACTATAGAGTCCGCCATGGGCAGGATCGCGCAGGCCCGGCATCAGCTTGGCGACTTCGCCAGCACTGAGCATTTTCGTGTCGAGATCATGCTCGCGCGCCGTCGGCATCCATTCTTCATAGCCTTGGACCTCGCGAGCATCGCCGGCCATGAACAGGCAGCCCTCCTGACGCCAATCGAGATCGGTCTGCAATTCCTCTTCCAGGCCGGACCAGATTGTCATGGCCTTCATCATCAGCGGAACTTCCGCCGGATCGCGGCTCATGATGCGGACGAAGCCCCAGGCGCGGCTGGATTGCTGGCCGGCAATACGCGCTTTCTCCAGCACCACCACCTTGATACCGCGTTTGGCAAGATAATAGGCTGTGGCACAACCCATGATGCCGGCGCCAATGATGACGACATCGGCGCGATCGGGCAGTGCCTGACCGGTAAAGCTGGAAAACACACTCATGCTGATTGGCCCCCTCGACTGTTACTGATGACTTTAGCGACAGGAGCCGAGGAGAGGCAAAGCAAAAGGCCCGCAAGTCGCCTTGCGGGCCTCTAAGGGGTGATTTGCTGCCGGATCAGGCAGCTTTGCGATTCACCTGCAGCCAGTTGCCGATGCGCTTCATCGCTTCGCCGATATTCTCAATCGAATTGGCGTAAGAAATGCGGAGATAACCTTCGCCATGAGCGCCGAAGCTGGTGCCGGCGATCGAGGCAACGCCCGCTTCATCCAGCAGCTTCAATTCCAGTTCCTTCGACTTGAAGCCGGTACCGCTGATATTGGGGAAGGCATAGAAGGCGCCGTAGGGGACGATGCAGCTGACGCCCGGCAGCTTGTTCAACTCGCCGACCACAAAACGGCGCCGCTCGTCGAAGGCCTTCATCATCTTGGCGACTTCGTCCTTCGGACCGGTCAGGGCGGCGATCCCCGCCCACTGCGCGGCGGCATTGACGCAGGAATGGCAGTTGATGGCGAGGCGAGTGGCTTGATCGATCAGATGTTTCGGCCAGACGGAATAGCCCATGCGCCAGCCGGTCATGGCATAGGTCTTCGACCAGCCGTCCAGCATGATCAGGCGGTCGGCCAGCTGCGGATATTTCAGCAGGCTGGTATGGACCTTGCCGTCATAGAGCATCTCGGAATAAATCTCGTCGCTCATGATGGCGACGTCGGGGAATTTCTCCAGGCCGGCCGCCAGCTTGTCGATCTCGTCCTTCTCGACGATGCCGCCGGTCGGATTGGCCGGGCTGTTGATGATGATGAGACGGGTCTTCGGCGTGATCAGCTTCAGCACGTCATCTGCCTTGAAGCCGAAACCGTTCTTTTCCAACAGGGGCATCGGCACCGGCGTCGCGCCGGTGAACTTGATGGCCGATTCGTAGATCGGGAAACCCGGATTCGGATAGATGATCTCGGCACCCGGCTCGCCGAACATCAGAATGGCGAAGAACATCGTGACCTTGCCACCCGGAACCACCAGGACATTGGCCGGATCGACATTGACGCCGTGACGCTTATTGAGATCGGCCGCCACCGCTTCGCGAACCTGCGGAATACCATTGGCGGGTGTGTAGCCATGATGACCGTCACGCAGTGCCTTGATTGCGGCTTCGACAATGTGGCCGGGCGTCTGGAAATCGGGCTGGCCGATCGATAGCGCGACGATGCTCTTGCCCTGAGCTTCGAGAGCCTTGGCGCGAGCCAGGACTTCGAAGGCCGATTCCGTTCCCAGGCGGCCCATGCCGCTTGCCAGATGAAGCATTGACTGATCCCTTAATGTCAGAGGTCGTGGCCGGCCCGACCAAGCGGGTACCGGATCGGTTGGGAGTGTACTGAGAATCAATGTGGATTAAGAGCGCCAACCGACCTGATTTTGCGAAATGACGACTAGATACCGGTAACTTATGCGAGGCCCGCTCCCTGGGGCGCATGGCAAAGATATACTTGAAGTGGCACCCAGCCGACGATCGGTTGTGGACTAAAGCGATGGCTTATTGCTTGACGGGGTGAGGTGGCTTCGGTTACACCCTGCGCGCCTATGGCGGGTGTAGCTCAGTTGGTTAGAGCGCGAGATTGTGGCTCTCGAGGTCGCCGGTTCGAGACCGGTCACTCGCCCCATTTGGCCCTTCCCCCAAATTCATGGTCGAGAAATAGAAGGTACCGGCAGGCCAGCCTGTCACGTCCCTAAAGAAGACGCTGTTGCCTTAAAAAAAACATCCGCCGACGTCAAAATCAAAAATGGTTGCGGTTGAAATCTATCTGCCAAACTGTTGTCTATTTGCGCCACGAATTTGTGCGAATTGTCGCAGATGCGGTAATACTGTTGTCATAATTAAAAAATGATATTGATATCAAACGGTTACTGATAGGAACATATTTGTCCAAGCGGTCAGATTACGGAATCGTTTATTCCGTAATTGCGCCTTCCGCAAGTCAGTCATGTATTTGCCGCGTGACTGACCCGATCTCGTTACGATACGCTCCCTCATCGACGTAAAGTCGAGCCGAGTGGCAAAAAGCCACGGTCCAAGTTCTGGGAAGATGTGTCGCTCCGTGGTTCGGACCGGTTCTGGCCTCGGAGAGGGGATAATCGGCAGAAAAGGCAAGCGCGTGGAGGCTTGCCTTTTTTGCTGTCTGGAAGCCAGCAAATTATCCGCTATGGTCTTCAAGTTTCACACGAGATATGGCGCTTAGGCCGCTGGTTTCAAGGCCTTGCGACCCATGGTCGCAAGGCCAAACCGGTGAAGAATCAGCCGTGGAATTTCATGCCCGCGCGTTCCGCCTTCATCCAAGGCGGGTTCAACCTTGCGATCTTCTTGAATACAGGGCAGTCGCCGGCATGGGCGCCGGGCAGATAGCCGATGCTCATCAGGAACTCGCCGACAATCTCGCCGCCGGTGAAGACAAAGCTACGTTTGAAAAGTTTGACCCACTCCGCTTTGCGCAAGGGATGATGTGCCCTCAGCCAAGCATCGAAACTGCCATGACTAGCGCGGATTGCCTGCAACCTGCGGGCATTTTCGATTGCAGCATCGACTTTCAGGCGGTTACGGATGATGCCGGCATCGTTCAAGAGGCGCTGACGATCGGTTTCGCCGTAACCGGCGACCGCATCGATTGAGAATTCGCTATAGGCCGCACGGAAAGCATCTTGTCGCTTCAAGATGGTCAACCAACTCAGCCCCGCCTGATTGATTTCCAGAATCAGGCGTTCAAACAGCTGATCATCATCAGTGATCGGGAAGCCGTATTGCTTCTCGTGATAGGGTGCGTGCCAGGGGTGACCAAGGGCGCTTTGGCAATAACCGCTCATGGCGCTCACCTGAAAAGCTTTTCCAGAGAGAAACCGAGAATATTCGTAAAATAGAAATATATTCCCCAGAGGATCGCGGCCAGAATGCTCGTCGCCAGAGCCTTCATTTTCAACGCTGGATTCACCGGCGCGCCGACGTCATGGCCCGGTTCCGGATTTTCCTCGCGGCGCACACCAAAGGGCAGCACGATGAACATGCAAAAGAACCAGAACAGGACGTAAATGAGGGCCTGTACGAAGATATCTGTCAAGGTCATGCCTGCTCCAATTCGATCAGCGTGCCCATGAAATCCTTTGGATGGAGGAACAGGACAGGTTTGTCATGCGCGCCGATCTTCGGCTCGCCATCACCCAACACGCGCGCGCCTTGTTGTTTCAGATGGTCGCGGGCACCGATGATATCGTCCACCTCATAGCAGACGTGATGAATACCACCGCTGGGATTTCTCTCCAGATATGCGGCGATCGGAGAAGCGTCACCCAATGGGGAGAGCAATTCGATCTTGGTGTTCGGCAGGTCCACGAAGACCACCGTCACGCCATGCTTCGGCTGAGGTATCGGAGCGGAAACGCGGGCTCCCAGCGTGTCACGATAGAGAGCTGTTGCCGCTGCCAAGTCGGGCACAGCAATTGCCACATGATTTAGTCGGCCAATCATTTATATTCTCCCACAATGTGTTACATGGTGCAGAGGCGGTCGGCGAAAGGCAAGGGGGGTATCGTCGCACAAGTCCCCACGGCGCTTGCGGTTGCACGAGTCCTGGGTTAGCAGTGCCGCAGTAGCTGGGTGGCAGGACGGATGGTAGGCGACTATGTCGGATCTGGATCTTATCGGTTTTGCCAATGAGGCATTTTATCGCGCCTTCTCCGCCTTAGACTCCGAATTGATGGCGGATGTTTGGGCACGCGAAACTGAGATATGCTGCCTGCATCCGGGGGCTCATCCGCTGCGTGGCCGTGACCGCGTTCTTGCCAGCTGGCGGGAGATCTTTGCCAATAGCGAGGCCGGCAGCATCAGTTTCCAGGTACAAGATGTGGCTTTGGTCAATGGAATCGGCATCGTATGTTGCTTCGAGGAGGTCAACGGGCATTTTGGCGTCGCGACCAATCTGTTCGCCCGGGAGCGAACGCTCTGGCGTATGATTCACCATCAGGCCGGGCCGATTTCGTCTCCTCCCCGTCAGCAGACTGTTACGGCGAAATTACGGCCGAACTGACGGAATCCGGCTTCGTCTTTCGGTGGGGGCAGGGAGCTTGTGGCGGCAAGCGCGTTGCGAATTGCGATCTGGAATTGGGGGCGGCATAGTTGCCATCATGATATCGTCAAAATACATCCTTTCATTGAGGCACGGCTGCCTCAGGGCGGCAAGGTTACGTTTGTTATGCGGTACGGGTATTGTCATGGCGGTCCTGGCCGCCGCGTCTTCCTCATCGGCTGACTATGCCACTGGGCTGAGGGCGTTTAGCGCCGAAGATTACAAAGCGGCGCTCAGTGAATGGCAGCCCGCCGCCCAGGCTGGCGATGCCCAGGCGCAACATGGTCTCGGCCTGCTATATGAAATGGGCAAGGTGTCCGGCAGGCCCGATCTCAAAGCGGCGATTCATTGGTATGAGGCCGCGTCTGCCCAAGGTCTTGCAGCCGCAAGGAACAATCTCGCTCGGCTCTATGCCGAAGGCAATGGCGTCGAAAGAAATCAGAAACGGGCTATTGCCCTGTGGACCGCGGCGGCCGAGAGCGGCAATACCACCGCTCTGTTCAATCTCGGCATCCAATATGCCAATGCAAATGGCGTCGCCAAGGACGAAAAGAAGGCTGCCGAACTGATCGGCCGCGCGGCAGAGGGCAATCTGTCTGAAGCACAGTTCGTCATGGGTGAGTTCTATCGCGAAGGTATCGGCGTTTCAAAGGATACCCAGCAGGCCTATGACTGGTACCGCCGCGCGGCTGATAACGGCAATACGGCGGCACGGGCCCAGTTGACGAAGTTTCCCGGCCTGAAGACGACGGAAACGGCGATGGTGTCGCCGCCTAATTCCACTGGTCAGGCAGACGCCGCAACTAATGCCGACGCATCTCCAGCAGCTGTCAAAACAGCCGAGCAGAGCCCCGCAGCGGCGCCCCCCGCAGACGTTGCAGACGGGCCCGCAAAGGATACTGCTGCACCTTCCGCCGAGGGCAAAGCCGATAGCAAAAATATTGGCAGCGCGTCGTCGACTTCGCCGACCTCCGGCGCCGAGCAAGCGCAGGCCGATACCGGCAAGGTCGACGGGAAGGCGCCAAAGACAGACGCCCCCACCTCGTCTGGTCTGCCGCCCGCGACGGCCCCGGCAAGTGCCGATCAGGCACAGGCCAGTACGTCGCCTGACAGCAAAAAGGTGTCCGTTGAACAACCGGGCTCGGTGCCGGCTCCGTCGATTGAACCCGACGCAGCTGCCGCAGAAAAGTCTGCTGCGAAAACCACAGCCAAGGATGCCACCACCGAGGCACCGTCGGCAGCAACAAAGCCTGGCGATCAGCCTGAGGCTGCCACGCCTAAGGCCGAATCGGATGCGGGCAAGGCTGCCGAGTCCGACGGGACGACGCAGCCCGCCGCCAAGGATGCGGCGGCGGACGATCAGAAGGAGGCACCCAAGCCGGATGTCGCTGCAGCGACGAATACGGCAAGTACGGGTACGACCGGCACCGGCACAGCCGGCAAGATACCGATGGCTGAATCCTTGAACGGCGACAAACGTGTCTATCGCATCTGGCTGGCAAGCAAGAGCGAAGAGGGAAGCGCGCATTCAGAATGGGATCGTCTCCTGCAAAAATACCCCAATATTCTTAAGCAGCTGAGCCCGGATTTCCGGGAATATTATTTCAATAGCGAGCGCGGTGCGGTCTATCGGCTGTTCGCGGGCCCGTTCAATTCGCTGGAAGCGGCTCAGAAAGCTTGTGCCGATATCCAGCAGCGATACAGCGAAGAGTTTTGCCGCACCGTCATCAATTAGTCCGGTCGTAGCGACATGTCAGACCTTTCAGTCAACCAGGATGTCGCAACAGCAACCCTCGGCTTGCGCGTCGTATCGGCCGAGGAGATGCGGCGCGCGGAACAGAGCGCATTCAAAGCCGGGCTTGACAGTTTTGTCGCCATGGAGCGGGCGGGCAGGGCTGTAGCTGCTGCCATCTGCGCTCGCTGGGAGGCACGTCCCACCTTGGTCCTCTGCGGACCGGGAAATAATGGCGGCGATGGGTATGTCGTGGCAACGTTGCTGCGGCAAGCAGGTTGGCCGGTGACCGTAACAGCTTTGGCGCCGCCTTCGTCGCCAGATGCCATCCGGGCAGCCGCCGGATGGGCCGATCCCATCCTTGCCGGCGGCGACGTGGTCTGGCCCGGTCCGGAAGGTTTGATAATCGACGCATTGTTCGGTATCGGCTTGGGCCGTGCCATCTCCGGTGCTGTTGCGGCCATGATTGCGTCAGCCAATGCCGCCGGTGCACCGATCGTTGCGGTCGACATCGCCAGCGGAGTCGATGCCGATAACGGTGCCGTTCTGGGCTGTGCAATCCGCGCATCGTTGACGGTAACCTTCGCTTGGCGAAAATTCGGCCATCTTCTGCTGCCTGGGCGGCACATGGCCGGCGAAGTCGAGGTGGCGGATATCGGACTTTCCTCCGGCGATCTGCTTGCAGCAGCTCCGGCGGGCAACGCGCCGGCATGGCTCAATGATGCGGCGCTGTGGCGGAATAAAATCCCTATCCCGACATCTGCGGATCACAAATACAGTCGCGGCCACCTGCTCGCGGTCGGCGGCGGCGTGATGACCGGTGCCGTCCGGTTGGCCGTGCGGAGCGCAAGAAGAGCCGGCGCCGGCTTGGCGACCATTCTTGCACCCTTGAATACCGTGGCGATCTATGCGGCGGATCAGGCCGGTGTCATCGTTCGCCCCCGTGGCGACGGTACCGATGCGATCGCCACGGCCTGCGCGGATCGGCGCATCAGTGCGATCCTGATCGGCAGCGGCCTGGAATCCGGCGGGGAGACGCGCGATCTGTTGCGGTCCGCCCTGGCGGCGGATCGCCCGACAGTCATCGATGGCGGCGGGCTCGACGCCTGGAGAGATCTGCATCAGCAAAATCCTGCCGACCGTGCGGCGCTTGGCCACGCTGCACCGATCGTGCTGACGCCGCATGAAGGCGAATTTTCCCGTCTATGCGGCGATATCGAGGCACAGCATGGGAAGGTGGTGCGAGCACGGGCCGCCGCCAGCCGATTCCAGGCTGTGATCGTGCTCAAGGGGGCCGACACCGTGATTGCCGCGCCGGATAGTAGAGCGGTCATCAATGGTGATGCGCCTGCCTATCTGGCGACGGCCGGATCGGGAGATGTCCTGGCGGGCATTATTGCCGGGTTGTTGGCGCAAGGGATGGAACCGTTCGCTGCCGCTTCGGCCGCTGTCTGGCTGCACGCTGAGGCCGCCCGCCTGTTTGGGCCCGGTTTATTGGCTGAAGACCTCCCTGAATTGCTGCCTTCGGCGATCGCCGGGGTTCTACCAGCCCGGTGAGGCCGCCGCACAACCGTTTGATTTATAAAGTTTCACCTTGTGCTTGCCATCGGGTTGGCAGATATCAGGTGCATCGGCCCGGGCAGCGACCAAGTATCGCGGTAAAGGCGGGGCACAGGGGAGCCGGTTACCGATTTTCTCTTGTGCCGGTGGCACGGCTGCGATACACCGCCCCCCGACAATGGCGTGCGTCCGCGTGGGATGTACGGCATCCGTCCAGCGCGCGGGCGTGGCGGAATTGGCAGACGCGCCGGATTTAGGTTCCGGTGACGCAAGTCGTGTGGGTTCAAGTCCCTCCGCCCGCACCATGCCTGGCGATGCTGGCATCGCTTAATAAAACGGCGCAGCCGTCTGGGAACCATTTCTTCTGACGTAACGGACAGAGTACTTCCATGCAGGTCACTGAAACCAATACCGACGGCTTGAAGCGTGAATTCAAGATCGTTGTTCCAGCTCAGCAGGTCCAGAGCCAGGTGGAAGATCGCCTGCGTCAATTGGGCGATCAGGTGAAGCTGCCCGGCTTCCGCCCCGGCAAGGTGCCCCTATCCTTGCTGAAGCAGCGTTACGAGCAGTCCGTGAAGGGCGAGGTGCTGGAACGCGCTGTCCACGATGGTCAGCATAAGCTTCTGGAAGAGCACCAGATCCGGCCGGCCGGCCAGCCCAAGATCGAGATCGTCAAGTTCGAAGACGGTGGCGACCTGGAATTCTCAGTCGCCTTGGAAGTCATTCCGGAAATCAGCCCGATGGACTTCAAGAGTGTCAGCCTGGAAAAAGTGACGGTCGAAGTGCCGGAAAGCGAAGTCGCAGAGAGCCTGGAACGTATCGCCAAGCGCCAGCGTCAATCCGCGCCGATCGAAAGTGATCGCGCCGCAGCCAAAGGCGATGTTGTGGTGATTGATTTCGTCGGCCGTGTCGACGGTACCGAATTCGCGGGCGGCAAGGCTGACGGTCAGTACCTGGAACTCGGCTCCAATATGTTCATCCCCGGTTTCGAGGATCAACTGATCGGCGCCAAGAAGGGTGATAAGAAACTGGTGAAGGTGACGTTCCCAGCTGAATACGGCAATGCCGAATTGGCCGGCAAGGACGCAGAATTCGATGTCACGGTGAACGAAATCCGTGAAATGAAGGATGTTCCCGTCGATGACGAGTTGGCCAAGTCGCTCGGCCTCGACAATCTCGATGCGTTGAAGAAGTCGGCGCGCGAGCAGATCGAGAAGGAATACAGCGCCGTCGCCCGTGCCCGCACCAAGCGCAAGCTGCTCGACGTCCTGGCGGACAAGCACGATTTCGATTTGCCTGAGGGGCTGGTCGAGGCGGAGTTCACGGCGATCTGGCAACAGATCGAACAGGATATGCAGAACGACCGTCTGGATGCCGAAGATAAGGGCAAGAGCGCGGATCAGTTGAAGACGGAATACCGCGACATCGCGAAGCGTCGGGTCAAGTTGGGGCTTTTGCTGTCGGAAGTCGGGCGCCTCAATAATATCCAGGTTCCCAATGAGGATTTAACGCGCGCGGTGATCGCAGAAGCACGCCGCTATCCTGGGCAGGAAAAGCAGGTCGTCGACTATTTCCAGAAGACGCCGGAAGCGTTGAATCAGTTGCGGGCGCCCTTATATGAGGAGAAGGTCGTCGATTTCATCCTCGATCTTGCCAAGCTGAGCGAGCGCAAGGTATCCCCGGAAGAATTCGCCAAAGAGGAAGACGCGGCCGGCAAGGCGGCGTGATCGATCTTGCAACTCGGTTTCGTCGTCACGATATCGAATTAGGTGAATTCGCTGGTCGTACGGTATCGCGATTGCGCTCCGGTGCCAGAATTCTATGATCGTCGGCGGTCGCGAGTCGTCGCGGCCGCCGAAATTCTGTGTAAAACTGGTTCAGTGCCGACGGGAAATGGGCTGGCGAAGATTGTGCGTTCCAGGAGAAGGCGATGAGAGACAGGGATCCGGTCGAAATCTACAATAACTTGCTGGTGCCGATGGTGGTCGAACAGACCAATCGCGGCGAGCGGGCCTATGACATCTATTCCCGTCTCTTGAAGGAGCGGATCATCTTCATCGTGGGCCCCGTCAATGACGGCATGTCGAGCCTCGTCTGTGCCCAGCTGCTGTTCCTGGAATCGGAAAATCCGAGTAAGGAAATCTCGCTTTATATCAATTCGCCGGGTGGTGTCGTCAGTTCGGGCCTCGCCATGTACGACACCATGCAGTACATCCGCCCGGAAGTTTCGACGGTTTGCATCGGCATGGCGGCATCGATGGGGTCGCTGCTGCTGACGGCCGGTACCAAGGGCAAACGCTTCAGCCTGCCGAATTCGAAGATCATGATTCACCAGCCTTCCGGCGGTTTCCAGGGGCAAGCCACGGATATCGAGATTCACGCCCGTGAAATCCTGAAGACGCGCGATCGCCTGAACGGAATTTATGTTCATCATACGGGTCAGGACATAAAGAAGGTCGAAGCGGCGATGGAACGCGACAATTTCATGGATCCGAACGACGCCAAGGAGTTCGGCCTGATCGATGAAGTTGTGACGGAGCGGCCAAAACTTGCTGAGGACAGGAACGGCGACAAAGCGTGATGACTGTTCTTAACCAATTTACAGGGGTTTGCCCTTAGGATCGGAAAACGGTTCGATTTGGATGCGGACCGTTTTCGCTCCGGTCGGACATTGACGGCAAATGCAGCAGGCCGGCGGCAGGGGTCTCGGGTATCTAGACCAAAAGACTCGGAAAAAGCCGTTGTGTTCCTGAATTTACCGGGGCTAACATGACAAAAAGGCTGCGGTCGTGGCGACCGCCGGCAGTTCGGATGGATCACGATGAACAGTAAAGCCAGCGGCGGCGACTCTAAAAATACCCTGTATTGCTCTTTCTGCGGCAAAAGCCAGCATGAAGTGCGCAAGTTGATCGCCGGACCGACTGTCTTCATTTGCGATGAATGTGTCGAGCTCTGCATGGATATCATCCGTGAAGAGCACAAGACGACACTGGTGAAATCGCGCGACGGCGTGCCCAGCCCCAAGGATATTTGTAAGGTTCTGGACGATTATGTGATCGGCCAGGATCACGCAAAAAAGGTGCTGTCGGTCGCCGTTCACAACCATTACAAGCGCCTGTCCCACGCCGGCAAGAACAATGATGTCGAGCTGTCGAAATCCAATATCCTGCTGATCGGTCCGACCGGCTGCGGCAAAACGCTGCTGGCGCAGACATTGGCGCGGATCATCGATGTGCCGTTCACCATGGCCGATGCCACCACCCTCACCGAAGCCGGCTATGTCGGCGAGGATGTTGAGAATATCATCCTGAAGCTGTTGCAGTCCGCCGATTACAATGTCGAGCGCGCACAGCGTGGAATTGTCTATATCGATGAAGTCGATAAGATCAGCCGGAAGTCCGACAACCCTTCCATCACCCGTGACGTCTCGGGCGAAGGTGTGCAGCAGGCCCTGCTGAAGATCATGGAAGGTACCGTCGCATCGGTACCGCCGCAGGGTGGCCGCAAGCATCCACAACAGGAATTCCTGCAGGTCGATACCACCAACATCCTTTTCATCTGCGGTGGTGCTTTCGCCGGGCTGGAAAAGATCATCGGTACGCGGGGCAGAAGCGGCTCGGCAATCGGTTTCGGTGCGAATGTGCGCGGTCCGGATGAGCGCCGCGCCGGCGAAGTCCTGCGCGAGGTCGAGCCGGAAGATCTGCTGAAATTCGGCCTCATTCCGGAGTTTGTCGGTCGTCTGCCCGTCGTGGCGACGTTGGATGACCTGGACGAGCCCGCCTTGGTGCAGATCCTGACCGAGCCGAAGAATGCTTTGGTCAAGCAGTACCAGCGTCTGTTCGAGATGGAGGATGTCCGCCTCGAATTTGCCGAGGACGCATTGGGCGCGATTGCGCGCAAGGCGATTGCCCGCAAAACGGGCGCCCGCGGATTGCGGTCCATCATGGAAGCGATCCTGCTGGAGCCGATGTTCGAATTGCCGGGGCTCGATGGCGTCGAAGGCATCGTCATCAGTCGCGAGGTCGTGGAGGGCGGCGCCAAGCCGCTTTACATCTATACCGACCGCCGGGGCGATGTCGGCGCCGGAGCGTGATCTCTCAGTTTTTCAGCATCTTGCTTACTGTCGATCAATCAGCACCGTACGGCGTACGGTGCTGATTGGCTTTTCGATCGCCATGCGACGACTCGTCGCGATGTTCCTGTCATCACGCGGTCCATCCATGCAAAATCTTGGCCCGGGATTTGCGTCTCCTTCAGCGGTAATGCAGGGATCTTGACGTAAGCCAAGCGTCACCCAACATGTTAATACGATTGCTGAGCTGACTGACGCGATCATCCCCCGAAGTCAGTCATCGTCTGGACGGTAGAGGACTTGTTCAGATCACGTTTGGGCGAATTTGCCTTGGCCGCTTGGCTCGATCACTTCAGATCGCTGCTGTTTATTACAACAACTTCAATCTGTTCACGGCAAGATCGCATCCAAAGGGGTGCTAGCCGTGGAAGGTTGCGAGATTGCCGCGTGAAGGGGTAGTCTCGTCCGTGGATCTAACGATTGGAAGAATCATGCAGGAAACGCAAACATCGTCGCAATACCCGGTGCTGCCGTTGCGTGACATCGTCGTCTTCCCGCACATGATCGTGCCGCTCTTTGTCGGTCGCGAAAAATCGGTGCGGGCGCTGGAAGATGTGATGAAGGATGATAAGCAGATCCTGCTCGTCACCCAGAAGAACGCCGCCCAGGACGATCCGACGCCCAACGACATTTATAATGTCGGTACGGTCGGCACGGTGCTGCAGTTGCTGAAATTGCCGGACGGCACGGTGAAAGTGTTGGTCGAAGGCGGCCACCGCGCAGTCATTCATCGCTTCATCGATAGTGACACGTTCTTCATTGCCGAAGCCTCGCCGATGCAGGATGCGAACGGCGAAGGCAAGGAGATCGAAGCGCTGGCGCGATCGGTGATTTCGCAGTTTGAACAATATATCAAGCTGAACAAGAAGATCCCGCCGGAGGTTTTGGTTTCCGTCAACCAGATCGACGATCCGTCGAAGCTGGCGGATACGGTTGCCTCGCATCTCGGCCTCAAGATCAATGACAAGCAGGAATTGCTTGAAGTTGCCTCCGTCTCGGAACGGCTGGAGCGGGTCTATGCCTTCATGGAAGGTGAGATCGGCGTCCTGCAGGTGGAGAAGCGCATCCGCAGCCGCGTCAAGCGGCAGATGGAGAAGACGCAGCGCGAGTATTATCTGAATGAGCAGATGAAGGCCATTCAGAAGGAGCTCGGCGAAGGCGAGGACGGCAAGGACGAAGTTGCCGAGCTGGAAGAGCGCATCAAGAAGACGAAGCTCAGCAAGGAAGCGCGCGAGAAGGCGCAGGCTGAAGCCAAGAAGCTGCGGACGATGAGCCCGATGTCGGCGGAAGCGACCGTGGTGCGCAACTATCTCGACTGGCTGTTGTCCATTCCCTGGTCCAAGCCGACCAAGGTCAAGAAAGACATCAAGCTCGCGGAGAAAGTCCTCAATGACGATCACTACGGGCTGGAGAAGGTCAAGGAGCGCATCCTTGAATACTTAGCCGTGCAGCTGCGCCAGAAGAAGCTGAAGGGGCCGATCCTGTGCCTCGTCGGCCCGCCGGGCGTCGGCAAGACCTCGCTGGGTAAATCGATTGCCAAGGCGACCGGACGTAACTTTGTGCGGATCAGCCTTGGTGGCGTGCGCGACGAAGCCGAAATTCGTGGCCATCGCCGGACGTATATCGGTTCGATGCCCGGCAAGATCATCCAGGCCATGAAGAAGGCGAAGTCGTCGAACCCGATGTTCCTGTTGGACGAGATCGACAAGCTCGGTGCCGATTGGCGGGGTGACCCGTCTTCGGCCCTGCTGGAGGTCTTGGATCCGGAGCAGAACGTCAACTTCAACGACCATTACCTCGAGGTCGATTATGACCTCAGCGATGTGATGTTCGTGACCACGGCCAACAGCCTGCGGATGCCGCAGCCGTTGATGGACCGCATGGAGATCATCCGCCTCTCGGGTTATACCGAGGACGAAAAGGTTGAGATCGCCAAGCGCCATCTGATCGAAAAGCAGATGAAGGATCACGGTCTGAAGAAGACCGAATGGGTGCTGTCGGAAGATGCGGTTCGCGACCTTGTGCGCTACTACACCCGGGAAGCGGGCGTGCGTAGCCTCGAGCGCGAGATCGCCAATCTGGCCCGTAAGTCGCTGAAGGAGATTCTGCTGAAGAATCTCAAGAAGGTGACGATCAACCGGCGCAATCTCGGCAAATATGCCGGCGTGCGGAAGTTCCGCTACGGCGAAGCCGAGGCTGAAGATATGGTCGGCGTGGTGACCGGCCTGGCCTGGACCGAAGTCGGCGGCGAGATCTTGACGATCGAAGCCGTCATGGTCCCGGGCAAAGGCAAAGTGATCGCGACCGGTAAACTGGGCGATGTGATGAAGGAATCGGTGCAAGCTGCCGAATCCTATGTGAAGTCGCGCAGCGTCGAATTCGGGATCAAGCCGACGATCTTCAACAAGAAGGACATCCATGTGCATGTGCCGGAAGGTGCAACGCCGAAGGATGGTCCATCGGCGGGCGTCGCAATGGTTACCACGATCGTCTCGGTGCTGACGGGCATTCCCGTGCGGCGCGATGTGGCAATGACCGGTGAGGTCACGCTGCGTGGCCGCGTGTTGCCGATCGGCGGTTTGAAGGAGAAGCTGCTGGCGGCATTGCGGGCCGGCATCAAAACCGCGCTGATCCCCTCGGAGAATGAGAAGGATCTGGCGGATATTCCGGATAACGTGAAACGTGGCTTGCACATCATTCCGGTCTCATCGGTCGATGAGGTGTTGAAGCATGCTTTGGCGTCGCCATTGACGCCGATCGAGTGGATTGAACCTGCCGAGGTGGAACCTGTTGCCGCCGGTGGTCAGGAAGACGATCGCGGCATCGTCACGCACTAACCAGTGTTGATGCCGTGGCAACGTTGCCGCAATGCGAAGAACCGCGATGATTCCTGGGGATAATCGCGGTTCTTTCGTTGACGGACTTTTAGTCGGGGCTCTAAAATCGCCGCTTCAGTGCGCAAGCTGGCGCTTTCAATCTTTTCCTTTCTAACAAGGGGGTCCCTGTGAATAAGAATGATCTGGTCGCCGAAGTGGCGGAAGATACGGGCTTGTCGAAAACTGATGCTGCGCGCGCTGTCGATGCCGTCTTTGATGCCGTGACCAAGGCATTGAAGAAAAGCCAGGAGGTGCGTCTCGTCGGCTTCGGCACTTTCAGTGTTGCCAAGCGCAACAAATCGAAGGGCCGCAATCCGCGTACCGGCGAAGAGATCGTCATTCCTGCATCGAAGCAGCCGAAATTCAAGGCCGGTAAGGGTCTGAAGGACGCGGTCAACTAAATCGCGCCTCGGCCGAAATCGCGGTCGAATGATAGGCCGGCCGTCATGTGACGGCCGGTTTCATTTTGCGGCGATCGTGCTATAAAGCATGCCGAACGAGAAAGCGGGCGATTAGCTCAGTTGGTAGAGCGCTTCGTTTACACCGAAGATGTCGGCGGTTCGAGTCCGTCATCGCCCACCAAACCCGGCAACAATCAAATGTGAATGCAGCCCGCCCGGTCGGCGTGCAGGATCGCGCCGCGTGGCACGTTTTATGTCTAGGTGTCGAGATCGACGCCTGATTGAAACGAGGTTCCATCATGTCGGCGAAATCGAAAAAAAGACTCTTTTCCTTGGTGGTTATGGTTGGGCTTGCAAGCCTGTTGAGCGGCTGCTTCATTGTGGCGCCAGGGCGATATCACCATCCGCACTTCTTCTATTATCCGTGACCGAGCATTGCGATCTGACAGGGTAGGAACGTGACCATCCTTTATGCCGGCGATGCCAGCGAAGCCGATCAATGGCTGAGTGCCGTACAGGCAATCGATCCCAGCCTCGATTTCCGCCGCTGGCCGGATCATGGCGATCCGGCGGATATCGACTTCATCATCGTCGGCGGTCGGATGCCGGGTGACCTTTCCGGCTTCACCAAGCTGCGCGGCATCCAGTCGACCTGGGCCGGGGTCAATCATTTGCTGTTGAGCGGCGAACTGCCGCCCGGCGTGCCGGTGGCGCGCATGGTCGATGACGGGCTGACCTACAGCATGTCCGAATACCTGGTCTTCCAGGTGCTCGATCAGCTGCGCCATGGCCGGGAATTGCGGGCGGCACAGCGAGACGGCATCTGGGCGCAAGGCCTGGGTGCCGCGTATAGCTATCCGGTCGTCGGCATCATGGGGCTCGGCAAGCTTGGCCAGGATGCCGCCCGGCAACTGCATGCCCTTGGTGTCACGTTACGCGGCTGGAGCCGCACGCCAAAGGCCATCGAGGGCGTCGAGTGCTTTGCCGGGCAGGCGGCATTGCCGGCGTTTCTTGGCAAATGCGAGATTCTCATCTGCCTGCTTCCCCTGACGCCCGATACAAGTGGTATCCTCGACCGCCAGCTTTTCGACTTGCTGCCGGACAAAGCTTGCCTGATCAATGCGGCACGCGGACCGCATCTGGTGGAGGCGGATCTCCTGGCCGCCCTCGATAGAGGAAAACTCGCTCATGCCGTGCTCGATGTCTTTGCCGTCGAGCCGCTGCCCAGCGCGCATCGCTTCTGGACGCATCCGAAAGTCACTGTCACGCCGCATATCGCGGCGATCACCAGGCCGGGAACCGGCGCTGCGCTGATCGTCGAGAACTATCGCCACGCGCTGGCGGGCGAGGCGCTCAAGAACCAAGTGGATCTGGCACAGGGTTACTGATCACAGGCTACTGATCCGAAGGGATGGGAGCAATGACGAGCGCCATGGCAAAACCGTCATAGCCCTTGCTGCCCACCGTCTGGATCGTCGTGGCGCTGACCCGCTTTTCGGCCGCCAGCATCTCATTGAAACGGCGCACGCCCTGGACGCTGGGATCGGCATCGTCGGCATCGATCACGGCACCATTGCGCACGACGTTGTCGACGATGATCAGGCTGCCCGGTCGCGTGAGCTTGAGCGCCCAAGAAAAATATCCGGCATTGTTCGGCTTGTCGGCATCGATGAAAACCAGATCGAACGGCGCAGGCTTCTCGGCCGCGAGTTGCGGCAGGGTTTCCAATGCGGCGCCAAGCCGAACTTCGACGATCTTCGAGAGGCCGGCTTTGCTGAGATTGGCCCTGGCCACGTCGGCATGTTTGCGATCGGCTTCCAAGGTGATCAGGCGGCCGCCCGCCGGCAAAGCGCGGGCGAGCCAGATCGTGCTGTAACCGCCCAATGTGCCGATTTCCAGAATATTGCGCGCCCCGACCAGGCGGGCCAGAAGCTGTAGAAATTTCCCCTGGTTCGGGGCGACGTTGATCGCCGGCAAGCCGGCGGCGGTGCTGCTCGCGAGCGTCGCTTCCAAATCCGCATCCGTCGGTACGAGCAGGTCCGTGACATAGTTGTCGACGGCAGTCCAAAGCTGCTGAGACATCTTTCCCCTAACTCGGCTGTTTCGTTTCAGGTCGCTGTTTCTTTTCAGGTCTTCGTCAAGCCGCGCCGGTAATCGGCCATGCGGGCGAGCATCATGGATATATGATTGCGGCGGATATGTCCGACGGCCTGGAAGTCGTTCACTGCGAGAGCACGCAACGTCTCGTCGACCTCATGAAACAGGAAGTCGACCTCACGCCGCAGATCCTCCATCTGTATCCAGCCATACCAATAGCGGTCGGTCTGATGGTACATCACGTCGATGAAATGCCGCAGAAACGGATTGCCGATGACATTGTTGACCAGGGTATAGAACTGATCGCAAAGCCCGGCATAGGTTGAGAGATCAGGCTCCGCGTCTCTCTCGAGCAGCTGGCGGATTTGATCGCGGATGCCGGCGATGGCCTGCATGTCTGACGGTTTCAGCGGTCGGGGCGAAATCTCGCCCATCAATTCGACGAGGCGGAGCCGAAGCTTGTACATGTCCTCAAGCTCGCGGTCATCGATCTCCGTGACGCGGACACCGACACCGTTCTTGACCTCGACCAGCCCCTCGGCGCCGAGGCGGTGCAAGGCCTGCCGGACAGGGGTTCGGCTGATCCCGAACTCGGCGGCGATATCGACCTCGGTCAATCGGCTGCCGGGGGCGTAGTGACTGGTCGCAATGCGCTGACGCAAGGCTTCATAGACCGTACTGGCATTATCGCCATGGCGCACCGGCGAACGGCTGTTCCGTGCGGGAAGGTGTTGCGATCGACGACCGTCCTGTGCCAGGTCACCAGTGCTCTTTTTCGACATGCAACCCCGCGATCGACTGCAGTTTCTGGCGCTGCCCTCTTGCGATGGGCAGGGCGCCCGTTAATGCCGTTATCTCTATGTCGTCCAATTTCCTGGAACAAGAGCGATCTGGGCCGCAGATTGCTTTTGTAGAGAGGGTAACAACTTTTGCGGGTTCTTCGGGATCACCGTCAAACGGAACCGTGACAGCCCGCACTGGATGCGGCAGATCGTCACGCTTATGATGGATTTGCGTCTGGAAATGCCGGTGTTCAGCCATCCGATCGAACAAAGAAACGTGTAGCGATGGGCGATCTGACCACCAAGATTGTCGGTGCAGAGAGGGCTAGTGCGCCGCAGAAGACCATGGGTGCCGAGGACTTCAGTTTCTTTCTGCAGGAGTGCCCTGGTAAGATTCAGAAAAGCTTGTTTTTTGCAAGTTGTTTTGATATCTTCAACTGAGCTGATTTTTCCTTTTTTTTTTTTTTTTTTGACGTTTTTTTTTT